>Ga0187847_10003502_pt1 | contig 11950 bp, 12 predicted proteins | sample June2016WEW_4_10_FD_132458 | JGI IMG/M metagenome (GOLD analysis project Ga0187847, IMG submission 132458) | Peatland microbial communities from SPRUCE experiment site at the Marcell Experimental Forest, Minnesota, USA - June2016WEW_4_10 | ecosystem: Environmental > Terrestrial > Soil >...
GAGCGCGGCCAGCATGGATTGCGCCGTCTGCGGAAACTCCCGTTCGGCCGTAATCGCCGGGCCAAGGTCCGAGAGCGCTTCCACAGTGCGCAGAAGTCGCCGAAAATTGGTTTTTTGCAACGCCACGACGAGTGGAGCGCTAAAACCAGAGCAAGAAGAGAGTACCATGCACTTGTAATTGTGCACCTGTATTTGTGTTGGTTAGTTTGGTGCAGCAAACATCAGTGTTTTAATGATTGAACCCATGGTCATGTAGGACAATCTTTAAACTTTTGGATTAAGCCTTCTTGGGTTCGAATTACGCCGTCCGAAACATCGTTCGAAGAATCGGAAATGATTCGTGATTGAAGTCAATCTCAAAGAAAACATGCCGACGGTGAATGAAGCTCTGTCGCGCCTTACCGGCGAACTCGCGCTCGCTCGTGAGCATGGTCGCGCCATCATCAAGCTTATTCACGGTTACGGCTCAACCGGAACGGGCGGCGAGATTCGCATCGCGGTGCAAGCGCGGTTGATGGAGATGGCCTCACGCGGTGAAATCAAAGCCTGCATTTTTGGCGAGAACTGGTCGAAATCGGATGCGCAGACCTGGCAACTGTTGCGTTCCAATCCTGCTTTGAAATCCGATGCTCACCTCGGCCGCAAAAATCTAGGCATCACCATTGTCGTGTTGTAAATAATTTGTCATCTTGAGCGAGCGCCGTTGTTGCGCGAGCCGAACGAACCTGGGCGGGCCGCCCGCGAAATCGCGCGTTTGGCCCGCATCAATACCACTCTTGCGCTTTTCTGTGCTCGCCGCTCATACTAATTGCATCATCCATTTCTCAAAATTATGAAAACCGATCTCTCTTTTGCTCATCCCGCTGAAATCGCAACCGAATGTTTGGCCGTCGTCGTGACAGATATCGACAATGGCGCAGCCGACCGCCCTAAGAATGCAAAACCGGAAGTCGCCATTCAAACGAACGACGCAGCTGTGCGCGCGGCCGCCGCATCTGTTCTCACGAGCGGGGACGTTACCGCTAAGACTTTCGAAATCACGGTGATACACGAGCCGGAGAAGCTCAAAGCGAAGCGCCTGCTTCTCATCGGCGCAGGCAAAGCAAAAAGCTTTCAAGCGTCCGATTTGTGCAAATTGGCCGGAGCTGTAGTCCGCGCTCTCAAGCCTCGCGGCATTCGCAGCGTAACGTTCGTCACTCCCGACTCGGTGGATGCAGAAAGCGCCGTCAAAAACATCATCGAAGGCGCGTTCGTGGGCAATTTCGATCCCGACACGTACAAGAGCGACCGAAAAGATCAGCAGATTGATTCATTTACCGTTGTTGCCAGCAGCAGTTACGATCAGAAAAAACTCCAGCAAGCGCACGACGAAGCCGTCATCATCGGCGAATCACAGAACTTCACCCGTGATCTCGTCAATGAACCGAGCAATCACATGACGCCGACGATTCTCGCCGAACGCGCGAAGAAAATGGCCAAGGAAGTCGGCCTGAAGTGCGAAACCTACGGCGCGGAAAAAATCAAAGAATTGAAAATGGGCGCTTTCTGGGGCGTGGCCCAAGGCTCGGACGAACCGCCCGCGCTTATCGTTCTGCAATACGAACCTGCGGGCGCGCCCGCGAACATAAAACTCGGACTCGTGGGCAAGGGAATTACTTTTGACACCGGCGGTATATCCATTAAACCAGCCGATGGCATGGAGAAAATGAAATACGACATGGCCGGAGGCGCGGCGATGCTCGGCGCGATGCGCGCGATCGCATTGCTCAAGCCCAACGTCAAAGTTACTTGCATTGTCTGCGCGACCGAGAACATGCCATCGGGCAAGGCGCAAAAACCTGGAGACATACAAACGGCAATGTCGGGCAAGACGATCGAAATCATCAACACCGACGCCGAAGGGCGCCTCGTGCTCGCCGATGGCTTGACTTACGCGAAACAACTCGGCTGCACCCATCTCATTGACGCGGCAACACTCACAGGGGCCGTCGTGGTTGCGCTTGGTTATGCCAATGCCGGAGTCTTCGCCAATGACGACAAAATGTACGAGCGCTTCAACGCCGCGCTTAACAAGTCCGGGGAGAAATTCTGGCGCTTACCTCTCGGCGAAGAGTACCTCGACAATATGCGCTCCAACATCGCCGACCTCGTCAATGCCGGCGCGCGCGGGGGCGGAGCTAGCAACGCCGCGGCATTCCTAAAAGAATTTGCCGAAGATACGCCGTGGCTCCATCTCGACATCGCCGGCACCGCGTGGATGGAAGACCAAAAGCCGTGGATCGCCAAAGGGCCGAGCGGAATCGCCGTCCGCACGCTAGTTGAATTCGCCCGCGATTTCAAAGGCTGATTCAGCGAAACGAACGCCCACCCCGTCACACGTTTTGTGCGACAAAGCGCGACAGGGTGGGGTTTCACCCGAACTGCCCGCCAGTCCTGAACTTTCAGTTGTCAAAGACCTCAGCCCTGAGGCTGTAATTCCAGTCTCAAGAAAATGAAAATTGTCTGTCAAGAAAATAGCGCGAGCATGCACTAACGAGTTCCCAAAATGGGAATCGGGCCTTGGGCCTAGGTTTTGAGCACCGATTTCAGCAGCGCTTCCACGCCGTTCCAGGTAATTTGCACGCCGATGCAGAGGAGCACGAACGCAACTACGCGTAGGATGCCATGCGCGGTTTGGGGATTAATGCGCGCGGTAATCTTCGGCGCGTAAGCGTAACAAAAGTAAACAGAAATACTGAGAGCGACGATGGCGAGCAGAACTCCGACGTGGGCGATGATATTGTCCACGAGTTTTGGCATGGAGGCGTGCGCGGTCACCGTCAACGTGACCACAATGCAACCGGGGCCGGCGGTAAGCGGAAAAGTGAGTGGGTAAAATGCTTTTTCGCCGAGCGACTTGAAGCGGTCCTGGTCGACTTCCGATTCCGCCTGGGTCGGGCCAGGGGCCGCCTGGTTCAGAAGGCTCCAGCCCATTCCGGCGAGCACGAGTCCACCGGCGACCTGCACCACGGGGAGGGAAATGCCAAAGAAGGCGAGCAGTCCCGCGCCGATAAGCTCAAACACGAGCAAAAACAGAACGGTGTTGATGGCGATTTTTCGTGCCAGTATGCGATAGACGCGAGGCGGCGCGTCCCCGACAACAGCGAGTATTTCCAGCGCGGAGCCGAGAGGATTAATAAGCGGCAGCAGCGCGCTAAAGGCGAGCGCGAAGTAGCGCGCAAGAATCGAGACGCTTTCCATCGGGGCAACAGGATAGCAGACCGTGCTCCCGTCTTGTCGTAATGAACGCAGCGAGTTTCAGGTACCAGACCTAACCCTCATCCCGTAGATGGCTTATCTGGCGCGGGATTTGTGTGACCGCAAAGGCCTGACTTGGTGCATAATGTAGGGCGTCGTTCTGCAAGAAAAAAAGAAAGACCAGTCGAGCTCTCCCAGGGAAGGAAATCACGCCATGCCGCAACGCAGGAATATTCTTTTTACTTCCAGTCACATCCGAAAAACTGCCGGAACGCTGTTCGCGCTTATTGGATTGGTTTTCGTTATGAGTGCTTTGCCCTCGGCGCACGCCCAGAACTACAGAGTGATTTACAACTTTACCGGCGTGGGCAATGACGGAGCCGATCCTTACGGAGGCCCGATTCTCGATTCGCTCGGAAATCTTTACGGAACAACTTATCTGGGCGGCAGCTTGGGATCGGGAACCGTCTATGCGCTTTTAGCGCAAGGGTCATCGTGGAAATACGCCACGCTGCATAGCTTTCGAGGCGAGCGGGCAGATGGGTCAGGCCCCGGTTTCGGGTCGCTGATTATTTATAACAACTGCGATCTGATCGGAACTACGGAGGGCGGCGGAAATTTTGGAGTTGTGTTCGGCGAGCGGCCTGCGGGGAATCCCTATTGCAAGTCGGGCGGACGAGCGGGTGAGCGGCTTCTCCACGTGTTCGGCAACGGCCAGGACGGCGAGCAACCGCTCGGCGGTGTTGTGGCGGACGCGGATGGAAACATCTACGGCACGACCAGCCAGGGCGGCACTTACGGTGGAGGAATCGTCTATGAGATTTCCCGCACTGGCGTGGAGACGATCCTCTACAACTTTACCGGTGGCAATGACGGATTTAATCCGGTGGCGGCCCCGACCATTGACGCGCAGGGTAATCTTTACGGCACAACGTCATTGGGAGGCGCGGATGGCAACGGCGTGATCTTTGAACTCGCGAAGTCCGGCTCGAATTGGACCGAGAGCACGCTCTATACCTTTCAAGGATTGAGCGACGGGCAAAATCCGGTGGGCGGCGTGACTGTGGACAAGAACGGCAATCTCTTCGGCGGAACCTTTTTCGGCGGCGACGACGGCGGCGGCAACGCGTATGAACTTTCGCCTTCGGGCACGAGCTGGAACTTCACGCTGCTCCACAGCTTCAGCACTTATTACGGGCCTTACAACAAGCTGACGTTAGATTCGAAAGGCAACGTCTATGGCACATGTAATGGCGCGGGCGCGTATGGCGTGGGCTCGGTCTTCGAACTGTCGCCATCAAATGGCAGCTGGACGTTTACCGACCTCTACGACTTTCCCGGCGGGGCGAATGGCGCCATGCCGTGGGGTAGTGTCGCCGTGGACGCGAAGGGAAATGTCTTCGGGACCACATCCATCGGCGGGAGCAATAACGACGGGGTGGTGTTTGAGATTACGGAGTAAGCGGGCGAACACCCTTACGGGTCGCGATTGTGCGTTGTGTGGCGGCGGCACGCTTAGAGTCCGCTCAGGGCAGGCTCCTGAAGCCATGCCCTGAAACGGGCACTCCAGCCAGGCAATGAGATTTTAATTCCACGCCAAATCATCGTAGTAGTCCGGTTGAACGCCCGGGTACAACCTCAAGCGTTTGGACCTCATCACAAGCCGTGTCCCGTCGGAGTGGCCTGTGATCAGAAATCCTCTTCTTTCGCATTTTCTATTCGCCGTGCTTGCGGGCTCACCGCTGTTCGGCGCGAACTATCGACAGATCGACGTCCCAGGTTCGGTGTCGACCAACATTCTCGGCATAAATTCCCAAGCCGATGTGGTGGGTCAGTACCAGAAAACCGTTGACGGCACCCATTTCGGATTTCTTCTCAGTAAAGGGAAGTTTACCGACATCATCTACCCTGGCTCAGTTCTTGACCAAGCTACCGGAATCAACGATTCCGGCGACATTGTCGGGTTTTACACAGACACGGGAAGCAATGACCACGGATTTTTGGAACATGAGGGAAGCTTCACTTCGATCGATTTCCCTAACGCTTCCACTACACAGGCAAACGGGATCAACAACGCCGGAGACATTGTCGGCGGGTATGTCGACCAAGCCAGCATGTGGCACGGGTTCGTCCTGCACGACGGTGTGTTTCAGTCAATCGACCCTCCTAGCTCGGACTTTTCGGAGGCGTACGGGATCAATGATCAGGGCGTCATTTCCGGATATGCCAGCTACTACGACGGGACAGGCGACATCGATAGCGGCTATGTGCTCGCGCAAGGACAATTGAAGACTTTCTACGTCGATAATAATGTGTATACGTGCGTGCAGGGGATTAACAATAAGAACGAACTGGTCGGATTCTTCGATGTCCCGACCTTGCCGAATCAGGGATTCGCGCTGAGCCGAACGCAGTACGTGCCGCTAAATTTTCCAGCATCGATAGACACCCGCCCGAGGGCGATCAACTCTAATGACGTCGTAGTTGGCTGGTTTATAAGCGCCGCTGGAACGATGCACGGGTTTGTGGCAACTCGCTAGCCTTTGATCGGCCGCCGTGACGGCAGAGTCTTTGATCATTATTCGTTTGTACTATCAGTAAAGAGGCCGGCCCCCACTCGCGGTTTTGGACGCTGCGAATCCCGACGGAAACGTTCTCGCGGCTTTAAATATCCGACGATCTATGCCGACGGGGATGTTTGTGGTCCGAAGTATTGCTTCCCACCCTTTCGCAAAGAACGCGAAATGGTGGGGCAGCCTCAGTTGAAGCGATGCGCGAGATCCTTCGGCTTCGCTTAGGGCAGGCTCATGAAGCCGTGCCCTTCCACGAGCGAGCCTTTCATGCAGACAATAAAATTAAAATTGTCATCCTGAGCGTAGCGAAGGACCTATGCATTTGCCCACGTTACTGTAGATAAAATACATAGGTCCCTCGCTGGTGAATCTTCACTCCGTGAAGATTCACTTTCGCTCAGGATGACAATTCGGTTAGAGTTTCGAAAAGCAGGTTCCTCGTTGTTGCGCTCACTCGGAATGACAAGGTGGTAGGGCTTGTGGAGATGCGCGCGAGACCCCCTTCGGCGCGCGATGCAAAGCGCGGGCTCTCAGGATGACAAGGTTGTAGGAGATGCGATTGGCCACACGGCGCATCTAACTATCTGACGATTGAGCAAAGTGCGATAATCCTCAGGATCAAGATAAAGATTAACGATTAAAGATTGCAGGAGGCCAAACGATGGAACGTATTTCAGGGCGGCGACATGATTTGCGATTGAAGTGGTTGGCAGCCGTGGCGGCGCTGGTGTGCGCGTTCACGATTGCCGCGCCAGAGTTAGCCCGAGCACAGGGCACCGACGCTTCGGCGCAACTTGGCGTTCCGGTGCAGATGGTGGTGACCGTGCAAGCGCGCAAGGGCAAAACCGTCCCCGAAGTGACCAAGGAAGATGCTCTAGTGCATCAAGGGCGCGACCGCCGCAAGACCCTCGACTGGGTGCCGCTGCAAGGCGAGCGCGCGGGCCTGCAACTGTTTCTGCTGATTGACGACTCCGCGAACTTCAGCCTGGGTTCAAAGTTGGACGAGCTTCGCGATTTCATTCAGGCGCAACCTGCCTCCACCAAAGTTGGCGTGGCCTACATGCAGAACGGCACCGCACGAGTGCTGCAAGAGCTGACCAATGACCACGCGGCGGCAGCGAAAGTCGTGCGGCTCCCGTTGGGCAGCGCGGGCGGCGGCGCCAGTCCCTATTTTTCGCTGCAAGATCTCATCAAGCGCTGGCCTGAAGCCAACGAGCGTCGCGAAGTTCTGATGATCACCAATGGCGTGGATCGCTACTGGGGGAATAAATCGGGCAACACCTATGTGGACACCTCGCTCGATCAAGCGCAACGAGCGGGCGTGCTGGTGTATTCCATTTACACGCCGGGGAATCGGGCTGGGTTCGGCGGATCCCGTGGGTTTGGACGGGTGAACTGGGGGCAAAATTATCTTTCACAGATTGGCGACGGTAGTGGAGCGGAAGCCTATTACCTGGGCAACGGCGCTCCGGTATCGTTCCGTCCTTATCTCGATGACCTATCGGACAAGCTCAATCACCAGTATCTGCTGACGTTTCAAGCTAAGCCGGAGAAAAAAGCTGGACTTCAGGCAGTCAAGGTGACGACCGAAGTCCCGAATGTGCAGTTGCTCCATGCAAGCCAGGTCTTTGTGCCGGCCATGCCGGAATAAATATCTCCACTTAAGCCGGAGACGGCTTGAGCGGGTCATCCCGGAGAGCCTACGAGCGGAGCCGATGAACACAGCAATTGATAACCTGCTGGACGCGCAGAAGCGCGCGATGGCCGGGCGCCCGAAAGTGGGCGGTTTTCCGTATCTGGCCGACACATTGCGGCGGGCCGGTGTGACGCGAAATCGGTGGTATCTACCGGCGTGCGAAAGTCTTTACCTAACAAAAGAGGGGCCGGTGGTGACTCAGGGCACACCGCTGATATCCGGCACGGTTGATGTGCCTGCGTTTGATCGGGGCGCGCTCATCAAGGCACTGCGAACTGATCAGGCAGGCGAAGGCACCTTTCCCGAATTTCTGTCAGCGACGTGGCGTGCGGGAGTTGTCCGGTACGATGTCGATTTTGACGCGCGCACCGTCACTTATCACGGTTGCAACGGAGAGGAATACGTCGAGGGCTATCCCGCTGCACAAGTGGAGTAGGGAAGCCCTCTTTGCCTGTGGGCCCCCGGGCCTTCCTATCAGCCACAAAATTCTCATGCAAAGAAACGCCGTTGAGGGTAAGATGGCGCGTCGCGAAAATACGGCGCAAAAATTCAAAGAATGAGAAGGTCAGTGGCGATGAGCGGTTCACATAGAGCGGTCGGAATATTGACAGTTTGTATTGGATTCGTGCTGGCTGGGCAAGCGCAGCAGCAAATCGCGAGCGATTACGCTCCTCACACCGATTTTTCCGTGTACAAGACTTATTTCTGGGAAAAGATTAGCGCGCCGGATAGCACATGGATGGACAGCATTGAGGGCGCGATTGACGCGCAACTCGCGGCGAAGGGATGGACCCGCATGAAAAACAGTGGCGACGCGGCGTTGTTCGCCATTACGAGTTCGGGCGAGGCGGCGATGTTCGAACATTTCTACGGCGGTATGCCGGGATGGCGATGGCGGGGTTGGTCGGAGCCGGTTTCTTATAACCAGGGAACGCTAGTCGTGGATATTTTTGATACGAACTCGCAGGCGCTGATTTGGCGCGGATTTATTTCGGAGTCTGTGTCCAAGAAAGAGCCGAAAGAAATCGACAAGCTCGATAAAGACGTAGGCAAACTGTTCAAAGATTTTCCGCCAAAGAAGTAAATGATTTCGACCAGCTGTGACTTACAGGGGGCATCTCATGAAGGACTTTCGTCCGAAGTTTATTTTTCTGTGCGCGGCATTTTTGGTGATTCTCGCCGGAAAGACCAGTTGGGCGCAGGATTTGAAGCCTCCGGCGGTGGATGTGACGGGAACGTGGTCGATTCTGTCGGAGAGCGAAGAAGGCCGTGAATCTTTGAAGACAGTGGAGTTCATCCAGGAAGGCAATCAGATCCGGGGAACGTTCAAGGGACCGAACCAGTCCGGCGGCATTTCCGGGTTTGTCAGTGGAAAGCACATTCGCTTCATCACGCTCACCCCCAATCAGCTTAAGTTTCGTGGGAGGGTTGACGGAAATACCATTAGCGGGACGGTCGGTTTCCGGGGAAAAACCGGCGAGTGGACAGCGACGCGTCTCGGCGTACCGAATGCGGCACAGAACCCATAAGGATGCATCCCCGGCTCAAACCAAATCGCGCTCAAGCTGGGTACCCGCCAGTTCAAACCCCATGTGCGATCCAGATAGTGTGATCGCGGCAAACGCCAATCAGGAATTCTGAGCGAAATGATTTTTCTCCATTCGAATTCGAAACTTGTATAATCCCGCACATGCAAGGAACACCTTGGAGAACAATTGCGCTTGGCTGGCTGTTGCTCATCTCGGTCTGCTCAATGGGAGGACAAGAAGTGAAATCTCCAGAATCTGAACAGTCGAAGGCGCCCGCCAAAGCGGAGCAGCGTGGACGCATCATTGGAATCGGCGGTATCTTCTTCAAATCCGCGAATCGTGATCAGATGCGCGAATGGTATGCGAAGCATCTTGGACTCGCGGACAAAGGCGAAGGTGTGATGCTTCCGTGGCGCGAGCACGACGACCCGCAAAAGGAACACGTTACAGTTTGGACTGTTTTTCCCGCCTCCACTAAGTACTTCGATCCCAGCCCCGCACCGTTCATGATCAACTACATCGTAGACGATATGGATGCTTTGCTAGACCGCTTAAAACAAGAGGGAGTCAAGATTGACGCCAAGCGAATGGACGAATCCTACGGCCGCTTTGCCTGGATCTATGACTCGGATGGAAACAAGATTGAGCTCTGGCAGCCGCTACCTGCAAAGCCCTAAGGCAAAGAGGAGTTTAATTATCGCGCCCTGCCAAAATCATCATTGTCTGGCCGAACCGGGTTTGGGCCAACCAGTTTGGGCGAACTAGCTTTGGGAGAACCAGTCCTGTTGGACCGACCGTGATTTTTGATACGCAATTCGTAAAGGAGTGCAAATGAACTATACTCGTCTCGCGCTGGCGGCGCTTGGTGGCACGGTTGCGTATTTTGCCTTTGGGTTCTTATTGATGTGGCTGGTGCCAGCTCTTATCGACGAAGCCCATAAATACCCGGACGTATTCCGACCCAAGGAAAAAATGATGGCTGTCATGCCAATTGGAATGGTCGCAACCTTGATAGCGATCCTGGTTGTCGCCATAATTTTCGCGATGATACAGATACATCCGGGCGGATCGGGCGCTACGGAGGGTGCGCTCTTCGGCGCTCTCATTGGCATTTTCGTGGTTTGCGCGTTTGTGTTGCACAACTACGTGAACTTGAACATCGGGCCGAAACTAGCTCTGGGACAGGCTGTTGCTTACTTCGTCCAGTGGATTGTCGTCGGAATAGTCATCGGTCTTATTTACAAACCCCTCTCTACACCATAGACCGTAAATCATATCTGTTGTTGTTCAGCGTATATCCCCATTCCACCTGGGCAGGACAGGAATGTCCGCGCTAAACGATTCAAGTCATTCACATGACATTTTCGGTATTTTGATTTGAGACTGCCGCCAATATTTCTAACTTTTTTGCATCAGACCAGTCATAAGTATCATTTGCGCGGGGCATGACTTAAAAAAGGATGCGCCGCGACTAACCGAGGTGGCGATGCACTTGACCGTTCTGTCTTCTCTTTTTCTCTCGCTTTTTGCTTCCGAAATTCCTTGCATAGTGCTTTCGACCTGGACGGCTGCCGTTGTGCTACTGGCGATTGGTGGCTTAGCGGCGCGAAGCGCGGTCGCCGAGGCGCGTGGCCTGGATAAGATTGTCGCGCTGCGCTACATGTTTTTCGCCATGCCGCTGGCGGTGTTTGGCGCTGAACACCTTTGCACGGGCAAAGGAATGATCGAGATGGTGCCGGCCTACATGCCATGGCGGTTGTTCTGGATATACTTCATCGGCGTTGCGCTGGTGGCGGCGTCGCTGAGTATTGCCATGAGGATTCAAGTGCGATGGTCAGGACTTTTGTTTGGCGTCATGATGTTTTTGTTTGTTGCGATGATTCACTTTCCGGGAGCGCTAGCTGAAAAGCACAACCGAATTCTCTGGACGATTGTTTTCCGCGAGTCGTCGTTCGGTGGCGGAGGGTGGCTGCTTGCGGCCAGTGCCACGCCGGGGTGGAGCGCTCGGGTAGGTCGCATACTGGCGACTGTCGGTCGCGCGTTGATCGGGTTGGCTGCGGTCTTTTTTGGCTTTGAGCACTTTCTGCACCCGGCGAATGTCCCCGGCGTTCCCCTCGAAAAGCTGATGCCAATATGGATTCCGGGGCCTGCGGTCATTGCTTATGTAACGGGAGCGATTCTGCTGGTTTGCGGCGTGAGCATTCTGGCGGGGAAGAAGATGCGAACTATGGCGACGTATCTTGGAACATGGATTATGCTGCTGGTCGTCTTTATTTATGTCCCCATTCTGATTGTGTCGGTGCTCAATCCGAGTGTTGGGGCAAGAGTAGAGGGGATCAACTACTTCGCGGATACGATGCTGTTCGCGGGCGCGATACTTGCGCTGGCGGGCGCGACGAGAGAGTCGGCGTAGGACAAAAATCCCAGGTTAGCGTCAAAACCGACGCAAACCTGGGTCACCAGCGCAGAGATCTCAGGGCAGACAAAAGAATGTCCACGCCACATTAGGTCACAATTCAAGATCAAACGGCGACGTCGGGCCAGTAAGGGCGTTCGGCGTCGGCCAACTTGCCGCTTTCATAGCGGTCGTGATGACGGACCCAAATCATGCTGAAGGGAAGATTGTCTTCATCGCGGCCTTTGGGGGCGAAGTCGAGATAGTTGTACGTATTGATGGTGTTTTCGCTACCGCGAGCATAGGCAGAGTAGGTGTGAAAGATGCTGCCGTCTTTGTCTTTGTAGAAGACGCTGATGCCGGGCGCTTCCGCGCTGGGGAATTGCGTCATCTCGTAGTTGTATTCGACCTTGCCGCTCGCGATCTGCTCAGGAGTGAATGAGACCTGATAGTCGTAGTTGAAATCGCTTTCGTTCGACGAGACCCAGCTAAACTTCCAACCCATACGCTTCTTGAAGGC
>Ga0187847_10003506_pt1 | contig 11937 bp, 10 predicted proteins | sample June2016WEW_4_10_FD_132458 | JGI IMG/M metagenome (GOLD analysis project Ga0187847, IMG submission 132458) | Peatland microbial communities from SPRUCE experiment site at the Marcell Experimental Forest, Minnesota, USA - June2016WEW_4_10 | ecosystem: Environmental > Terrestrial > Soil >...
CACTTACTCGGCCGGCCACATATCCACGCTGGCTGGTATGGTCTGCGTTGTTGGCCACGATTGCTGATGTCCCGCTTCTCGGCAGCCGGACCGTCCTTTTCACAATGGTTGCTCTTGCCGGTTTCACCTTCGTGGCCGGCATCACTCATGCTGCACGCCTGGCCGATCTTTTGAAGGTCGCAGCCCTCATGGTTTTAGCCGCTCTTGTCATTGTTCAGCTTCCGTTCTTCAATGATGCCGTTGATACGATGTCACAAAGATGGCAGGAAGCTTCGAACGCCGAAGGAGATGTTCAGGACGTACTTAACACCCGGCTGCTCGGCTCTTTTGAGAGCGGACTTGAGTCGGTCGGTACAACGACGTGGCTGGGAGAGGGCATTGGGATGGGCAGCAATTTCGCCGCATTTCTGAAAAACGGTGCCCCGGCGTTCTTGCTCTCTGAAGCGGAATGGACGCGAGTCGTGCTTGAGTTCGGGCCGTTCGGGGGCATCCTCTTCATGAGCGCGCGTGTCCTCTTCGCCGGTTACATCTTTCTGCGGTCTTTGCATGCGCTCAAACGGAATGCGACCCTGTCATGGCTGCTGGTGCCTGCTGTTGTACCATTACTGATTATGGCCATTATGGAGCAGCCGACATTCCTCGGTTTTATGGTTTTCGGCGCAGGCACATGCCTGGCGGCAGCGAAAACCAACTCGGTTCCGGTCACATATCCAAGGCGTCAACAATATATCGGAATGGCTCATCAGTAGACGCACAGGCAATGAAAAAGGGGATTGCAGTTGACATTCGAGGCCACGTTTCTGAATAGACCCGAGTACATCCTCCAGCCCAAGGCATTGCTGCGCCGCCTCTTCCGCGGGCGCGAAGCCACAGGTAGCACGGAGGTCGTCCAGCTGCCTTGGAGGCTTCCTATTCAGGTGGATACCTCTAACGCGATTGGCCGGATTATTTCTCATCACGGCCTTTTTGAGATGTCTGTCGTGGAGGCTATTTTCCGTTTAACAACTCCCGCTGATCTCTTTCTCGACGTGGGGGCAAATATTGGATACATGTCTTCGGCAGCAGTAAGAGCTGGCGCGAAAAAGGTTCTCTCTTTTGAGCCTCACCCTTTTATCTTCCGCGAACTGACACATAACCTCTCCCTGTGGGCGGAGACGAGCGCAGAAATCGCCGACCAAATCTTTGCTCGACAAGAGGCAATTAGCGACAAGGTTGGGACAGCCCAGCTCCGCTGGCCCAAGCTTGGTTTTTCGGAGAATACAGGCATCTCTTCTTTGGAAGGCGGTCAAAACGCCAGCGACCACGACGAGGCGGAAGTCGCCACAACCACGTTGACTCGGATATTTGAACAATGCGGCGAGCCGATTGGCGTGCTCAAGGTCGATATAGAGGGCCACGAGATGACTGCGTTCAGAGCCAGCGAGCACCTGTTACGAGCCGGAAATGTACGGGATATCATCTTTGAGGATTTCTGCGGGATGGATTCCGAAACCTCGCAGCTCCTTGCAGGCTTCGGATACTCTCTCTTCGGCCTGAACAGGACACTCTTTGGACCAGTTCTGCTGGAAAGCGCAGAGGCCATCGCTAACTTCCAAACCCGCTCCCATGAACGCACCGCCAATTTTCTGGCAACACGTGACCGCCAGCGCGCCAGGGAACGCTTTTCGGGACGCGGTTTCTGGTGCCTCGGCACCAAGCAAGCAGTGATTGCACACTGAACCGGGACAAATTATGACGAAGGAGTCTATTGCGAAACTACCCGGCGATTTAGCGAACTCTCCTGATTCCTTCGCAATTTCGGTCATCATCTTAACGTTCAATTCCGAACTGACAATCGGCAACACTCTCGAATGCGCGCACCGCGTGTCCGATGACATCCATGTCGTGGACTCTTACAGTACGGATAACACCTTGCACATAGCCGAGTCCTACGGAGCGCGAATTGTCCAACACCCGTTCGTTCACTACGGAGATCAGCGCAATTGGGCTATCGATAACCTCCCATTCAAGCACGATTGGCAATTACATCTGGATGCCGATGAGTTCCTCTCGCCAACGTTAATCGCCGAGATCGAGAGACTAAGGAAGGTCCCATCCGATAATGTCGCCGGCTACTATATTCCGAGAATGACGCGCTTCATGGGGCGGGATATCCGCCACGGGGGCCATTATCCAATCTGGCACATGCGTTTGTTTCGAAGCGGGGCGGGACGCTGCGAATCTCGCAAGTACGACCAGCATTTCATCCTCAATGGCAGCGCCCGGAGAATCAATGCTCCCATGATCGATGACAATCGCATGAGTCTCCGGGAGTGGACCGACAGGCATAACCGATGGTCTGATGCGGAAGTAGAGGAAATTCTTAGTCCGACTGTCGATGGGGTGATACCAGCAAAGCTGCAGGGAGCTAATCCCATGCAGACAAAGAGGGCGTTACGTAGTCTGTTCTTGCGCGTCCCGCTTTTTGCGCGCTCGCTTCTTTTTTTCTTATATCGCTATTTTTTTCGCCTCGGATTCCTCGATGGCATACCGGGACTCGTCTACAACGTCCTGCAAACATTCTGGTATCGCTTTCTCATTGATGCAAAACTCTATGAGCGTTCTCTGATGCAAGATGGACGGAAAGATTCTTGAAAGCGCCCTTGAATAACATGGCAATAACTCAGATCGTCTTCAAGAACGTCTTGCGCACATTATCCTTGCTGTTGGCATTTATGCCTGCGTTCGCCGTGGCGCAGCAGGGCACTCAACAAGCCGGTCGTCAGGAGGCGCGACAAGGGGCCGCTTCGTCCGCCACGCACGCGCCCGCAGCAACATCGTCCGCGGCTCAATGGGGACCAAAACGTAACACAACAGAATCCGCCGGGCCACGGCAAAACACTCAACAAGCAGGCCATCAGGAAGCCGGGAACTCGCTCGGTTCGACTGCCGTCACATGGGGCCCAAAACGCAACCCGACTGAATCCGCTGGACCAACTTCTCTCAGTGCTGCAAAGGATCGCTCGCCGAAAGCAGTACAGGAGCAACCCGCCACTGAGCGCGCTCTGTCCAACCGGAAAGCGCCCTCGGTTGGGCAACACACAGGAACACCCCAAACAAATGCGGGCGGAACTGCCAAACCTTCTGTAAGCGAGAAGCCTCTTTTCGCCTCTTCGGCCGAGACCCATGCCACAATAAGTCCTTCCAAAGCACACCGCAAGAACTCCCCCAGCACCATGGACTCAAGCAAGCGAAAATCTGGGATGAACGCGGGAAGCCACAACTCGGGTGTCCATCGTCACGCCAAGTCCGGACTTCACAATGCAAGAAAGGGCCGAATTCGGAATGCTCCGTTCTGACTGCGGGCAAGCACCGAAGGCGACAGCCACGACTTACTTTGGCGTACGTCCCGCTTGAAGAAGCTCGTATCGTTGCTTCAGAATACGGCGGTATCCGCCAATAATGCGTGGGAGTCTGCGCCAGTTTCTCATATCGGTGTAAGCGCTGCGTTGCGTGAGTTTAAGTGCAGTCAGTACCGATGCCTCGCTCCAGATGCGTGAGTACGGATGGAAAAACTCCCCAAAAAGGTCCCATGGTTTTGGGCTGCCGACGAAGTGAAATATGCCGCTCTCCGGCACCTTCTCTCGGCGGACGGTGGAGAGCTTTACGTTGAATTCCGGACTCAAATGATAACAACCTTTCGCAAACAGAACGTTCAACGCTGTTTGGTCCGCCGCCACCAGGCTGTCAGGATAAGCATTACAGAATTCCATCAGGCGAGAAAAGCAATTCTGAGCTTTCCACTGATCGACATCGAAAAGCATCACTCCCGAGTTGAACGCGGGATCGTCCGCCTTAGCGCCCTGCGAGATGTAAAATTCGTTTTCAAGTGCCCACCGAACCACGCCGTCAACTACAAACCCTAGCGGGTAGCCCTCCATTTCCAATTGGAAAAGGGGCGAGATATCGATCTTGGTGACCGTATCCGTGTCGAGATAGAGGAGTCGCTTCTCCTCAACGAGATCCGGCAACAAAAAACGGTAATAGGCGGCGAGACTTCCATGAAAGGGCAACAGTTTTGCGAATACGCTCGTGTCGGGTGACGTGACCAAGACGAGTTCGTGGGGTCGTTTGGTAAGCTCGAGTGTTTTCCGAAGGCGGCGCACGCCTGCCTCGTCGATGCCTTCCGTCAACAGATAAATCTTCGCAGTCCAATTCGGGTGAAGGCTTCTCAGCACCGACGAAGCCGCCACGTGGAGAGGGGCCTCCATATAAATGTCGGAACAAAGAGCAATGGCGGCAACAGAGCTTCTCATCATAGTGTGTCAGGAAATCAAAGGATAACAGCTTGCGACTCCACTCAAACTGGAATCCACCTTCTCAGAACTGATTAGCGTTCCTCACGCAGCTTCCGGCAACCTGTTCATGCGCAGGATTGAGAACCATACAGACCACACAATGCTCGGTATCGCGCAGAGGATTGAAAAAATAATTACTCCCCGAACGGTCGAGAGTTTTAGAAAGTAGACGAGCCCTACCTGAATCGCCACCGAAAAAGATATGAACTTCATTGGCGATACGATCCATGCGCGCGCGGCATTAAGGCCCCAGACCAGGCCGGAAAGTGCCCCCAGCACGCTGCTGATTGCCATCAAGACTCCCTCCTCGTGAAGGTGGCTGTATCGACTCCCGAGCACGCTTAATACCTGTCCGGGAAAGAGCGCGACCAGACCAATCAGGGCCCCAGAAATCGCTGTGTAGACGAAAACGATCTGGAAGTAGCGCTTCCGTAATAGATGCGCGCTCTGTAGTCGAGCAAAAGCGGGAAAAAGCAATTCGCTCGTAAGCGCGCCAAGGATGGAAAACACCACGGCCAACCTGCCGAGCGCACCAATATCCGCCACGCCGTCCGCATTACCAAATATGCTAATAAGCCAGACAGTGATCTGGCCTTGGAGGCAATAATAGATTGTATGTGGCGCCTGCTTCCGTACAACGGCAATAATCTCGGTGCGCATCTCGGGATCGCTCAAGGTATGCGCATCGAGATTCATGGCAACCCATCGGTGGAGCATCCAATACTGCACCGCGTATCCCGCTACCACCGCGATGATGGCAATCTCCACATCGAACCAGAACATCACGGCAATTCCAATAATCGCAAGCCTAACCAGGGCTGCCACGAGGGATTGGTTCTGAATTTGGCGGATCTCGGATTTAAGGCGCAGGGCAACCGCATAGATGCGCGTAATCAATTCCAACCCGCAACCCGCCATGACTGCTATTACCAGCATGGCTGTTTTGGCAACAGTCGCACCGTTTTGCGTCAGAAGCCAAACCAGAAGCGAAATTACAATTGGAGCCGCGACCATCGCCAACCGGAGGCGTACTTGAACCGCGGTCTTAATCAACTGCGCTAATCGATAATTGTCCTGCCAGATGCGTCCGCCAATCGCCGTCAAAGCGCTGCTGATCCCGCTATCCGCCAACACCAGAACTGTCGACAGCATGGTGTTGCTAAGGGTATAAAACGCGTACTCTCGTTTGGGCAGATTCCGTATAACAAGAATGCCGGCCGCGAATCCAAAAACTTGCACGATCACTTGGACAGATGCAAATTTCACCAGAATCGGAACCCATCGCCGCAGCGCCATTCCAGAGCTTGGTGCTACGCTGACGAATTCTGGGACGTCAGCACTGACAGGCTCCGTTCCTCTTACTTCAACGTCGTCCTCATGCGGAGCCATCTCCATTTATCTGCTCTCAGTTACCCTTCTGCGTGTTCGCGACTTTCTCGTAAGCGCCCATGTAGCCTTCAATCATCTGCGCAACCCCAAATCTGAGTACGTTAGTCAAGCCACTCTGCCGAATAGCCTCCTGGTCTTTCAGCGCTCTTGCAATCACCTCCGCTGCACCGGTTGCATCCGATGGGTCAATGTAAACCGCTGCCGCGCCACCAACTTCGGTCATGGGTGCCCGGCCAGTCGCAAACACGGGGCACCCACAAGCTTGCGCCTCCAAAACAGGCCACCCGAAACCCTCCTGCAGGGACGGAAAGATCAGCCCCTCGGCGAGTGAATAAGCCGCTCTCAGATCTTCGTTCGAAAGGTCGGCAAGCTGCACGATTGCGCACTTTAAGTCATGGGTCGCAATGTATTCCACCAGGGAATCCGAAAGTGGCTTCCCCACCATCAGCAGACGCGATTGTGGGCGTGCCGATGCCCGAAGCTTATCAAATATCTGCACAACACCAAGCTTGTTTTTGTACCATTGATCACCGCCGACATGCACAAAAAACGGAGTCCTCCCATCGAACCCTCGCTCGTCCAATCGAGCCAGAGCCTCATCCCGCGCCATGGGTAAGTATGGGTAGTTCAAACTCAAATAGACTACTGTCGCTGAGCTTGGAGCACGTCGTGTCAAACGCAACAGATCCACACAGGTTGCCTCTGAGTCGCACACAATTAGCTGTGCAGCTTTTAGCCCATCGAGGATCAATCTCTGAAATATTCGTCCCGTCTTGGAAACCCAATTCTGCGGAACCTCCCCAAGCGCGCTCTTAATTGCAAGGACGTCGTGGCACGTCACCACATGCGGGCTCTGCACAACATACTTCACGTACATGGCGTTCGAGTGATCGCAAATATGCACCACATCGTATTTTCTCTTTACCCATTTCAGCTTCCATGGAAACAGCAGAAACTTGTCCACGTACCCTACCCACTTACCAAGCCCCGAGCCTACCGGCAATAACCGTCCCAGATATGGTTCAGGCCGCAGTAATCTGACTAACTGTCCCTGTGCTTTCAACTCCCGCTCCATAAGCACAGCAAAGCGCTGCATGCTCTCCTGTCTATCGAGCACATAATTACCAATCAGCAATATCCGCATTAAGCTCTTTCTCTGAATTCGGATCGGGTAGCCTAAGCCAGACGAGATTGACCTTCCGCATCCAACATCATCCGCACCACATCTACCATCTTGTTCTTTGCAGACCACCTCAGCAGGTTCGCTGCCTTTGCCACATCCGCATAACTAAAAAGAATCTCGGCTGGGCGCAGCATTTGATTGTCCTTTTCCACGTAATCCGAGCTGTCTTTTCCAATAACCGCAAATGCTGCTTCGACGAATTCCTGCAACGAGTGGCTTTCCCCGGTCGCGATCACAAAGTCCTCAGGTTCCGGTTGTTGTAACATGAGCCACATCGCTCGCACATACTCGGGAGCCCATCCCCAGTCTCTCAGAATTTCGGTGTTTCCTAACTTCAGTTTCGTCGTGGCACCCATGCCGATCGCCGCCACCGCTGAGATTACTTTCCGGGTAACAAACCGTGCCGGCCGCAGCGGCGACTCATGATTAAAGAGAATTCCGTTGCAGGCAAAAATCCCATACGACTCGCGATAGTTCACCACTTGCCAATGAGCAGCGGCCTTGGCGACCCCATACGGACTCTTGGGCCGGAACGAGGTTTCCTCGTTCGCCCGCGATTGTCCTACATCGCCAAAACACTCGCTCGAACTCGCATTGTAGAACTTGCTCTTAGCGCCTCGGTAGCGTATGCACTCCAGCAGATTCAGCGTCCCGAAACAGACGCTCTGCATTGTCTCCACAGGCTGCTCAAACGAAAGAGAAACCGAACTCTGTCCCGCCAGATTGTAGATCTCGTCAGGTTCCACAGTATCGAGTGACGTCAAGACACTCCTGAAATCGGTTAAGGTGGTGGCAAGAATCTTCACCTCGTCGACGATCCCAAGCCTCCGCAGGTTTTCCCTTTTGCCGATATGCGGGTCCCGTGAAGCACCCCAAACCTCATAACCCTGCTCGAGAAGAAACCGTGCCAGATAAGAGCCGTCTTGCCCCGAAATACCGTAGATTAGCGCCTTCATAGACTTCAGGTAAACTTAGCCGATCGACCGCAAATTGACAAGCGTGACCAACGGATAGTGAAAGGACAACAGCCAGCCGATTAACGCGGATCGCCGGGTTCAAAGCGATAGCCAACCCATTTTTCGGTCACAATATAGCGAACCGACCCATCTTCCGGCTCAAGCTTTTTGCGAAGGTGATTCATGAACACGTGCAGGTACTCTGGCTGTTGCGTGCTCGCCCCACCCCACACCGCACCAAGTAACGTGTGATGGGTCATGACCCTTCCAGGATTCTTCGCGAGATAGGTGAGTAGATCGAACTCCTTCGGAGTCAGCCTGACTTCACGGCCCCGCACTGTTACCAATCGCGTAAGCAGATCGATCTGGAAGTCGCCGGCTTCGATCTTGCTTGCGCTTTCTTCCTGCAACGGACGACTCGCCCTCCGCAGGCTTGCCCGAACCCGCGCCACCAGTTCATTCATGTTGAAGGGCTTGGTTACGTAATCGTCTGCCCCTGAATCCAGTGCCTCAACCTTCGGCTTTTCCTCGCCACGCACCGAGAGCACAATGATAGGAACGGCAGACTTACTCCGTATCCTGCGGCACAGCTCCAGTCCACCCATGTTCGGCATCGACAAGTCGGTAATAACCAGGTCCGGAGTCCATTCCCGCATCAGTTCCAGCGCTTCGTCCCCATCACCCGCGGTTCTCACCGAGTACCCATGACCCGAGAGCGCTGTCCGCAGCACACGGGTAATCTGCGATTCGTCATCTACCACGAGAATATTGCGTCGTGCGTCGTCGCTAGGTATCGTCACTTCGGCTCCTGCGTCACTATGTGTACATCGACCTTGGGCGCATCGCGAAGAAAATCATGAATGGCGGAGAGATAAAGGAATTTCCTCCATCCGGTCAACGCCGAACGGCCAAAAAATACCTGCGTAATATGCTTTTCCAACACGATCTTCGCGGCTTCCTCCGCGACTTTCTTTCCCTTTGCTTTCAAAATTCTGGCTCCGAGGTTTTCCGCAAAACGAAAATTCTCCTCGAGCGTTCGCTTATTTCCAGGGTCTTCATCTCTGCCGGTGTCAACGTATATCACATAGAACTCCGACCCGGTCTGCTCAGCCAGCCTCCCTGCGCGCGCTATCAGATATTGCGCTGCTGGATTCGAGCTGATGCACACACCGATCCGCTCCGTGATCGGCGTGCGATTCTCAATGTGCTCCTTTTCCATGTAGCTCTCAAGGCTACGATCCACCACGCTGCCAACCTGCCGCAGTGCCAGTTCGCGCAGCGCAATAAGATTTCCTGGGCGAAAGAAATTCGACAGCGCACGATCGCTTCGTTCCAGCGGATAGATATCCCCGCGCTTCATTCTCGCCTGCAGGGCTTCAGGAGTCAGGTCCGCCAATACGATTTCATCCACCCGCTGCATCACCCAATCGGGAACGGTTTCGCGCACCACCACTCCCGTGATGCGTCCCACCACCGGGGTCATACTCTCGATATGCTGGACGTTCATCGTCGAAACCACATCGATCTGCGCGTTCAGCAGTTCCATTACGTCTTCATAGCGCTTCCGATGCTTGCTGCCTTCGATATTGGTATGAGCAAGTTCGTCCACTAATACGATTTCGGGATGCACTTTCAAAATCGCATCCACGTCCATCTCGTCAAATGTGGTTCCCTTGTAAAGAATTTGTTTTCGCGGCACCATGGGCAAGCGATCCGCCAGTTCCGCGGTTGCCGGACGGCCATGGCTTTCCACCACCCCGATCACCACGTTTTCGCCACGGCTATGTCGCCGAATCCCCTCACTCAACATGCTGTAGGTCTTGCCAACGCCCGGAGCGTAGCCGAGGAACAGCTTAAAAAGCCCATGCTTCTTCGTGGGCGCGGTTTCCTCAAGCCATTGGTCCGGTGTCTTCTCCATACCGCGCCTATTGTCAATCAACAGCTACCAATTGTCGAATGAGCTACAATCTCCACCGTGAACAACCTGACGAAAACTCAAGCCGCTCGTTTTTTGTTCTCCGCTGCCCTGGTCGCCATCCTGGTTAGCGTTTGCCGTTTCCTGCACGCCAATGCCAGTACCGCCGGATTCGCTTTCCTGCTGGCTGTGTTGGTGGTCTCTGCCCTCTGGGGACTGCGCCCCGCGATCTTTCTTTCTGTCATTGCCACCCTGGCCTATAACTTTTTCTTCCTGCCGCCAATCGGCACCTTTACCATCGCCGATCCCCAGAACTGGATTGCCCTCTTCACATTCTTACTTACTGCCATCATTGCCAGCCAGCTCTCCGAACGTGCCCGCCGCGAGACCCTCAACGCAACCAGCCGCAGACATGAATTGGAGCAGCTTTACGCATTCAGCCAGCAGATGCTAACCGCCGACAACGTACTCGGCCTGCTCAACGCCATCCCCGTAAACGTGGTGGAGATCTTCGGCCCGGACTTCGCCGGCATGTATTCCATTCACAGTAAGAAGGTTTATTACTCGGATCTGCGTGCTAGCGATCTCATCTCCACCGAAGATCTGCAGAGGGTTACCGTTCGCGGGGAGCCCGTCACCCTCTCCGATAAGAAACTCCGCATCCGTCCCTTACGCGTAGGGCTCCGCTCGGTTGGTTCCCTCGCCGTAATCGGCGGACACCTCTCGCCCGAAAGCCTGGAGGCCATCGGCAGCCTGGTCGCCATCGCCATCGAGCGCGCCGGGGCGGTCGAGAAACTCGCCCATTCCGAGGCTGGACGGGAAAGCGAACGCCTTCGTTCCGTCCTCCTCGATTCCGTTACCCACGACTTTCGCACTCCGCTCACCGCCATCAAAGCGTCCGCGCAGTCACTCCTCAGCGATGCCGAACTCGACGACTCTTCCCGCAAGGAGTTGCTGACGATCATTAATGAAGAGAGCGACCGCCTTGACCGCCTCGTCGGTGAAGCCGCGCAAATGGCCCAGCTCGACGCTCACGCCGTCGAGTTGAACCTGGAACCGCATCACATCAGCGAGGCGATCGAGGCCGCGCTTGCAACCAATCAAAATACCCTTGCCCGGCACGAAGTGAAGGTCCAGGTGAGCGATTCCCTGCCTCGGGTCAATATGGATCTGCGGCACACCGAGGAGATACTTTCGCAACTGCTCGACAACGCCGGAAAGTACTCGCCCCGTGGAACCCCGATCACCATCACCGCTGAGGTGCAGGGAAACTGCTTGGTCACCAGCGTGGCCGATCAGGGCCCGGGCATCGACAGCATCGATCAGAGCATGGTCTTCGACAAGTTTTATCGCGGTCGCGGGCAGCGCAAGAACGTCCAAGGTACCGGAATGGGCCTAGCCATCGCTAAAGCAATTGTGGAAGCGCACGGCGGAGCAATTTCTCTCACCACCCAGCCCGGCCGAGGCTCCGTTTTCTCTTTCACTCTCCCGCTCGCACGCTAATGTGTTACATCAACTATTTCCCGTAATAATCTACAGAATTTGACATTACAGTCTATAGCATCCAGTCTTTAGCTAAATGTATTCCTGGTTTTCGGTTTATTCCTTGTTTCGGTACCCGTTCCTTTTTCAGGCTGTCATTCCGAGCGCAGCGAGGAATCCCCGCCACGTCCCAATCTCCCGCGCGACTTCACAGGCACTTCAACCCGTATTCGATTTAGCCTCGCTTGCCATACACCATTCGCATTTCTGATGCTATTAGTTTTTTCAATTAGCCATTGACTTAAACTCCCAAATGACAGAGCATTTTTAAAACCGACCGACCGGTCGGTTTTTCACATAAAAAGGAGCCTCCTTGGCCACTATCTTTTACGCCCACGACGCCAATCCCGACGCGCTTAAGCGCAAAACCATTGCCGTGTTTGGATACGGCAGTCAGGGTCATGCCCAGGCGCTCAACCTGCGTGAAAGCGGATACAGCGTAATCATCGGTCTGGATCCCGAGCGCCCCACCGCAAAACGCGCCCGTGAAGATGGTTTCGAGGTAGTTGCACCCGCTGAAGCAGCGAAGCGCGCGGATTATCTTCAGATTCTCACTCCGGATGAAACCCAGAGCGAGCTTTACGCTGAATCCATCCGCCCCTATCTCACCAAGGG
>Ga0187847_10003511_pt1 | contig 11926 bp, 9 predicted proteins | sample June2016WEW_4_10_FD_132458 | JGI IMG/M metagenome (GOLD analysis project Ga0187847, IMG submission 132458) | Peatland microbial communities from SPRUCE experiment site at the Marcell Experimental Forest, Minnesota, USA - June2016WEW_4_10 | ecosystem: Environmental > Terrestrial > Soil > Wetlands...
GCCGCCCAATCCGCGAAACGATGCGGTCGATGATCTGCATCAGATGCTGATTGTCTTTGAATGACAACCCGGTAATTTCGAGCCTGCCCGAACGCTCGACGTAAACGCGGTCGAAGCGGTTGACCAGAATGTCGGAAATGGTTGGATCTTTGAGCAGCGGCTCAAGCGGCCCCAGCCCAAAAATTTCGTCGAGGATCTCGCGCGATAACTGTTCGCGTTCAGCGAAGCTGAGAGGAACCGCTTCGCTGTTAACCGAACTGCGAATCAGTATGAGAACCTCTTCGCGCGCCGAATCACCGGTAGTGCGGCCAAGTTTCTCGAGGTCGAGCCGATCAAGAATCTTGCGATGCAGGTCCGCTTTGACCTGCTGGTAATCGCCGCGCTCGAAGGCTTGCAGATTCGCCATAATTACTTAACTACCGTAGTTCGCTGGTCGTCTTTCGCTAATCGTCTTTCGCGAATCCGTTCGCTAATCGAAAGTCCGTTGCAGTCCGCCAGCTTTTGCGAACAGCGAACGACGAACAGCGAATTGCGAACGACTCATCACACTGTCTTAAACAACGACCAGGCCGTGCGCTTGATCTCCGGATCATCCTTGGTCAAATATTCCGCGAGACCGGAAATAGAACGGGAAATGTCCGTATTCCCCTGCTGCATCAGCGGAACGCCGCGATCGATCGCGGTCGAAACCGCGAAGTACTGATTCGGAATCCGCCACAGCACGGGCGCTCCAATGGCGGCCTCAGCCTCCGATTCATTAAAGCCTGCAACCTTGCGATAGCGATTCAATATCAACGAAAAGCGTTCCCGCGAGCCGCTCTCGCCGAGATACTGGGCCACTCTTCCCGCGCTCCACAGGGTCGCCACATCGGCGTGGGCGACGAGCAGCGTTTTCTCCGAAAGATTGCTGGCCAGCCGCGTGGCGCTGTCGAGCCGGGAGGAAGCGTCGACCACTATGTAGTGGAAGAGGCCGACCATGGTGTCAAACAAACGCGCAAAATCGGAAGCGGAGGGCTCGATGGCCGTGGGGGTCGCCGCCCCGGCCAATACTTGCAACCCATTACCGTGACGGGCCATGAAGCTATCCAGCAGCGAGGAATCCAGCCGGTGCAGATTGCTGACCGCGTCAGAGATGGTGAAGCTGGGCTTCAGATTGAGATGCAAAGCGCAGTGCCCGAGGGGCGCCAGGTCGACGAGCGCCGTGCTGTGATGAATCGACTGCAAGGCCAGAGCCAGATTGACGGCTACCGTGGTGGCGCCGCTGCCGCCCTTGGCGTTCACAATCGTGAACACCTTGCCTCGCGAATTTTCGCTCCCGGGCTTGCGTCGCATCGAGGTCAAGCGGACGAAGGCTTCCAGAAGATCGGTGGTCGTGGTCGGCCGCTCCAGGTATTCGCGTACGCCCGCCCGCATGGCGCCGACAATCAACTGCGGCTGAGTCATGGGGCCAACCGCGAAAATCGCCGCATTGGGAATTTCCTGGTGCAGCAACTCGATGGCCCGCAACGCTGGCGAGATGCCATCGCCGGCGATATCAAGCAAAATGACGTCGGGGGCAAATCCCCTTGTCTTACGGACGACCGGGCCGTTGGCGGCCACGGGCATGTCGCCATTGCTGCACACCGTCCGGGCGACACTGGTACCATCCACCAGAACCTGCAGCACTGCGCGCTGGTCATTATCCGTGGCGAAGATGGCAACTGACAATTCCGGCATACTCGCTCACCACCTCTAACGACATTGAATCATTAAACTCATTGAGACATTGAATCATTTAAAAACCCAATCACGATTTTCAATGACTCAATGACGCGATCGCTCAATTAGGCTTCGTCCGGTCAAACTTGCCCCGATCCAGATTCGGCACCGGCATCAAAGGACCCTTGGGCGCCTCGGCGCTCGGCGATATCCGGTGCACTGTGCACAAAACCATCAATTCCGAATTGCTTTTCTGGTCGCTCTTGCTTTTAAAGAAATTGCCAATGATCGGGAGATCGCCCAGCCACGGAACCTTGTTCCCGACGTTGGTGACCCGGTTATCCAGCAGGCCAGCGATCACAAAGCTCTGCCCATCCTTCAATTCGAACTCTGTCTCCGCCTTGCGCGTGCTGATGGCGGGTATGGTGGTTCCGGCCACCGTGACCGCTTCCGCGAAGTCCAGCGTACTTACTTCCGGAGCCACGTGCAGGTGAATGTTGCCGTTCGGCTGAATAATCGGCGTGAACTTCAGGCGTACGCCAAACTCACGAAACTGAATGGTGACGGTGGCGATTCCACTGGCGTTTTGCTGGGCGACCGGGAAGGGAAACTCTCCTCCTGCCAGAAAGCTGGCTTCCTTGCCATTGACCGCGATCAGGTTGGGCTCGGAGAGAATCTCCAAAAGATTGCGCGTCTGCAACGCCTCGATCACCGCACCCAGGTGAACCGAAGGGTTAAAGAAGAACAGATTAAGCGCGTTGGTCACATTTGCCGCAACCGGAAACGGGGTAAGCGACCCGGTATCGTTGATGGCTCCCAGGCCGGTGACTCCGCCGAACTGGCCGGTGGTTATGCTGGCGGGGGTGTTCCCCGCGCCGGTGGAGAAAAGATTGATGCCAAGTTGCGTCATCGCCGTGCGATCGACCTCGGCAAACTTGACCTCGAGCAAGACTTCCTGAGCCCCGACCGGCCCGAACGTCAGCACGTTGACCACATTCTTCGAATAAGCCGAAGCCAGCGCGCCGGCATGCTTGGAGACGTCTTCGGTGGTGACGTGACCGGAGAGAACAATCGCGTTGCGCGACGGAGTCACGCTGATTTCTTCGTCCGGAAAAAGTTTGTGCATCTCTTCCGAGGCGGCGCTGATATCGACGTCGACGCGAAGATCGAAGCTGCGCGAGCGTTCCAGTTCATCCCAGATCAGCAGCGAAACCTCGCCCGGCGCGAGACCATTGACCAGAACCTGAGTGGGGGTAACCACGAGCGCATCTGCCACCGATGGATCGGTGACCGAGACCCGCTTCAGTCTTTCGGTGGTGTTGATCAACAGCGACTTGCCCACCATCACCCGCAGGGGAGCAGCCCCTGTGCTTTCGCCCGACGCCGTGTTGGTGGGGGTGGAGGCTTGCGCGGGTGGTGCGCTAACCTGAGAAGTCTGGTCTTGAGCAGGCTGGGCCGCGGTTGAAGATGACGCCAGTGCCGCCGCAGAACTTTCTGTTGCGGATTCGTCGAACGCCGGCGTGCGTGCGAACATCGTCGTGGCGGCCAGAGACATAGCGGCAGCAGCCAGCATGAATGCCTTCATGAACACGGACCTCCGCTTGCATGCGCGAGCAAAAACATAGAGAAAATGAGGGGCCGCGAGGTATTGCGGTATAGCAAGATTATTTATCTTCAAACTTGGTTTCATCCCGTTTGTTGCCGCGGATCATCTCTACCTGATAAGGCGCAGGCGGTGCGGGCGCTGAAACTTTCGCCGTTACCTTGTGGGCTTTCGGTTTCTCCGCCGTCTCGGTTTTCTCGCCGATATATAACGAACTGGCCCGCGTAGCGGCGATCGTGTCTTTCTTTGTATCCAGGGGATTGCGCAGTGCGAGCTGAATTCTACCCTCCTGGGACGCCAGCGCCAGCTTTTGCGCGTCGTCGGGTGACACCAGCAATGTGATCACGGGAGCGGCTTGCTCCCCAGCCAGGCGTTCCAGCAAACTCGCGCCGACCGCAATGACGGCCACATTCTGCAGCACGGTGATCGTCTGTCCCGTACTCGTATCGAGCACATCGACACGGGTGCCCGGTTGCACAAAACCGGCGACGGAGACCACGTCATTGACCCGCACCGAAACCGCCCGCATCCCAGGCGGAATCATCGACGGCAAGCCAGCTCCGGCATCGATCGCCGCCAATTTGTTGGGCAGAATAAAATCTCCCTTGCTGATGGGCATCACGGCGCCGCGGCCCAGAACCTTGGTAGCCGTGGAGAATGCCCCCGGAGGCCGCGACGGTGCCGGCACATTGACCACGCTGACATCGGACGCCTTCAACTTGGCTCCTACCTCAATATCAGCGGCAGCCACCAGCACCGGCACGCCGTTGGCGGCGCTACTCAGAGTGGTGGCGGTGCGCAGCCGATTGTAGACGTTGTAGCTGACCAGCAGACCAATAGCGAGGGCCAAGCCTCCGATCATCAACAGACGGCTTCGATTCATGCAATTCCTTCCAGCGCAAGCCGGTGCTCATTCGCCGCAGCAGCGAAGATAACATGCGCCCGTCACGTCAGTCCGAGGTCCGGGAGGACTAATTAGAGATTGAACTCGCTACCTGCGAAAATACATTGTTCGCGTTGCTGCCAATCAGACGGACGGTGCCGATCACGATGACCAGAATTACCGCCAGCATCACGGCATATTCCGCGATGTCCTGCCCTTCCTCATTGCTCCGTAAGAACTTAACCCATGCTGACATACCGGACTCCTTTTTATGTTCGATAGGCTCACCCGGGGGAAATGAGCTTTGGCATTGTCCCTATAGCACATTAGTTTCGCAGATTCGGCATCGCTCTGGGAAACATTATTTTCACTTTGTTACCCTGGTTACCTGCGTTACCGTAGGTCTCCGCCTGTCAGGAGGATAGGTTTCCGGGTCAAGGACCGCATTTCGGAAATTCGGCCGCCTTTTGAACAGGATGATCGCCTTGGAATCGCGGTATTCAACCTGCCAGTCAGGGTCCAGCAGCAGGGCTTGCGCCACCGCGCACGATGGAGGCACAACCAGCGCCTCGATGTTCCAGCGGTCCAGAACGTCTCGCCAGCCGCTACGGAGGTCCAGCACCGTGTTCATTCCCTGGCTCAGAAGGTCGTCTCCATACAGATCGGCCCGCCCGTCCACGAACACGCGATAGGTGGGGTAGAGTTTCCAGATAGCATAGCCACCCCAGTCGTAATAAACGAAAAGCTCGCGCGGATAGTCGCCCGATTGCAGGAAGGCGACCGCTGGCTGAGGAAACAGCTCCGCCTCTCGGGCCTTCTGCTTCCCGGCGAGACTGAACCACTGGACCAGCGCGAATGCAGCCATCAGAACGATCGCAGTCCCGCTGAAAACCGCCCGGAACCTCGAGAAGCTGGGTGCGCCAGGTCTCCCGTTTTTCGAGACGTGGGTTTCGAAAGATCTTGCGGAGGAAAGACGGGCGGCAACCACCGGTATTGCTAGCAGAACGAAAATTGGCACGTGACGGGCAGCGTCCAGAGCGGCGAACCCGGTGAGCAGTAAAGGTGCGAGCACACGTATCCTGAGCCGCGAGCGGGAACTGGCGAATGCGGCCAGAAGCAGCAGCCACAGCAGCAGCAGTGGCCGATAGAGTCCCTGATGAAAATCCGGCGAGCGCCACTCGCCGATGAATGACCGCATTCCCGGCGAGCGCAGCGTGGCGAATGGGTAACGATACAGTTGCGCACCGCTGGGGTTGAGCGGTATGAGCAGCAAACAAGTTACTAAGAGCAGCAACACTCGCAGCAGAACGGGCCGCGCTTCGGGCCAGGGAGTGTTGCCGAGCGCGGTCTCTAGGATTACTCCCGCGCCGTATGCGATCAGCAACGCCGGTCCCAGTGCGAATCCGCCGTGCAGATTTACCCACAAGAGAAATAGCGGTGCTATGCAAAACAGAAGTCGGGGGCGACTTTCACCCCGGTCCAGCAGCCACAGAAGCAGACCGGCCAGGGTAAAGGTAAACATCTGGGGCCGCACACCCCACGAAGGAGCGGCCACCCAAGCGCCAAAAGCCGTAGCAGCCGCCGCCCAGTGCCTGGTTCCAGGGCAGCGAAGATAAATCAGCATGAATCCGGCGGTGGTCATCATGGCAGCGAACACGATCAGCGCCGTAGCGCCGCCATGTTTCCAGAGTTCGTAAAATACGACCTCCGAAAGCCATTCATGTGCCACCCAGGCGTGGCCGGCTCGGGTAAAAGAAAAAGGGTCGGAGTGGGGTACGTGTCCCGTGTCCACGATCCACTGTCCTGTGCGCAAATGCCACCAGAGATCGGGGTCAACGGCGTTGCGCGCCGTCATTGCGAGCAGGCCGAATAGTAGGGTTCCGCTGAAGAACGCACCTTCGCCCCAGCGAGACATCCTGAGTGTCACCATTTGGAGGCGATTATAGAATCAGTTGTCGACAAAATCTGCTCATGCCCGAGTTCGTGCAAAAACGCAAGTTCTTCATCACCGTGTTTCTACTGGCTATGACGTGTTGCAACCTCGCCGTGCCGTTCCAGGGAAGATCGGGGCTGCGCAATGGATATCAGGATTTCACGATTTATTACATGAGCGGCCTGCTTCTTCGGACTGGCCAGGCCTCCGATCTTTACAACCTGAGCGCCCAATACCGGACCCAACTCACGTTTGCGCACGTGCCGATCCGGCAAGGGCCGCTACCTTACAACCACCCGCCGTTCGAAGCGCTTTTGTTTGTCCCGTTCACGCTGCTGGCTTACTGGCCCGCCTACCTTCTCTGGACCGCGCTCAACTTGGCGATGCTGGCGGTGAGCGTGATCATTCTGAGAAGGCAATTCCCTGAACTCGCGTCAGTTTGCCCCCTTATTTTAGGCGTGGGTGTCATCGCATTCTTTCCGGTGGTGATCGGCATTTTTCAAGGACAAGACGTGATTCTCCTGCAACTTCTCTTTGTGCTGGCGATGGTCAGCCTCGATCGTGGTAACGACGCGATGGCCGGGGCATTTCTAGCCGCAGGCCTGTTTTTGCCGCATCTGATCATGCCGGTGGTTATTCTGTTCGCAGGCCGGCGCTGGCGCGTACTGCTCGGCTTCGCTCCCGTTGCATTTTTTCTCGGCGCCATCTCGGTTGTCATCACGGGGTGGCGCGGCCCGCTCGACTACCTTCGCTTCGTTTTTCACGTGGAGGACAGCAAGTACGTCAGCTACGGCCCGCAGGTTGCCCCGAATCTTAGAGGTCTGATCGCGGACCTGCCCGGACTCAACGCAACCCGCCCGCTGACAGCGCTGCTGATTCTCGCCGCGTCGGCCGTCGTTTTTCTTGTGGCGCTGCGTCGAATCCGCAACGGGCGCGACTCCATGCTGTTCGTGTCTAGCCTGGCTGCGGTCACAGCGATCCTGATCAGCTTTCACGCTCTTTCTTACGATCTCACTCTGCTGCTCCCTGCGGCGCTCTGGTTGCTTTCAACGGCGGCTAGAAGCGACGCGACGAAACCCGACGCAGCGATGATAGGACTGGGTGTCCTGCTATTTCTGTCTCCCCTTCATATTTTCCTGTTGATCGTAGCCAAGCGCTTCTTCTGGTTTTCGCTGATTCTGTTAGGGCTTTACCTGAAGCTGGTTGCGTCTCCCGTTCAGGCGCCATTTCCAGCGAAGGTAACATCCTGAGTATGAATGCCCCAGCCTTGTGCCGCGCGCGGATCTTCCTGGTGTTGGCAGCCGTGCTTTCGGCACTAGGAGGATGGGGTTACGTCGAGCGCGTGTTGATACCGCACCAACTCCACGATTCCGTTGCACGCGCTGCCCTGCGAGGATATCTTTCCGATCTTTATCCGCGCTGGTATGGCGCGAAGGAGTTGCTGCTGCATGGCCGAGATCCCTATACCCCAGAATTCACGCGCGAGATTCAAATCGGATACTACGGCCATGCGCTTGCACCCGATCAACCCGGAGGTCGCAACTACCAACAGGGCTTCTACCACCCGGTCTACATTGTCTTCCTGCTTGCCCCCACCATCCATCTTCCTTTCGATGTCGTGCGAAAAGGTTTCTTCTGGGTCTTGCTCACGCTCACCGTCATTACGATTCCGCTGTGGCCGCGCGTGCTGCACTGGCCCTTGCCCCTGTGGGCGCAGGCGACCCTGATCGTATTCACCGTCGGCAGCCTGCCCTTTATAGAAGGACTACTGCTCCAGCAAATCACCATTTTCGTGGTGCCGATGATAGCGGTCGCTCTGGCGCTCCTCGTCTTCGATCACCCCCTCCCCGCCGGCATTTTGCTGGCGTTCTCCACGGTCAAACCGCAACTGGTCTTCCTGTTGCTGTTCTGGCTGGCGATCTGGACCCTCGCCGACTGGCGTCATCGTTACCGCTGGGCAGCGTCCTTCCTGTTCACCATGGTGATTCTTTGTGCCGCGTCGGAGTGGTACCTCCCACACTGGATTCCTCGTTTCTGGCAGGCTCTTCGCGAATACCGCAGCTACACGGGAGAGATGTCGGTGACGGACGAAATGATCGGCGCCCCCTGGAGCCGCGTCATCGAAGTCTTGGTTGCCGCTGTCCTGAGCGTCGCATGCTGGAGGGAGCGCCGGCAGGCGGCGAACACCAGCGCCTTTGCGTTCATATGTTGTCTCGTGCTGGCGGTCACCATCCTCGTCACCCCCACCTACGGCCTCTACAATCAGCTCTTGTTAATCCCTGCGCTGTTGATCATGCTGAAAGACCGCCGCGCAATATGGCAGGCAAACATCGTCAGCCGTTTATTAGCCATGATGACCATTGCCCTCGTCTGCTGGCCTTGGATATCGGCTATCGCTCTGGCCGCCCTTTCCTTCGTTTTGCCCCGGGAAACGGTCGAGCGCGCCTGGGCAGTCCCGCTCTGGACCGCGCTCCAAACCCCTCTCGCCGTGTCTGCCCTGATGCTCGTCCATTACTATCAGGCGTATTATCAGAGGACCATTACCACACCAGCAGGGGCGGGATCGTCGTAGAATGCTTTGCAGCAGGTGCCAGGCTGTGACGCTTTGCTGGCCGCTTTAATATTGCTACGGCCAATCCAGCTGCGGCGAACGTCGCTGTGGCAGGACGGCCGCGGGAGAATTCAGGGTACATGTCGGCTTCGTCGCATTCGGGCATCTCCAGCATTTTTCCCATCGCCATCTTCGTACAGGGGAGCGATCAGCAGACGCTGTCCCTGAACCACACGCCCTACACCGTGGGCCGCAAGGTGGATCGCGATCTGGTCATCCCCGATCCCCGCGTATCGCGCGAGCATGCCTCAATCATTTCCGAGGATGGCGCGTTTTTTGTCGTCGACAACGGCAGCAAACATGGCACCTTCGTCAATGGCGAGAAAGTCGACCGCCACAAACTGCAGCGCAACGACCGCCTGGAATTTGGCGCGCGCGATATCGCCTACCTGATCTTCCATCCGCTCCACGCCACCTCCAACACGGCGCGAGAATTCCTCAGCCAGATTTCCGGCATTCAGATCGCGCCCGAAGCCAGCGACCTTGAGAAACTCACGCTCTTCATGGAGGCGGCGCGCAAGCTCAACACTATCGGCGTGCTCGATGAAATTCTGGTCACCCTGCTCGATGCCACCCTGAAGCTGACCCGCGCCGAACGCGGCTACATCTTCATGCGCGATATCGACGGCAAGCTGACGCTGGCCGCCGGACGAAACTCCAAGGGCGAGCCGCTGCTTGACGACACCACCATTTCACGTTCCGTGCTGGATGGCGCGTTAACCTCGAACTCCGAATACCTGGTAACCGACACCAGTCAGATGCTCGACGTAAAAGAACGGCAAAGCATCGTAGCTTTTGACCTGCGTACCGTGATCTGCATGCCCCTGCGCAAGCCGCTCGTGCAAACCAAGGGCGCCGATCAGCCCGCCGGCGGAGAAGTAATGGGCGCGCTCTACGTCGATTCGCGTTTTGCGTCGCGGGACATCACCAGCGTCAGCCACGACATCCTGCGCGCCATCGCGACAGAAGCTGCGCAGTTAATCGAAAATGCCCGCCTCGTCCAGGCCGAAGAAGCCGGACGCCGTTACCAGCAGGAGTTGGGCATCGCTGCCTCCATTCAGCAGCGCCTGCTGGCCGTGACTTTGCCCGAAGTTCCTTTCGCCCGGGTGAATGGCCGCAACATGTCCTGCAAAGAAATCGGAGGCGATTTCTTCGAAGCCGTCAACACTCCCGACGGCCTCGCCGTGGTCCTGGCCGACGTCAGCGGCAAAGGAGTCTCAGCCGCTCTGCTGGCTTCGATTCTCCAGGGCATGGTCTACTCGCAATTGATTTCAGGCATGCCGCTCGTCGAGATTGTTGCGGCCGTCAACCGATTTTTCACCTACAAGCACATCGGTGAAAAATACGCGACCATGATCATTACGCGCTTGCGCAACGATGGCGATCTGGAATACGTGAACTGCGGACATGTCCCCCCGGTTTGGATTTGCGGCAGCGAAGTGCTCCGTCCCGGCCACGGCAACCTGCCGGTGGGCCTGATCGCGGAGGCGACCTATTCGAGCGACCGCTGCCAGATGAGGCCGGGAGATCGCCTCATCCTCGTAACCGACGGCGTCACCGAAGCCGAAAACGCCCGCGGCGACATGTTCGACAGCGAACGCCTGGAGCAAGTCGCAGGGAAGAGCAAGTCGATGGAAGATGTCTTTGCCGCCGTAGCCGATTTCTGCGGAGGCACGCCGCTGAATGACGACTGCACTGTGGTGGAAGTGTCCTACACCGGCAGCTAGCCAAGCCGATACCGCCGTTCCGCACCTGTCCGCTGCCTTTGACCTTGGTTTTGATCTTGATCCCTCCGGACGAACCCGAGCCCGAGGGTGCCCCATCCTTGCGCGTTCTGTGCGCAAGGGTGGGATTCTACGGCAATCGCGATCTTAGGAGTTTCGCGCGAACTCCCCAAAACGCCTCCTCAATCTCCGTCCCGCCCAGAGCCATCTGCTCTTCCGCCGCCGCCCGCGCCTTCTTAAACGTAACCTCCAACAGCCGCGGTGGCGGGGGGGGACGTAAAACCTTGGATACTATCTCATGAGTTAACAGCCAAGGTTGTCAAGGCCGCGCCTCCGGATGAATCTCCACCGTAGACCAGGTCTTATCCGCAGCATGGCATAACTTCTCCAGCCCACAATCGGCACACTTCGGACTCCTCGCCACGCACAGCTTACGCCCATGCCAGATCACCTCGTGCGAAAAATCCGTCCAGCGCTCGCGCGGAATAATCCGCATCAGATCCTCTTCAATTTTCCGGGCGTCCTCCTGCCTGGTCAGTTCCAGACGGCGCGAAATTCGCGTTACATGCGTATCCACCACGACCCCTTCATTCTTCTTGAACCAGGTTCCAAGCACGACGTTGGCCGTTTTGCGAGCCACTCCCGGAAGGCTCAGCAACTCCTCCATGGTCTGCGGAACGTTCCCGCCAAAGTCCGCGACGATCTTGCGCGCCGCGCCCACCACCGACTTCGACTTGTTGCGAAAAAATCCGGTCGAGCGTATGTCCGGCTCCAACTGTTCGGGTTCCAGCGCGGCAAAATCCTGGACAGTCGGATACTTCTCAAACAGCACCGGCGTAACCATATTGACCCGCACGTCCGTACACTGCGCCGAAAGAATCGTTGCCACCAGCAGTTCCCACGCGTTGCGGTGGGTGAGGGCACAGGTTGCGTGGGGATAAAGCTGATCAAGCCCGGCGATGATCTGGCGTATACGCTCGGGCGCCAAGGGATCATATCTGGAGATTCGGCTGGCCGCGCCTGTCGCCGCCGAAGCAAGTTTCTTGCTCGGGGCCGCAGGCTTGGCCGCCTTTCTGCTCGCCTTCGTGGCATCAGACGACGCTCGGCCGCTGGGTGCGGGCGAAGGGGCTTTCTTCGCTCGGGCGCTCTGCAACGATAGCGCCCGCCGCGCACCCTCCTGCCGTCCACTGCGACTGGGTTGACGCGGGAGATTTCCGCGAGCCATTCGATCTCCTCCTGAAAGCGTGCGACTGTTAAAGCGTGGTTCATGGTAACAAAGCCGGCAAGCGCCATCCCCACAAAAGTAACTTCCCAGCGATTGACGCTGGGCGAATGCGTGGGTACTCTGAGAAGCAGAGATCAAAGATAAACTAGTGGCCGTGAAGAGCATCAAACTCGGGCAAGTCTGGCGCCAGGACGTCACCGGACAGGATCACCTCGTCACCAAGGTCTACAGCGAGGTATTTACGCAATA
>Ga0187847_10003519_pt1 | contig 11913 bp, 11 predicted proteins | sample June2016WEW_4_10_FD_132458 | JGI IMG/M metagenome (GOLD analysis project Ga0187847, IMG submission 132458) | Peatland microbial communities from SPRUCE experiment site at the Marcell Experimental Forest, Minnesota, USA - June2016WEW_4_10 | ecosystem: Environmental > Terrestrial > Soil >...
ACCGAGAACGATTTTCCAGTCAATTGGGCGATGGCGCAGATCAATCTTGGCCTTGCGTGACGTCAGACTGACTCCGATTCGGTTTTAAATTATTCACCGTTTACAGGTACGAAATCCGACCGCAAAAACTGTTTGTTCACAACGATGCTGGTATGGGTTTCAGTCGTCGTGAAGCCATGAAGGTCTGAAATTATTTCGTGACTCCCTGTTACGGCCCTGGCCAACAGGGCCCGCATGGCTTCAGCCGTTGTTACTATTCGAACTTGGTGAATCAGAAAATCCCGCTTGCCAATCCAAAGGGTCCTCGTCCGACCTTGCAATTGTCTGGAAAAAACGTAACAGTTCACAATTCCCACTTTCTCATCGGGTTGCCGATTTTCGCTAAACACAGAACCGCCAAGCGGGTCTCCCCATTGCATGTTAAAAAATGTCCGTGGAATAGTTCCCGCCGCGCCGCCGGAGATTTCAGCGGCTTTGGCCAGAGCACTATTCCGCGTCTCTTCGTCCTGCGGTCCATTGCCCATTTCCAAAAAGCTGCCTTCGCCTAATGACCAAACTGCCTGCGCCTGGATTTTGGTGGTGGAGTAGGATGATTCAATGGTCTGTCCCCATTCGATCAGGTAATAACCCGGCCGGGCGAGCCGGATTGTGAATCTTGTGGTGACGGTGGTGTCGTTCATGGTCGCAACGATTTGCCCCTCATCGCTGTAGCTTTTCAACGAGGCATAATTCGCCTGCGCCTTTTGGAAGATTTGGCTCGACGAAAGATCGTCACCAGCCTTGTCGCTCGAAAGAACCACCGTTGTTGATCCGCTTGCTAACATGATCGCCGCGCTGATAACGAGAGCCACTTTGATTTTTGCGTTTGTCATACTTTTGATGGTCCTTTCACATAGAAAAGCGATTTATGCCAATTCCATACTGGTCGCGTGGGTTCACCGGCGCAGCCACCCTCAGATCTTACTTCCGGTCGTGATGCACATCGGAAGGCTTCCAATTTTTGGGATACTTCCGAAGCATCTCCGCGTGATGGTTTGCCGGGGAGTCATGGAAATCCATACTCACTGACGATGAAGCCTGAAGCACGCCAAGCGAGACACCCTGTGGTGTCGGCTGCGAAACCCATGCGCCGTTTTTCAAAAAAGCGTACTGGTGCCGGCTGCTGTTGTAATAGATACCGTAGTTGGGGTAATAAACGTAGTCGTCCTGGAACACGACGCCTGGTGCCGCTACTACGGGAGGGGTCACGGTTATCCCGACGTTCTGTCCATTGGCGTAACCGACGCCTTTGGTCAGCGCCACCAGCAGCACAGCACCTAACACGAATCCAACCTTGTTGGTCTTAAAGAAATGTTTCTTGTTGTTCATGGGACGAGAGTAACCGGAGAAACTTGCCGGGGCTATGGGGTGTAACCCTTAGCACACGCTTGCCGTGAGAGGTATAGGGAAGCGTGGTCCCGCGAATCCCATACAATCCCCTGGCCGTTTCACACGTAGTTCAGAAATTCCTGGCTTAGTTTGGCGGGGATGTAATTCCGGGACTTGTTGAGCACGGTACTGACGTTGGCCTTGGATTCGGCCAGCAGCTTGATGACGCGACGGACAACGTCCTGGTTGGTCTTTTCCGCTTCGATGACGAGCAGCACCATATCCATGAGGCCGGAAAGCCGGGCTGTGGCGGTGGTTTGGTTGACCGGCGGCATGTCGAAAATGATGTAGTCGTATTCGCTGGCCTTGAGTTTGGGCATCAGCGCCGAAAGTTTCTTGGGCAGGTTGGCCGGCAGTACGTCGCCATTGGTCTGTTCGGTGATGGTGTACAGGTTGGCTTTGACGAGGGTGCAATTTTTTTCGGTCTCCAGGACTTGATCCAGGCTGTAGCCCGGCTCGCCCCGATAAAATTGTCGGGCTGCTCCCCTGTCTCCACTGATGTTGACAAGGAGCACGTTGCCGTCGCCGGTTTCGGAAAGTGTAGCAGCCAGCCCGGCGGCAATACTGCTCACGCCCCCACCATGGCCGCAACTCGTCACGGCCACCAACTTCGGCTTGTGAACCAGATTTCTCACTTCGAAATGAACGATCAGCCGGTCGCGCAGTCCTTCGTAAAACCGGCGCAGTGGGTGTTCACGATCCCACGGGGCAATACTCGTGCCGGGAGGCGTTCCTCCACCCCTGGTAGCACCAGGTGTGTTGTCCAACAGCAATCGTCCAGCACCAAGCCGCCGGGCGTGTTTTCCGAAACCGTTTTTTTCCACATCCGGAATGGAAATGAACAACGGTAATCCGAGCTTGGTTTCGATTTCCGAGGGTTGCTTTACCGAGCGATCCAGAACCAGTTCCATCAAAAAGGCCAGCGCCAGTCCGGCCAGAATGCCGCTCACTGCCAACGCGCCCACTACTTTCTCGAATTTTTTCGACCGACCTTTCAGCGGCGGCGTCGGCGATTGAATGATGCTGATGTTCGAGACCTTGCCATCGTTTAACTCATCGTCGATGCGGGATCGCTCCAGGTGGTCGGTGAAGTATCTCAGGTTGGCTTCGGCTGATTCCCTCTTTTGTTCCAATCCGGAAAGGGTGGCTTCCACCTGTTTAAAATTGGTTGCATCCGTCCAGACCTGGTTCAACTGTGAATGCAGGAATTCAATTTTTGCTTTCAACGCAGAGATCTGCACGGAGTCGTCCGGCAAATCGTCGGGCATGCCCGTTGTCCCCCGGGCCGGATCCGGCAATAGCATGACTACGCTTGCCAGCGGGGGATATTTTTCCTCCAACCGGGTTTTGATTTTTTGGGCATCGGCAATCTGGCCGCGGACCTCCTTGACCAGCACGTTTTCCTCGGTGAACCCCTGTCGTGTCAAGAAATCGTCCTCCTCATTGTTGAGAAAGACGAGACGCGCGCAAATCCGCCGATAGGCATCATATTGTTCGGAAGAAATTTTTACCAGCGGTTCGCCAGAAGTTGCCGTCAGGGCCTTCCGCGCGGCCTGACGTTCCGCCAGCTCTTCCTCGGCACCGGAAATTTGATCACGAAGTTTCGTTATTTGGCTGGAATAAGCGGCTTTTGAGTCCTCAGTGGAGATCACGCCCGCTTCGCTTTGCGCCTGCTGAATCTGCTTTTCCGTTTCGATCAACTCGCCGCGCAACCGGGTGGTTTCATTCGTCAAAAAATCACCAAATACACCACCCCCCCGCATCTTGAAGTGTTTGACAAAATAACCATCAATAATTTCACTCAAGGCGGGCTGGACAATTTCCTCGTCGGGGTGCTGCAAGGTGATGTGGATCACGCTGGTTCCCGGCGTCGACTCCACCGTCAGTCCATTTTGAATGAAATAAGCCGCCTCCATGGCTTCATTGGTTTCCGCACCACCGCCGCGGCCGCCCAGAATTTTCGAGGGCGTCAGGGCTTGAACCACCTGCTGGGCCAGATCCAGACTTTTCAGGATATCGATCTCGGTGTCGATGATGTTCTCGCTGGGCGCATTCATCGGCTGGGTTTCTTCCCCTGGCACACTGATCGGTTTCGCCTCCAACACGCTGAGCGAAAGCTCGGCCTCGGACTTGTATTGCGGGGGATTCATCAAGCAAACCGCCAGTGCGCCTAGAATTCCAGCCAGGGAAAGACCGAGAATCATCCACTTCCTCCGGAAGAGAACGAAATAAACGTCTTCCAGCGTCATTCTCGGTTGAGGTGTGTGTGTCTTCTTATCGCTCATGCAAAGAAAAATGGTTCGGCATTTTTTTCTTACTTATATGCGGGGAACAGCGTATCCACCATAGGGTGTTCACCCCATGTGGGTTTTACGTGGGTTCAACCCCGGCACATGTGTTCGGGCCGGGGAAACGTCAACCGGACGCCGGACCGATGACCGGCTTCGTCCGTCCGGACACGGTTCGAGTTGCCCGGGGCACGGTCGGCGGCGCGCAGGACCAATCTCACCGCATCCAACAATTGTTCGATGGTATAAGGTTTTTCCACCGTGGTGACGGGTTGAAGCCACAAATTCTGGGCCAGTTCCTGCGCAGGCACCGTTCCGGTGGCCATGATGATCGGTAACTCCATGCGGGCAGAACGCAGCTTCTTGAGGAGTTCAATGCCGGGCAGCCTGGGCATATGATTGTCAGTTATAAGAAGATGGTAGCGTTTGGCGCAAAGCGCTTCCCAGGCGGCGGCACCATCCTCGGCGTTGTCCACCGCGTAGCCGGCGCAAGTCAACACCATGGTGTTGATCAGGCGGAGTTCGTGATCATCCTCCGCCACCAGAATGCGGAGGGGCTGGTTCGATAGGTTCCTGACGGGTCTGGCGGCCTCGTCGCAGGCAGTTTCAAGAAGTTGATTCATTGGAATGAAAAAAATTGTCGGGATTCAGATCCAGAGTCGCCGGGCGATCCTGTCCTCGAACCTCAACCACGCGTGCATTGACAGCCGACCGCATCATCGTTTCTGCTTTTTGCTGCCGCTGGCGTCGCAACCGCTCGCGAAGAACTGCGAAGAACCCGCCAAACGTCGGTGGCTTATTCCGGTGATTGATCATCATTCCGTGAGAATACGACTGGAAACCTTCCGAGCGCTATAGGGTGTTTCCCGACCTGAAATTTGGCGCATCCCGCAGCCGACGCTAAAGTGGTGTTTCAGACATTCACCCCATCGCCGCACGTGCGAGCTGACTTTTGTGTTCGCCCTCGTCGGCGTATCCGTTTGGATGCGACCATCGTGGTTCGTCAATTTACTATCCAATTTTCCATAAAAGGAAGACGACGCCCAACTCGGCAAAACTCAACAATGCAGGTATGAGCAACGCCACAATTCCCCAAAGTGTGACTCTTCCAAAACGAAGGATGCCCAGCATTGTCATTCCCGCCACAAACGGAGCGATGCCCAGCAGGATCAAAACCCTGATGGAAAAATGAGGGCCGGATGCGCTCCAGCCCGCACCCATAAAAGCAAAAAGATAAATCGGCAAAGCGACGATCGGGGCAAGCCACACAATGAGCCACGAGGTGAGCGGAAGAACTGCTTTATGAAGGCTTTTCATTGCAAATGTTTTTCTTTCCCAGCCATGCCGGGAAATTGTTTTTCAGAATTTATACTGTGTGTACAACATGATTTGTTCCTCATACCGGCTTTCGATGCCATCCTGGCTTGATTCGAAACTGTTCCTGCCGGCGCTGGCCGTGAGATAGACGCTGTGTTCGCCATGAACATAGGCGAGGGTTGCGCCGACTTTTGGGATGGACCAGCTATTCACATTCCAGTCGGGATATTCCACCCCCAGCGCGGTGGTCAAAACCTTTCCATCAATATAGATGGGATTTCGCAGGATGAATGACAGATTACGGGGCGTCACGTCCAGTTCGGCCTTATCACTGAAAGTGATAAAACCTCTGGGGTTGGGGCTCATCAAATCTCGCAATCCAATGTGGATGCCGTCATTTTTGGCATAGGCCACTCCTGGATTCCCCGCAACAACCGGGGACAGCGGAGAGATAATTCTCTTGTCATAGGTATTATCCAGAAACGTTTCCCGAAAGAATCCAATGATGCCGCTCGGATGATAGTTTACATCCAGGTAATCTCCGAGGGATTGTACGGCTGTCTTTCTATAGAGAGATATGCCCCGACGGATGGCCAGGTCGTCGGGGCTTCTCAGGGCCGTAGAGTCGCGATTCAGGTATAGCAGGGAATCCTCGGTGAGCACCCTGGCCGACGTCAGGGTTGATTCCACTCTTTCGGTTCCCACTTTTTCAAGAAAAAAGGAAAGGCTTTTCTCGTCTTTCTGCCTAAGTTCCAGTTTTAGATCCAAGTTTGTACCGTCCCACGGGGGTTTGATCCATATCAAGACTGCATGAAGTGAATTGGTGTGGTTATATAGCTCCAGATCCAGATTTGGGCGGACTGGAGTGTTGGGATCGGCTGTGAATCTTAGCAGGGAGGCATATTGTTGTGCTTGGGATTGCATGGTGGAGATTCCCCAGAATGCGGTTAACATCAATATCCCCAGAGGTCTGAAATTTTGAGAAACCATAGCGCCTCCTTCATGGAAGTGTAGATGCCAAGGTTCTCATGACGGAAAGTACAGCCGACGGGTGCGTGGCGCCATTAGGTGTTTCCCCACCATCCCAGGCAATCATCCGATGATGTCGGTTACCGAAAAGCAAAGGGATGATTCGTCGGCGAATGGTTCCCACCCGGTCAAAAACCTTCAACAAAATCAGAAGGGATAACGAGCGTGAATATGGAGGGCATCACCCAATACGCCTTATGTTTGAAGCAGGAGCCAACGGCGCCACCCTTCAGTGTTGGATTGAGCCATGAAATTAGTTTACAGGATTTGGAGCCTGGAAGAAATTGGCGCACTTGCGGTTCAGCAACGCTCGACCACACTAATGACGTCCCGCAATTCGTTTCCGGTAAAGACAGATTTCCACCTGCCATCTTTTTCAATAACTGCCACACACCTGTAACCATCACATTGAACTACATACGATTTCCCTATTTCTGGGGATTGTTCCATTGTCTGATTTTGGCCATTTTCATTCACAAGCTGAGACTATGCCTTTTCAAGCGCGAACCACAATGGGGTGTTTCCCCTATGGTACTCAAGACGTACCGCTAACTGTCAATACCGTGGCTTGCAAAATGCTGATAATGCGTATATGCTCGTGGAGCCCGACGGGTTAGGGGAGAAAGACCGTGACCGAAAAAGAACACCAACACAATTTAAAGCGGATCGCCAAGGCTATCAAGGCCAACAATGCGTTCTTTCCCAATTTCCACAAGGGACACCCGACACGCAAGTCCGGTTCCGCAACATCGAAAAAGAGCTTCGAGGCAGGTGACATTCCGACGCAGGCCAAACTCTGCCGCGTTACTCTAAGTCACCCGGCGCGTCCTGGCGCGGTAGGCGACCGATGCAAGGTGTGAAAAATCGCGGGCATGAACTGGGGAAGGTTCGCACCAGGGTGAGTCGGCCCACGGGCACCATCATGGCGCCGCCACAACCTTGCATGATACGGCACGCGACCAGGACGTGGATGTTGCTCGAAATGCCGCAGAGCAACGACCCCAAGGTGAAAAGTCCAATCGCGGACGGGAAGACCCGGCGCGTGCCGAAGCGATCGGCCATCCAACCGCTGATGGGGATAAACACCGCCAGGCTCAACGCGTAAATTGACAGCACGGCTTTCATGCTGAGCGGCAGAGTTGCTCACCATTTCCAATTCCGGATTTCCGGAAGGTCCTGGCCGTATTTATCAATGTATTGCTTGTGCTCGATGAGCTTGTCCTTGAGTTGCTGCTTCAGGTAGTTGCCCTTGCCGCCCGTCTGCGGCAGGCGGTCGATGGTATCCATCACGAGGTGGAAGCGGTCCAACTCGTTCAGCACGGTCATGTCAAAGGGTGTGGTGATGGTACCCTCTTCCTTGTAGCCGCGGACATGGATGTTGTCGTGGTTGGTGCGGCGGTAGGTCAACCGGTGAATCAACCACGGGTAGGCGTGGAAGGCGAAAATGACCGGCTTTTCCCGGGTAAACAGCTCGTCGAAATCCGTATCGCTCAATCCGTGTGGATGCTCGGTTTGCGGTTGCAGCCGCATGAGGTCAACGACGTTGACCACCCGGATTTTCAAGTCGGGCAGATGCTCGCGCAGAATGGACACGGCGGCAAGCGTCTCCAGCGTGGGCACATCACCACAGCAGGCCATGACCACATCGGGCGCGGCGCCCTGGTCGTTGCTGGCCCACTGCCAGATGCCGATGCCCTCGGTGCAGTGCTTAACCGCGGCGTCCATCGTCAGCCACTGCGGCGCCGGGTGTTTGCCGGCGACCACGACGTTGACGTAATGGCGGCTGCGCAGGCAATGGTCCATTACCGACAGCAGGCAGTTGGCATCCGGCGGAAAATAAACCCGCACGACAGACGCCTTTTTGTTCACGACGTGATCAATGAAACCGGGATCCTGATGCGTGAATCCATTGTGATCCTGGCGCCAGACATGCGAGGCCAGCAAGTAGTTCAACGAAGCGATCTTCCGCCGCCACGGCAGGCCCGACGTAACCTTCAGCCATTTGGCGTGTTGGTTGAACATCGAATCAATGATGTGGATGAACGCCTCGTAGCAGTTGAAGAGCCCATGCCGCCCGGTGAGCAAGTAGCCTTCGAGCCAGCCTTCGCATTGGTGCTCGCTGAGCATCGAGTCCAACACGCGGCCAGCGGGGGCGAGAAATTCATCGTTCGGCACGGTCGCAGCGTCCCATTGGCGTTGGGTCGTTTCAAAGAGAGCGGCCAGGCCGTTGGAGAGGGTCTCGTCCGGACCGAAGACCCGGAAATTCCGCTGCTCGCTGCTCAGCTTCGCCACGTCGCGAAGGAAAGGTCCGAGCACGCGCGTGTCGCCGATGCCGCGCGCCCCCGGCGAGGGCACGTCCGTCGCATATTCGCGAAAGTCCGGCATCCGCAGGTCCCGGAGCAGAATACCGCCGTTGGCGTGGGGATTAGCGCCCATGCGGCGCTCGCCCTTGGGCGCCAATTCGGCCAGTTCCGGTTTCAGGCGGCCCCGTTCATCGAAGAGTTCCTCCGGCCGGTAGCTCTTCAGCCAGTCCTCCAACAGCTTGAGATGTTCGGGATGAGTGGCCGGGTCGGAAAGCGGCACCTGATGCGCCCGAAAGGTGCCTTCAACCTGCAAGCCATCGATCCTCTTCGGACCCGTCCAGCCCTTGGGTGAATTGAGAACGATCATTGGCCAGCGAGGACGCGTGAGATCGCCGCGGCCACGCGCCTGCTCCTGGATTTTTTTGATCTGCTCCACCGCCACATCGAGCGCCGCGGCCATCGCTTCATGCATCAACGCCGGCTCGTGACCTTCGACGAAGATGGGCGTCCAGCCATAGCCGCGGAGCAACTGTTCCAACTCCTCGCGCTCGATGCGGGCGAGAATGGTCGGGTTGGAAATCTTGTAACCATTGAGATGCAGGATGGGCAGCACCGCGCCGTCGGTGGCCGGATTGAGAAACTTGTTGGAATGCCACGCCGTGGCCAGCGGTCCGGTTTCCGCCTCGCCATCGCCAACGACACAGGCGACGATGAGCTGGGGATTGTCAAACACCGCCCCGAACGAATGGCTGAGCGAATAGCCCAGCTCGCCGCCCTCGTGGATTGAGCCGGGTGTCTCCGGCGAGGCGTGGCTGGGGATTCCGCCGGGAAACGAAAACTGCAGAAAAAGCTTTTGCAGTCCAGCCTCATCCTGGCTGATGTTGGGATAAATTTCGCTGTAAGTGCCCTCGAGGTAAGTGTTGCCCACGACGGCCGGGCCGCCGTGTCCGGGGCCGGACACATAAATCATGTCGAGGTCGTATTTCTTGATGACCCGGTTCAAGTGCACATAGATGAAGTTCTGTCCCGGGGTCGTGCCCCAGTGTCCCAGCAACATGTGCTTCACATCCGTGAGCGCCAGCGGCCGCTTGAGCAGCGGATTATCAAAAAGATAAATCTGGCCGACTGACAGATAGTTGGCGGCACGCCAATAGGCGTCCATCTTGCGCAGCAGTTCCGGCGTGAGTGTGTTCGTTTTCACAGTTCAATCCTTTTTGTTCCCCGCGCCGGGTGCCAAAATGCGGCACACCGAACGCGCAAGCATCAATTCTTCGTCTGTGCGAATGACGCGAACTGTGGCCCGGCCGCCGGCCGTGGAAATCACCGCCGCATTCTTCGCGTTGCGCGCCGGGTCCAATTCGATGCCAAGAAAACCAAGCCCGTCACAGATGTGCTCACGGATGGCCGGGCAGTTTTCCCCAATGCCGGCGGAGAAAACCAACGTGTCCAATCCGCCCAGTGCGGCGGCGAAGGAGCCGATCCACTTTTTCGCCTGATAACAAAACAACGCCACGGCCTCTGCTGCGCGGACATCAGTGGCTTCACTCGCGCACAGGTCGCGCATGTCGGAGCTGGTCCCCGAAATTCCCAGCAGTCCGGATTCGTGATTGACCATTTCGTAAAATTGCTTTGTGGTCATCTGCTCGGTTCGCGCCAGATACGGCACCAGGCCGGGATCCAGATCGCCCGAACGCGTGCTCATCACCAGTCCCGCTGTCGGTGTAAAGCCCATGCTGGTGTCCGTGCTTTTGCCATCGCGTACGGCGGCCAGGCTGGCGCCGTTACCCAGATGCGCAAGGATCACCCGGCCCTTCGTTGCCGCCGGGTCGCCGAGCCGCGCGAGTTCTTCCATCAGATAGGCATAGGACAAGCCGTGAAAACCGTAGCGTTGAATGCCCTTGGCATCGAAGCGCCGCGGGATCGGCAGCAGTTTGGCCACGCGCGGCATCGTGTGGTGAAACGCCGTGTCGAAACAGGCCACTTGGGGCAGTTTCGGATGACGCTGGCGGAACGTTTCGATCAGTTCGATTTCGCGGGGCAGATGATCCGGATCGTATGGCCTGAGGCGATGCAATTCATCCAACAATTCCTGGGTGACCATTTCGGGCATGGTGTGTTTCATGCCGTGGACCACGCGGTGCCCCACCGACCGGACCGATTCGAAATCGTTCTGCTTTTCGAGCCAGTCAATCAGAACATTCGCCGCCGACCGGTGATCAGAAGCTGCGATGCCGAGGCTTTCCGGTTGATTCCCGGCCGGGGCACTGAACGTCAGATTGGTTTTGCTCAAGCCGATGCGGTCAACCTTTCCATATAGGCCGCGTTTCAGTGGTTCTTCAATGTGGTAGAGCGCAAACTTGATACTCGACGAGCCGCCATTGATGGTCAGGATGCTTGGGTTAGCCGGTTTCATGGGTGTCTTCGACATCGGGCCGTAATCCCAACGAAGCCAGTTTCGCGCAAGTGGATTTGTAATCCGTGTGAAGAATGCTTCGAATCTCCAAACCCTCCGCTATCTGGACGAACATCGGAGTATTTTCAATATAGACCACCTGCCGGGCCGGCACCTGGGCAATGTCCAGCGCCAGCCGAAAGATGTCCGCGTCAGGCTTGCGGAGGTGGACAAAGCACGAGGAAATAAAAGCATCCACAAACCGGTCCAGTTTGAACTTTCGAATCCGATACGCATTCAGTTCACGCGCTTCGTTGCTGACCACGACAATCTTCAATCTGTATTTGGCTTTCAGGTTGCGAACCAGTTCAATCATCCTGGCGCAAGGTTTCGATTGCGCAAACATGAAGCGCCGGAATTCGGCGCGGGAAAATGGCCGTTTTTGGTTGAAGACCACCCGGTCCAAATGTTCTTGGAGGGTAATTTTATCCTCCTCATGGGTTTCGAAGTTCAATTCATGCCGTTCCTGCATCTCGGCCCAGTCCAGCTTGAAGTGAGTCGCCGCCCGTTTCCGGGCACGATGATCCCAGCCATTCGTCAACAGGACACCGCCAATGTCCAGAAACAGGGTTTTGACCGGGAGTGTTTTGTTCATGTGGGCGGTGGTTGGGCAGTTTGGGGAATTGGTCTCGTCATGGCCTGATACATCATTTCCTCGCTGAAGAACGGTGAGCCAAATAGTTCGTAACCGCCGATTAGTCTTTCGTTCACTTTTCGCGCCAGCTCTTCGTGAGTTGCGGCATCAGCGTGAAAAGGCACCGCGACAATGGTGTATTCGATTGGAGTTTTCATATTGCCGGGGTTTAGTCGCGCAATTTGCATTGGGGTTTGTTTTTCATCGTTGCCATAAAATTTGTGTGTCTTCCAGCGGGATGGCAACGCCATCGAAGCGAGGCATCACTCGCGCGGTATAATCCCCTGCCAGGCGGCCAACAGCTACAGTTGCGCTGTAAACATAGCCACCTGATTCGTCAGCCAGTGGATGCAAACAGGTCATCTCCTGCCGCACGGGAGGACCGCCTTTGATTCCGTCGGCATATAGTTCCACTCTCACCGCCTTTGGATCGAGGCCATGGAGACCGGTTTGAACCTCAAA
>Ga0187847_10003521_pt1 | contig 11912 bp, 9 predicted proteins | sample June2016WEW_4_10_FD_132458 | JGI IMG/M metagenome (GOLD analysis project Ga0187847, IMG submission 132458) | Peatland microbial communities from SPRUCE experiment site at the Marcell Experimental Forest, Minnesota, USA - June2016WEW_4_10 | ecosystem: Environmental > Terrestrial > Soil > Wetlands...
CGTGTCCTGAAATTCATCGATCAAAATATGCTGCAGGCGATAATCGAGGCGCATCGCGAGATCGGTCGGATTCAGCGGGCTGCCGAGCGCGCGCCGCGCCGCGATCGACACCGCGGGGAAGTCCGCGGCCGCGGCTTCGCGAAACACTTGGTCGAGTTGCGCGGCGGCCAACACCAACACCTGCGCGACGTCGCGCACCGCCGACCAATCCGCATCGCTGTAGAGCGGCTGCGGCAGCGCCGCGGCATCGGCGAGCGCCCAGGCCGCATGCGGTGCACGCGCGAGTTCGGCGAGCAAATCCTGCATCGCCGGCTTCTCCACGCAGGTCGGCGCAAACCCCTCGGACTTCGTGACTTTCGAACGTATTGCGCCGTCGGCGAGCAATACGATCGACAACATCGCGCGCCAACGCGGCAAATCGGCCGGATCCTCGCGCAAACACGAGTTGTCGGCGCGCCACAGGTCGAGCTGCGGGCGCTGCTCGCCGAGGCGAGCGGCCGCACCCGCAATCAGTCGCGACAGCACTTCGATGCGCTCGGCGCCGATCGCAGCCGCGGCCTGGCCCAAGCTGCGGGTGACCAAAAACGCGAGATCCGCATCGAACAGCGCCCGGATTCGCTCGAGCTGCGGAGCATCGGGTGCGCTCGCCGCTTCGAGACTACCGGCAAGCAGCGGCAACCATCGGTCACGGCTCGGCAGCATTTCCGCGATGCGCTCGACCAAGCTGCGCCAGCGCAAGTCGCCGAGCGCGAGCACGCGATCAACGGCGCCGCCATAGGCATCGTCCGCATCATGGGCGAGCGCGCGCCGTGCGGCCTCTTCATAGAGGGATTTTGCGCTTTCCTCGGTGCGCAGCCGCGACCCCGTACCCGCGAGGATCGGCAATTGCGCCGCGAGCCAGCCGTTGAACGCATCGATCGTTTCGATGCGAAGCCGCGCCGGATGCTGTGCCAAATCCAGATCCAGGCGCTGCAGTTGACGCGCGGCGGCTAGCCCCAGTTCCCAAGTCTCGCGATTCATCTGCGCCGGACATTCGGGCAACCCCGCCGCCTGCAGCGCATCGACGACGCGTGCGCGCATCTCCTCGGCTGCGCGCCGCGTGAAGGTCAGCGCGAGTATTCGCTCGGGCGCATCGACGCGCGCGAGCAGCCGCAGATAGCGCTGCGCCAACAGCGTCGTCTTGCCGGACCCGGCCGGCGCCTGGACGAGCACCGAACCGTGCTCGAGAATCGCATGCTCGCGCGCGGCTAGGTCTCCAATACGGACACGCTCGTCAGTCATCGCCGTTCGCCGAAATGCGGCACAGAGCCTGCAGGTGGCAGCTGGCGCAGGCCTTCGGCGTCGGCGCGACTTCGGCGCGGCCCGCGGCGAACTCGCCCGCGAGACGCTCGATGCGAATCGCCCAAAGCGCGAGCAGCGCGCCGAATCCGTCCATGCCCTCCATTTTGCTGCGCCGCTGGCGCGGTTCGAAGACCCCGGCGCGCTCGGCTTCGACCACGAAGCCGATGTCGGCCGCGTTGACGACGCCGTAGGCGATCGCGATCAAGTCTTGTGCGAACAGCTGCGCGTAGACCGGCAATTGCGGATTGTCGGGGCGCTCGCCGCGCCAGTCCGCATCGCTCGGCCCGGTCTTGTAATCGATGAGCACGCGGGCGCCGTCGCGCAGGACGTCGACGCGGTCGATGCGGCATTCGAATTGCACGCCGGCAAGATTCGCGAGCTTTCGTCCCTGCTCGAGCCTCTCGACCGCGAAAGGCTCGCGCTGCAGTTCGACATCGAGCCAACGGTCGAGCAGTTCACGCAACCGGCTGCGTTCGCGCGCGCGCCAGCGCTCGCCCGGATCGCGGATCGCTTGGGCGGCCGCGATCGCAGCCGCGATGCTCTGCTCGAGATGCAGGGCGCGAGCGTCGGGCGTGAGCGCCGCGAGCGAGCTCGAATCGCGTAGCCGCGTCCAAATCGACTCGAGCGCATGATGAACGAGCTGGCCGCGTTCCCGCGGGCTGAACCCCGGCGTCGGCAGCGCGAGTTCGTCGCTGCGCAAGCGGGTGTGTGCAAAGCCGCGAAAAGCACAGCGGCTCTGTGCCTGCAAGCTCGCGACGCCGCGCGTGCGCTCGGGTGCCGCGAATGGCGGCGCCGTCTCGTCGACGAGACGCTCGAGCTGCGGGGCGCTGCGCAGGCCGCGCAGCCACAGCGGCCGCGGGTCGGCTGGGCCGAGCCGCAGGCACGCAGCTGCCGCGGGCAGCAGCGGACTAGGCGCGGTGTTGCGCGACGCGTCGGACTGCGCATAACTGAACACGATGCGCGGCGCGCGTGCGACCCAGCGCAGTTGCAGATCGCGTGCGCGCTCGAGTTGCGATTGCGCGGTCGCACCTACGACGCCATATTGCCTCTGCAGTGCGACCGGCAGCATCGGATTCGGCTCGGCGCGGGCGGGCCATCGATCCTCAGAAAGTCCCGCAATCCACAGCGCGTCGTAGTTGAGCCAGGGATCGCCGGCCTCGCCGCTGATCCAAATCGGCGGAATGCCGGTCTGCGGCTGGAACGCGGTGTCGTGCGCCGCGGTCGCGAGCAGCCGCTCCGCTGCAGCGCGTGACAAATTGCCGAACAAGCGGTCGGCGCCCGCGAGCGTCGACAGCAATTCGCGCAGACGCTCGGCGGACTGGTATTCACCGCTCGACCATCGGTGCCGATGCGCCCAAGGCCCGCTTTCGAACGCATCGATCCATGCTTTGACCCAGCGGCTCAAGGGATGGGTTCCGCGCAATCGGTCGAGCGATTGCGCAGCCGCCTGCAGCCGAGCGAGCGCATCGGTTGCCGGCAGCGGCAATTCGCGCGCGATGCTCTGCGCCAGCGCAAGCCAAGCCGCCAGTGGCAATTCGCTCGGCGCTCGCGAGCGCAAAGCGACGTCGAGCAGCGCCGCGCGACCCGCATCGTCGATCGATGCCTGGTATTCGGCGGCTCGCAGTAGTGCACTGAAGCGCTCGAAGGAGGCGCTTCCCCGCGCGAGCTCGAGCGTATCGAGCGCAATGCGCACCGGCGCATACTCGGTCAGCGGCGCGCCGCCCGCGAGCGCATAGGGCGCAGCCCCGGTGCTCGCGTCCAAGCCGAAGCGCTGCGGCGCCAGCGCCGCATCGAATGCATCGAGCAGCTCGGCGCGCCGCCCGGCGAGGTCCGGCACGCAGACCCAGGCACGAGAATGCGGCGAGCCCTCCAAGCCCGACCGCGCCCAATCGGCGATTGCGGCAAGCTCGGCGTCGCCACCCGGTGCCTCGTGCAGCGAGCAACTGTGGGGTCCTTGCGCCTGCGGCGGCTGGAGCGGCAAGCCGCCATGGCGCTCGAGCCAAAGGCGAGCCACGGGCCTCCATGCCGGACTCTCGACCCAGGAAATGGGCTCCGATGCCGCGGACTCGATGTGCAGCAATGCATCGCTGCCGATGCAGCCAAGCGCGCGGCAGCGGCCATCGAAGGCGCGTATCCACTCTGAGAGCGCTTCGGATTCTTCGGTCGCGTGTGCCGCGAGCGCGGCGATCGGAATTCCATAGTCGACCATGATGCGACGCGCGCGACGCGCGGCCGTCGCGGCCCCGGCAGGCTCGAGAAAACCCTCGCCGAGCCGGCTGTCGACCACGATCGCGCGCCACAGCTCGCGCTCTTCGACCTCGTTGAGCACGCGCAGCGCCGCCGGATGCGTCGCCTCGCGGCGCAGGTGTTGTTCACGCAGCCACGAGGAGAAGTCGCGGATTCGCGGCGTCGGCCAGACCTCGAGGCCGGCATCGCGCTGGGCGCGCTCGACGCAATCGAACAACGCGGCCGCCAGCTCCGCTGTCGGCGCGAGGACCGTACGGCCGGCCGCGAGGCTGGCCAACAGGCTGTCGGCGGCGCTCGGCGGCTTCAGCGGGCCTGCGCCTTGCCGGGGCCGGTCACGACCTGCAGCGCCGGCGCCGAGGCCGCTTGGGCATCGAGCAATTGCTCGATCCGATCGAATACCGTGCGCAACACCGGGGGCTCGGGCAAATTTGTGATGCGGAAGAAGTTGCGATCGGGAACGTTGAAGCTCACGCCCGGCGCCACGAGCACGTGCTTGGTCTCGAGCAAATCGAGCGCGAAGGATTGATCGTCGAAGTCAGGCGCGGCATCCGGACGCACTTCGACGAACGAGTAAAGCGCTCCCATGGGGCGCGACAGCCGCAAATACTTGCTGCGCGCGACACCGTCGAGTATCGCCTGACGCGACTCATAGAGGCGCCCGCCCGGAGCCGTGAGCTCACGAATGCTCTGATGTCCGCCGAGTGCGGTCTGCACCGCCCATTGACCGGCAACGTTGCTGCAGAGGCGCAGCGACGACAGCAATTCGAGCCCACTCAAATACTCGCCGGCGTTCTCGACGTCGCCGGAAAATGCGGCCCAGCCGACCCGGTAGCCGCAGGCACGATAGACCTTTGAAAGCCCGCTCATCGTGCAGCACAGCGTGTCGTGCACGAGTGTCGCCATCGGCACGAACCGGGAGCCGTCATAGAGAATCTGGTCGTAGATTTCGTCGGACAGCACCACCAATTGGTGTTTTTCGGCGATGCGCGCGATCTCCGCGAGCGTCTGCTCGGGGTAGACCGCGCCGGTCGGATTGTTCGGATTGACGACGACGATCGCGCGTGTGCGCCGCGTGATCAACGATTCGATTTCGAGCGGATCGGGAACGAAGCCGAGGTGCGCTCGACAGGGGTAATGAACGGCGCGCCCCGTGTTCAAATTGACCGCGGCGGTCCACAGCGGGTAATCGGGACTCGGCACGAGGACCTCGTCGCCGGGATTCAGCAATGCCCGCAGAGACAGGTCGATGAGCTCGCTGACGCCGTTGCCGATGAACACCTCATCGACCGTGACGCCGCGCACGCCGCGTTCCTGCTGCTGCATGACGACCGCTTCGCGCGCCGGAAATATTCCCTTCTGATGCACGTATCCTTCGCTGTGGCGCAAGTTCTCTATCATCGCCAGGCGCATCGTTTCCGGCGTACGAAATCCGAACGCATAGGGATTGCCGATGTTGAGCGAAATGATGTCGTGGCCGAGCCGCTCCAACTCGAGCGCGCGGCGCGCCAATTTGCCGCGGATCTCATAGCGGACCTGTTTGAGCGCGTCGCTCGGACGCACATGGGGTCGTTTGCTCATAGGCTCAAGAATAACGGAATTCCCGGCAAGGCTGCCAGCGATCGGGCGCCGGCGAGTGCTAGCCGTCGAACGGCGGCGGCGGCGATGCCAACTGGCGCCATCGGTGGCAGGCGACCCAGTGCTGCGCCGAGATTTGCTCCAAATGCGGCGCAGACGCGAGGCATTGCGGCTGCCGATGCACGCAACGGCCGCTGAAGACGCAGCCGCTCGAGGTCTCGTCGAGCCGCGCCGCCTCACCGGGCGCTTGCGCACGCGCCATCGGTGGCCGCGCTCGGTGCGCCGCCGGCACGGCCGTGAGCAATTCGCGCGTGTAAGGGTGCGCTGGAGCATCGAATAAGCGATCGCGCGGCGCGAGTTCGACCGCGGACCCCGCATACAGGACCAGGACCCGGTGGCTGATATGGCGTACGACGCCGAGATTGTGGCTGATGAACAGCAGCGCCATGCCGAGCTCTTGTTGCAAATCGTGCAACAAATTGACGATCTGGCCTTGGATCGACACGTCGAGCGAGCTGACCGCTTCGTCACAAATCAGGATTTTCGGGTCGGGCATCATCGCACGCGCAATCGCAATGCGCTGGCACTGCCCGCCGCTGAACTCGCGCGGATAACGCTCGGCGAGGCCCGCTGCCAAGCCAACGCGCTCCAGCATGCGCTCGACGCGCAGCTGAAGCTCCCGCGCGTTCAACGACGGTTCGAAGATTTTGAGCGGTTCGGCCAATATCTCGCGGATGCGCATTCGCGGGTCGAGGCTCGCGAGCGGATCCTGGAACACCATTTGCAGGTCACGCCTGATCCGGCGCAGCTCGCTCGCCTGCATCGCGAGCAGATCCCGGCCGCGCCACAACACCTCGCCGCGTGCTGCCGGCACCAGGCGCAACAGTGCCCGCGCCAGCGTGGATTTGCCGGAGCCGGATTCCCCGACGAGACCGAGCGTTTCGCCGGCGGCAAGCTCAAAATTGATGTCGTCGATCGCCGCAAATACCTGCGCCGTGAACGGGTCGCGCGCTGCTGGAAACTCCACGCGCAGATGACGGACCCGAAGCAGCGGCTCGCTCATATGGGCAACGGATGGTGACAGGCGAGCTGCGCGGCCGCGCCGATGCTCTGCAACAGCGGCCGTTCGATGCGACAGCGCGGCGATGCATTCGAACAGCGCGGCGCAAATGCGCAGCCGTCGATTCGCGCGTCCGGGTCCGGCGGCTGACCCGACAGCGTCGACATGCGCGGCGTCGGCGCGGCCGCGAGATCGGGCGCACACTGCATCAACGCAGCCGTATAGGGGTGGCGCGGGCGTGCAAAGAGCTCTGCCGCGGTCGCGCTTTCGACGACGCGGCCCGCGTACATCACGATGATCCGATCGGCAAGGCCCGCGACCACGGCGAAATCATGGCTGATCAGCACGACGCCCATGCGAAACTCCTGGCGCATCGCGCAGAGCAGCTCGAGCACTTGTGCCTGCACCGTGACGTCGAGCGCGGTGGTCGGCTCGTCCGCGATCAACAGGTCCGGCTCACAGAGCAGACTCATGCCGATCAGGACGCGCTGCCGCATGCCGCCTGAAAGTTCATGGGGGTATTGACGCAATCGCCGTTCTGGATCTGCGATTTTCACGCGCCGCAGCATTGCGAGCGCCGCCGCCTCGGCATCGCGCCAGGATAGGCCACGGTGGCGGACCAGAACCTCAGCCATCTGGACACCGATTTTCAAGTGTGGCGTCAGGGCCGACTGGGGATCCTGGAACACCATCGTGAGCCGAGAGCCGCGCACCGCGTTGAGCGTCGCGCGTGGTGCCGACAGCAATTCGGTGCCGATGAAACGCGCGCTGCCGCTGGCGCGCGCGTTCGCGGCGAGCAGACCAATGGCCGCGAGGAATATCTGGCTCTTTCCGGATCCGGATTCACCGACGATCCCGAGGCATTCGCCGAGCGCCACCGTCAGGGACACCTCCCGTACGGTCGTCGTTGCAACGCGGCCGCGCCTGAATTCGACCTTGAGTTCCTCGATCACGAGTACCGGTTCAGCGAGCCCGGGAGCCATTCTTCAGTGCTCCTCGGGATCGAGCGCGTCGCGCAAACAGTCGCCGAACAGATTGAGGCTCAACAACAGGACCGCGAGCAGCACGCCGGGTGCGAGCAGCATCCACGGCGCCGCTTCCATCTCGCCGGCGCCGTCGGCGATCAAGGTTCCGAGGCTCGCGTGCGGCTCCTGGATTCCGAGTCCGAGAAAGCTCAGAAAGCTTTCGAACAGAATCATCTGCGGCACCGTGAGCATGGCATAGACGATCACCGGCCCGGCGACGTTCGGTATCACATGCTTGAAGATGATGCGGCCCGGACTCGCACCGCCTGCGACGGCCGCCTCGATGAACTCGCGCCGGCGTAGGCTCAACGTCTGGCCGCGCACGATGCGCGCCATCGTGAGCCACCCGATTGCGCCGATCGACGTGAGCAGCAAAAACACGCCGCGCCCGAACAGTACGGTCAGCAGGATCACGAAGAAAATCAGCGGCAGTCCGCTCAATATTTCCACGACGCGCATCATCCACCGATCGGTGCTGCCGCCCGCGAAGCCGGCAATCGCGCCGTATGCGACCCCGACCGCGAGGCTCATGAGCGCGGCAAACACACCGATCAGCAGTGAAATCCGCGTGCCTTCGAGCGTGCGCACGTACAGATCGCGGCCCAAGCGGTCGGTGCCGAGCCAATGGCCGTGGCGCAAACCCGGCGGCACGGCGATACTCGACCAATCCAGGCTGTCGAATCGATGCATTGTGACGAGCGGCCCGGCGATCGAAATCGCCGCGATGCCGAGCATCACGCCGACTGCGGCCATCGCGAGGCGGTTCGATTGCAAGCGCCGCGCGGTATCCCGCCAGATGCCGCTCATCGCAGGTACCGGATGCGCGGATCGAGCCATGCGTAACCGAGATCGACGAGCAGACCCATGCCGATCAGGAACGTCGAATAGACGATCACCATGCCCAACACCAGCGTGTAATCGCGGTTCAGCGCGCCTTGCACCAAATAGCGACCGATACCGGGCAAACCGGCGATGGATTCGACCACCAAGGAGCCGGTCATGACCGTTGCGACCGCGGGCACGAGAAACCCCGCGACCGGCACCAGCGCGGGGCGCATCGCGTGGCGCATCACCACGGTGCCGAGCGGCAGCCCTTTCGCGAATGCGGTGCGCACGAATGGGCTCCGCAAAACCTCGAGCATGCTTGCACGCGTCAAGCGGGCAATCGTGCCGAGCGGCGGCAGGCACAGCACGAATACCGGCAACACCAGGTGCGCAGGCGAGCCGCCCTCCCAGCCCGCGACCGGCAGCCAATGCCGATAGATGCCGAACACCAGCCCGAGAAACGGCAGCAACACGAATGAGGGGATCGCGATGCCCGCTATCGCGAGCGTCATCGTCGCGTAGTCGGCCGCCGAGTGCTGCCGAAGCGCGGCCATGGTGCCGAGCGTAACGCCGAACAGCAACGCGAGCCCGAGCGCGAGCGCGCCCAGCGTCGCGCTGACCGGCAATCCCTGACCGATGAGCTCGGTCACCGAGACATCACGGTAGCGGAAAGAAGGGCCGAAATCTCCGTGAGCGAGCGCGCCGAGGTAGCGCCCGTATTGTATCCATAGCGGCTGATCGAGCCCGTACCGTGCTTCGACGTTGGCCCTCGCATCGGCAGGCAGGTTTTGCTCCTCGTCGAACGGGCCGCCCGGGGCGAGGCGCATGAGGAAGAAACTGATCGTGACGATCGCCAGCAAGGTCGCAACAGCACCGCAAAAGCGTCCCAAAAAATAGCGGATCGTGCGCATGCCCATTCCAGAGTGTATCGATTGACCGCAATGTGGACAAGGGAGGCGACGATCCTTAAACTAGCGCGCCGAATGATTAGCGTAGCGCGCCAATCTTAATCCGTTTTCCGAGGTCCAATGGAATCTACACGCCCGATTCGCTCGCTGATGCGTGGGCTCGACGCGCTGACCGTTCTGAATTTGCGCGACGGCGCCACGGTCTCCGAAGTCGTTCAGGAAGTCCGTCTACCGCGCACGACCGTCTATCGCATCCTCGAGACGCTATGCGACGCCGGCTTCGTGCAGCGCGACCTCAGCGACGATCGCTACCGCTTGACGATCATGGTCCGCGGCTTGAGCGACGGTTTCGACGACGAGGCCTGGGTCACACAGATTGCGAAACCGTTCATCTATCAATTGAGCGCTGAAATCGTCTGGCCGATCGCGATTGCGACTCTGTCGGGAACCACGATGCTGGTCCGGGAAACCACGGACCACAGCAGCCCCGTCGCGGTCCAGCGCTATTCGGCCGGCTTTCGCGTGCCGCTGCTGACCAGCGCCACGGGACTCGCGTATCTCGCGCACTGTCCGGCGACCCAGCGCGACACCTTGATCGAGGTGCTCGCGCGATCGGGAAAACCGGAAGATGCACTCGCCCGCTCGCGCACCGAACTCAACCAGATGCTGCGGGATGTCCGCACGCAGGGCTATGCGTCCGGCAATCGCAGCCGTCCCGGATCCGACGACATCACGATCAGCGTGCCGGTCGCGCTCGATGATCGCGCACTCGCGGGCTTGACCGTACGATTCGCCGCCGCGGCCTTGTCGCTGCCGGCGGCACTGACGCGATTCCTGCCGAAATTGCGCGATTGCGCCGACAGGATCCGCAGCGAATTTTCCGAACTACAGGCCGAAGGGCGCCGCAAGAACGCGCCCATACCGGTCGCCTAAGGAGTCTCAATGCAGAAGATCATGGTGTGCATCAAGCGCGTCGTCGACTACAACGTGCGCGTGCGCGTCAAGCCCGACGGCAGCGGTGTGATGCTCGACGGCGTGAAAATGAGCGTCAATCCGTTCGACGAAATCGCGCTCGAGGAGGCGCTGCGCATCAAGGAGCGCGTCGGCAACGTCGAGATAGTCGCGGTCAGCATCGGCGTCGCGGACACGCAGCAACAACTGCGCACCGCACTCGCGATGGGCGCGGATCGGGCGATCCTCGTCCAAACCGACGCCGCGATTGAACCGCTGACCGCAGCGCAGGCATTCTTGAGCCTGGCGAAGAAGGAAAATCCCGATCTGATATTTCTCGGCAAGCAGGCCATCGACGACGATGCCAACCAGACCGGCCAGATGCTCGCAGCGCTGTGGGAGCGGCCGCAGGCCACGTACGCGTCCAAGCTCGAGATCACGGGAAGCAAGGCGACCGTGACGCGCGAAGTCGATGCCGGCCTGGAGACGATCGAGATCGATCTGCCGGCGGTCGTGACCGCGGATTTGCGACTCAACGAGCCGCGCTACGTGAAGCTGCCCGACATCATGAAGGCCAAGAAAAAGCCGCTCGACGTGGTTTCGCTAGACTCGCTCGGAATCGCCGCCGCCGCTTTGCTCAAGACCGTCAAGACCGAGCCGCCCGCTCAGCGCCAAAAAGGAATCGTCGTCAAGGATGTCGCCGAACTCGTCGATCTGCTCAAGAAAAAAGGTCTGCTCTAATGGTCAAAGTACTCATCATTGGTGAACACGACGGCAAGGCGCTGAATCAGGCCACGCTCAAGTGCGTGACCAGCGCCAAGGGACTCCCCGAGGCCGAAATCACGATTGTCTTGCTGGGCGCGGACACGACGGCAGTCGCCTCGCAGGCCGCGGCAGTGCTCGGCGTACACAAGGTCCTGCGCGTCGATCGGCCCGAAAACGCGCATCCGCTCGCTGCCATCTTCGCGCCGCAAATCGCGGCCTTGGCGGCCGATTTCACCCATGTTTTCGGTCCGTCGACGAGCTTCGGCAAGGATCTGACGCCGCGCGTCGCGGCCCTGCTCGGCGTACCGCAGATCAGCGATCTCATGGCGGTCGAGAGCGCATATCGCTTCCGCCGCCCGATCTACGCGGGCAATGCCATCATCACGGTCGAGGCCGATCCGGCCCGCAAGCTCGTCGCCACCGTGCGCGTCGCTTCGTTCGAAGCGGCCCCCGCCACTGGTGGCGCGGCGCCGATCGAACAGCGAACCGTCACCGCGGCCCTGCCCACCCATACGCGCTACATCGGCGCCAAATCGGGCTCGACCGATCGTCCGGACTTGCAGACCGCTTCGAAAGTCGTCTCGGGCGGGCGGGCGCTGGGAAGCGCTGAGAACTTCAAGCTGCTGTTCAATCTCGCTGACAAGATCGGCGCAGCCGTGGGCGCATCGCGGGCCGCCGTCGACGCCGGCTACGCGGCCAATGAGATGCAAGTCGGCCAGACCGGCAAGATCATTTCGCCGGAAATCTACATTGCGATCGGCATATCGGGCGCGATCCAACATCTGACCGGCATCAAGGACGCGCGCACCATCGTGGCGATCAACAAGGATGCCGAGGCGCCGATCTTCGAGGTCGCCGATTATGGTCTCGTCGGTGATCTGTTCCAGATCGTTCCGGAACTGCAGCGCTTGGTCTAGCGGCCTTCGGCGGTCGGTTCGGCGCTCAAGCTCGCGTCGATCGCCTCGACCAGCAGGTCGGCATGCTGGCGGCGGAATGTCAGCGGCGGACGAAGCTTCAGCACGTTGCCGTGCGGGCCCTCCAAGCCCGTCAGAACGCCGTGTTGCGAGCACAGCCGATTGACGATGCGCTTGGCGCGCGCATTGGCCGGCCCTGGCCCCGGCGCCGAGAGGATTTCGAGGCCGAGCAACAAGCCTGCGCCGCGTAATTGCCCGAGCGCCGGATGCGCGGCAGCGAGCCCTGCGAGCCGTGAGCGCA
>Ga0187847_10003523_pt1 | contig 11906 bp, 9 predicted proteins | sample June2016WEW_4_10_FD_132458 | JGI IMG/M metagenome (GOLD analysis project Ga0187847, IMG submission 132458) | Peatland microbial communities from SPRUCE experiment site at the Marcell Experimental Forest, Minnesota, USA - June2016WEW_4_10 | ecosystem: Environmental > Terrestrial > Soil > Wetlands...
CCCTTCGATGGCCATGGGGATGTCCGAGGCACTGGCGTAGACCGTCAGCGCGGCGCCGGCGCGCCCGTGCAGGTGGGCGCCGAGGGCCGCCGCCTCCAGCGGGTCGTGGCCCCGGGCGATCGTCGCACCGATGACCCCAGAAAGGACGTCGCCACTCCCGGCCGTGGCGAGGGTGGGCGTGCCCGAGCGAACCACTCGCACGACGCCGTTCGGGCCGGCGATGAGCGTCGTCGCGCCCTTCAGCAGAACGACGCAGTTCGTCTCCTTCGCGAGTGAACGCACCGCCTCCAGACGATTGACCGGCACGGGCGCACCGGTCAGTCGTGCGAACTCACCGTCGTGCGGCGTGAGGACCCAGCGCTCGTCCTTGGAGGTTGCTATTGCGATCAACGATCGATCGAGGCCGTCGGCGTCGAGGACGACGGGCATGGATGTGCCCTCCAAACGTTCGCGTAGCCACTCGACGCCCTCGGTGCCGAGCCCGGGGCCCGCCACGACGCAACGGCTGCGCTTCTCGAGGGCGACGTCGTCACTTCGCACGACCTCGGCCGGGAGGTCGACGAGTTGCGCGACGTCGCCTCGGCTCGACAGGCGGATCATCGACGCGCCGGCCGCCAGGGCCCCGCGCACGACGAGGTCCGCGGCGCCGGGCATCAGAGTTGATCCCGCCAGCACCTGTATCGCGTGCGTCCATTTGTGGTCGCTCGTATCACGGTGGACGAGCGCCGCGAGGTCGCCATCGTCGACGAGTCCGTCCACGAACCGCTCGACGATACCCAATCCGGCGAAGCGAAGCTGGCCGCACAGTGACGCCGCCGCACCAGTGACGTGCGCCGGCTTCAATGCACCCAGGGCCATCGTCACGTCGGCGGCCATCGGCGAACCGAGCAGCGTACCGGTATCGGCGTCGACGCCAGAGGGCAGGTCGACCGCGATGACCAATGTGCCGTCGGCGACGTGCGGCGCGACGTACGCTCGCGAACATCCCAGTCCGAAGGCCGCATCGATGACCAGTGCGAAGCCTCGCAGTTCATCGGGCTGGGTCGCCACGTCGATGACGTCGACTTTGGCGCCCCGAGCACGCAGCCACGCGGCGGCGATGCGTCCGTCGGCCCCGTTGAGGCCCGGCCCCACCAGTACCGCGACGCGCGACCCGTAGCACGAGCCGAGCATCGACTGCGCTTCGAGCGCCACGGCCGTGCCGGCCGCAGCGACCAAAGCGTCACCCCCACGCGACTTCACCGCGCGCGCGTCGGCCTCGCGCATCGCGGCCGCGGAGAGAATCGGTATCACGAGTTGCTCTCCGGTGAGCGACGACGAGATGAGGTCCACGAATCCATACGTCGCCACCCTAAGGCACGTGAAATCTTCGCCGCCGAGGCGGGCAATGGTACGCACGCTCGGGCCAGCGTTCGTAGGCTGCAGGGGTGGAGCAAGTGACGCAGTTCGAGCGCGCCGCGGGCGCGTTGTACGGCCTCGCCATCGGCGACGCCCTCGGGATGCCGACGCAGATGATGTCGAGGGAAGAGGTCGTCAGTGTCTTCGGCAAAGTGCTCGTGGACTTCGAACCGGCGCCAACCGACCACCCCATCGCCGAGGGCATGACCGCCGGTCGCATCACCGACGACACCGAGCAGGCGGTGCTATTGGCCAACGAACTGATCGACGGCCACGGCGAAGTCGACATTCAAAGTTGGGCCGACGCGTTGATCAACTGGGAAGAGTCGATGAAGGCCAAGGGTTCGCTCGATCTGCTCGGACCATCGACCAAGCGCGCGATCCTGGCGTTGTTGGCCGGGGGCGATCCCGAAGAGGTCGGTCGTCGTGGCGACACGAACGGTGCCGCCATGCGCATCACGCCGGTCGCGATCGCGGTTCGATCCCTCGACATCGATGAACTCGTCTCGCGCGTCGCTCAGGCCAGTCGACTGACGCACAACACCAGTGTCGCGCTCGCTGGCGCCGCCGCGGTCGCCGGCGCCGTCAGCGCCGGCGTCGAAGGGCTCACGTTCGAAGTCATGGTCGACACCGCGTGTGACGCTGCCGTGCGAGGTTCACGGCGAGGACACTGGATCGCGGGCGCCGACGTCGCCGTGCGAATCCGCTGGGCGATCGATCTCGTCCACGGCCTTGACGCCGAGGGTGTCGTGGACCTCCTACCGATTCTCGTCGGTACGAGCCTGGCGACGTGGGAGTCGGTACCGGCGGCCTTCGCGGTCGCGAGCGCCTTCAGCGATGAGCCGTGGTTGGCCTGTCGCGTCGCCGCCTCGCTCGGGGGCGACAGTGACACCATCGCCGCGATGACCGGCGCCATCGTGGGATCGCGATGCGGTGTGAACGTCTTTCCCATTGAGGCCCGCGACACCGTGTCGCGCGTCAACGGATTGGAACTCGACGAGATGGCGCGCCGCCTTTTGCAACTGCGAAACGGTTCTGAGCAAAGCGCGGCGTGAGCCGTGCCGCGACTGATCCTGGTCGACAGCGTCGTCGTCGACGTCGTCTTGAACGTAGACACGCTGCCCGAGCGCGGATCGGACACGCTGGCCGAACACAGTGACTCATTCGCCGGAGGAGGGTTCAACGTCATGGCGGCCGCGTCACGGCTCGGTCTGGCATCGGTCTACGGCGGCGTGGTGGGGCTCGGACCGTTTGCGACGATCGCACAAGAAGCTATGCGTGAAGAGGCGATCGTCGTCGCGACGGCGCCCAATGATGACCTCGACACGGGATTCGTCGTGGCGATCGTCGAAGACGGCGGGGAACGCACGTTCTTGACGAGCGTCGGAGCCGAAGCGACGCTCTCCACGGGCCAACTCGACGATCTGGACGTCAACGAGAGCGACTTCGTCTACTTCTCCGGCTACGCACTGTTGCACGAGAGTAATGCGCGCGCATTGATCGCGTTCCTGCAGCGGATCCCTCAGAAGGCCTGCTTTCTCTTCGACCCCGCCCCGATCGTTGGCGATATCTCAGACGATCTGCTTGAGGCGGTCCTCGAACGAGTCGATTGGTTCTCGTGCAACGCACGCGAAGCGTCGATCCTCACCGACGCCGCCGATGTCGACGTGGCCGCTCGCGCACTTCGTGCGCGGATGGGTCGCGGCGGTGCAATCGTTCGAATCGGTGCTGCAGGCTGTGTCGTGGCGCTGTCGGAGCTCCACAGTGAGGTAGTTCCCGGATTCGTCGTCGAGAGTGTTGACACCAATGGGGCGGGCGACTGTCACGTCGGGGCGTTCGCCGCGCGCTTGGCTCTCGGGCGTCCACCCCTTGAAGCGGCGCTCTGGGCCAACGCGGCCGCCGCGATGTCGGTCACGAAGCACGGTCCCGCCACCGGTCCCACACTGCTCGAACTTGAAGCGTTCCTGCGTTAGAAGAATACCGAGCAGAGCTCGTAGATCTCGCGGGGCACTTTTCGTTGGCCGCCGATTACCGAGGCCAGCGGACTAAGGACGACGGTGTTGTCGCGCACCACCGGAATCGTTCCGAACTTGCCGGCGGTCACGGCTTCGTAGGCGCCGGCGCCGACACGTGTTGCCCAGATTCGGTCGTGCGCCGTCGGGCTGCCGCCGCGCTGCAGGTGACCGAGGACCGTGGTGCGAACTTCGATGTCGGTGAGCTCTTCGATCTTTGATGCGACGAACTGTCCCACGCCGCGGGTGGCCAAGCGAACGCCTCCGACTCCTTCGGTCGACAGCTCTCCCTCTTCGGTACCGCCAAGCGTTGCCAAGTTGATGCCTTCGGCGACGACGACGATCGAGAACGCCAAACCGGCTTCGACACGGCGAGCGAGGTGTCTCATGATGTCATCCATCGTGACCGGAAACTCAGGTATCACGATCATGTCGGCGCCGCCCGCGAGGCCGCCCATGGCAGCAACCCATCCGGTCAATCGTCCCATCGTCTCGACGACCATGACGCGGTGATGCGAGGCAGCCGTCGTGTAGAGCCGGTCGATCGATTCCGCCACGATGCTTATTGCGGTGTCGAAGCCGATGCAGTAGTCGGTTCCGAGGAGGTCGTTGTCGAGTGTCTTGGGCACACCAACGATCGGCGCACCGTGATCGGCCAGCCACGTCGATATTCGGTGCGTGCCGTCACCGCCGATAGAGATCAGTGCGTCAAGGTGTTCCTCGATAGCGGCCAAGACGCGTTCGCGCCCACCCGCCGGACTGTCGAGGTTGTAGCGCGCCGTGCCGAGCAAGGTTCCACCTTGGGCGATGACGCCTTGAAGGTCGTTAGCGACGAGTGGTCGTCCGGCGTATTCGCTGGCCAGGCCGGCCCAGCCGTTGGCTATGCCGATGACCTCGTGACCGTCTCGAATCGCCATTTGGCCGATGGCCCGAATGGCCGCGTTGAGGCCGGGCGCGTCGCCACCCGCCGTAAGAACACCGATACGCAATGCAACTCCTCTGAACCCAACCGCCTCAATCTTACGCAGGGTTTGCGACGTGCTTTAACGCAATGTCGAAGTGAATTCTCCTGCAATCGGCGTCACTCCCGCGAAGGAGGTGCTCGCAACGTTGGGGACTACGAGACGGGTACCGGAGTCGACTCGGTCTCTTCTTGACGGCGTACCTGCGTGCTCGTGAAGATGACCGTGACGAGGAAACTGAGCACGAGGGCGGCGAAGACGCCAAGGTTCGCGCCGGCCCATTCACCGGTCTTGCCGCCCAGATGCAGCGGACCGAGCAGATACCCCTGCCAGGTCAGCCAGGAGGCGAGTCCGTTGGTCACCAGTCCCCATCCGACGATGCTCGCGACGATCGTGGTGACTACCGGTACGAGTCGGATGTCGCCATAGCGACCGGAGTTGCGAAAGAGATCGCTATCGACGTAGTCCTTTTTGCGCAGCACCAAGTCTCCGAGGAAGACGCCACACCACGCGGCGATGAGGACGCCGACGGTGATCAAGAACCCCTCGAACTGGTTGAGGAAGTTCGCTCGGAAGAAGACGATGTAAATGGTTCCGATGACCATGACGACGCCGTCGACGCCGGCCGCTGCGTACCGAGGAATCTTGATGCCGGCCGACAGCAGTGCGAGACCAGACGAGTAGATGTCAAGTACGGCGCCGCCGACGAGTCCGAGAATGGCCACGATCAAGAAGGGCACGAGGAACCACGTCGGCAAGAGCGGCGCCAAGGCACCAACAGGGTCGGCGCTGATGGCGCCGAGAAGTTGCGATGACGAGCCGGCCAAGAGGAGTCCGAAGAACACCAGAATCAGGGGAGCAACAGAAGAACCGAACGTCGTCCACCAGATGACGCCGCTGGAGGACGACTTGCGCGGAAGATACCGCGAGTAGTCGGCCGCGACGTTGACCCAGCCCAAACCGAATCCCGTCATCACGAATACCAACGCACCGATGAGGTGTTGGGGCGATCCACTCGCTATGTGCGAAACGACGTGCCACTTGACGTCTTTGAACGTGAGCGCGATGAACATGATCGTGAGCACGCCCGTGATCACCGTTATGACAGCTTGCATGCGCATGATCAGGTCGAAACCCATCACGCCGCCCGCGATGACCAGCGCCGCGATGATGACCATGGCCACGGCCTTGACGCCGTCACCGCTGCCCCAGTGAAGGCTCTTGAAGACGGTCGAGGTTGCTTGCACGGCGATGACGGTGAGGAAGGTCTCCCAGCCAACACAGAGCAGCCACGAGATGCCGGCGGGGAGGCGATTGCCTCGAACGCCGTACGCGGCCCGACTGAGGATCATCGTAGGTGCCGAACCTCGCTTCCCGGCGATCGCGATGACGCCGCAGAGCACGAAACTTATGACGATGCCGACAATCGCGACGAAGAGTCCCTGCCAAAAGGAGATGCTGAAGTACAGGATGAAGGCACCGTAACTGAGGCCGAGAATCGAGACGTTGGCGCCGAACCATGGCCAGAAGAGTTGACGCGGTTCACCTTTGCGCTCGCTCTCGGTGATGACGTTGATGCCGTTCTCTTCAATTCGAAACGCACCGGCGCTGCCTGCACTGACCTCTTCAGAGAGTTTGCTCACCGCGCTCCTTTTTGCGACACCGCACGCCGCTTGCGAGACATTTTATGCATGCTGCGCGTGCCGTCGTAACCAAATGATTCACATACATTCGTGGACGATTACTGCACTCATTAGGGTGAAGTGGTGAGTGCTCCGGCCCGCCTGTTCTGTCTCGATACGGTCATGATCGACATCGTCTTGCGAGTCTCTGCGATTCCGGAAAGTGGCTCCGATGTTCTCGCTGATGAGCACCTGATCGCGACGGGCGGCGGCTACAACGCCATGAGCGCCGCGGCGCGACAGGGCGTCGGCGCGGTCTACGCCGGACGACTCGGTCGCGGTCCGTTCTCCTCAATCGCGCGCTCGTCGTTGGAGAACGATCACATCGACGAACCGATCGCGCCCGACGATGCGCACGACGCCGGTTTCTGTGTGGCGCTCATCGACGACGGCGGCGAGCGAACATTCATCACGTCCGCCGGAGCGGAGGCGTCGCTTCGGTCCGCGGATCTCGCATCGCTCTCTGTCAACGGTGGGGACTACGTGCTGGTCTCGGGCTACAACGTGATGTATCCGGGTGCCGCCGAACTGGTACTCGGGTGGCTCGCGAGTCTGGACGACGACGTGCGCGTCGTGTTCGACCCGGCCGTTCGGGTGATGGATATCCCGCAAGTGAATCTGCGTCAGGTCCTCGGTCGCGCCGACTGGACGCTGTGCAATGAAACCGAAGCCTCTTCACTTACCGGTGACGACGACCTCGAAGCGTCGGTGAGAGCACTCGGTGAACTGACGGGTCGCGTCGGCGTGGTCGTGCGCCACGGGGCTAGCGGGTGCACCGTGTTGGTGAACGGTGGCGAACCGGTCCTTGTCAACGGTTTCAACGTCGCGGTGGTGGACACCAACGGCGCCGGTGACACGCACTCCGGCGTCTTCCTCGCCGAGCTCGCCCTTGGGACCGACGTCATCGAAGCAGCGAGGCGAGGCAACGCTGCATCGGCCGTCGCGATTTCGGTTCTCGGTCCGGCGTCGTGTCCTAATCGCGACGTGATCACCGACATGTTGCGTCGGGACTGACCACCGCGCAGCGGGTCTAGCGTGACGTGTTGTCAAGGGGGAGCAGTGAAACAGTACGAGCGATTTGAAGGCACGATCGGCAACACGGTCGCTGAATCCGTGCCGTGGTGGCCGACGCCGGCTCATCCCAAGGAGAACGCGCCGAACATCGTGGTGATCCTCATCGACGACCTCGGCTTCTCTCACTTCAACTGCTTCGGTTCGGACCTCGTGACGCCGAACATCGACGCACTCGCCGCCGGTGGACTGCGCTTCTCGAACTTTCACGTGACGCCACTGTGTTCACCGACGCGCGCGGCCTTACTGACGGGCAGAAACCACCACAGCGTGGGTATGCGGGGACTCTCGAACTGGAGTACCGGCTTTCCCAGCATGCGCGGACAGATCTCGAACCACGCCGCGACGATGGCCGAGGTCCTGCGCGAGGACGGCTACACCACGTTCGCGGTGGGGAAGTGGCACCTCGTGTCGATGGAGAACTCGTCGTCGGCCGGCCCCTTCGACCAGTGGCCGCTGCAGCGGGGATTCGACCGTTACTACGGCTTCCTCGACGGTGAGACCGACCAGTTCGCGCCGGATCTCACCTACGACAACCATCGCGTCGAGCGACCCAAGAGCGTCGCCGACGGCTACCACCTCAGCGAAGACCTCATCGACCACGCGATCGGCTTCATCCATGACGCGAAGTCGGTTCGTCCCGACCGTCCGTTCTTCACCTATCTCGCCTTTGGCGCGACGCACGCACCGCACCAGGCGCCGCCGGCGTACCTCGAACGCCACCGCGGTCGCTACGACGAGGGCTGGGACGTCGCTCGGACGAAATGGTTCGCGCGTCAGAAGGAACTCGGCATCGTCCCTGAGTTCACCGAACTCGCGCCGCGAAACGAGGGCGTCGAGCCGTGGGATGAGTTGCCCGAGAATCAGAAGCGACTCGCGGCGCGCCTCCAGGAGGCCTACGCCGCGTTCCTCGAGCACACTGACGTGCAGATCGGTCGACTCGTCGCCGACCTAGCGACGATCGGCGAACTCGACGACACGTTGATCCTGTTGATGAGCGATAACGGTGCGAGCCAGGAGGGCGGGCCGTTCGGCGTCCTGCACGAGATGAAGTACTTCAACATGGTCATGGAGAGTCCCGACGAGGCGGTAGCGCACCTGGATGACATCGGGGGACCGAGCAGTCACTCGAACTACCCGTGGGGTTGGGCCCAGGCCGGCAACACGCCCTTCAAGTGGTACAAGCAGAACACGCACGAGGGCGGCGTGCACGTGCCACTGGTCGTCCACTGGCCGAACGGCATCGCGGCGCGCGGCGAGGTGCGACATCAGTTCCACTACGTCACCGACGTCGCGCCGACGGTCCTCGAGGTCGCGGGCGTTACGATGCCCTCGACCTATCGCGGGCTGGAGCAGATACCGATGGCCGGCGCGTCGATGGCCTACGCCTTCGATGCGCCCGACGAGACCAGCCACAAGACGAAGCAGTACTTCGAAATGGGTGGTCACCGAGCGATGTACGACAGAGGGTGGAAGGCCGTCACCCGTCACGTCCACGGTGTCTCCTTCGACGACGACCGCTGGGAGCTCTATCACGTCGCCGAGGACCCGTCGGAGTGCCGAGACCTCGCGGCGCACGAACCCGAGAAGCTGCGCGAGCTGATCGACCTGTGGTGGCGCGAGGCCGAGGAGTATGGCGTCCTGCCCTTGGACGACCGCGGACTCGCGCTCTTCGCCTCGAGGTCACACGACTTCTCGCCGCACCCCGTCTCTCGCCACTACACCTACCTGCCGCCGCTGAGCCCGATCCCGCCGTCGGCCGCGGCGGGGATCGGGGGACGCAGTTGGGATCTGGAAGCGCGCGTCGAGCGAAAGCGCGATCGCGGCGGCGTCATTCTCGCTATGGGGACCGAGAACGCCGGCGTGGCGCTCTTCGTCCAGGACAATCGTCTGGTCTTCGACTACAACATCTTCACGGACCATCACATCTTGGAGTCGAGCGAAGAGGTGCCGAACGGGCCTTCGGTACTGGGTGCACGATTCCGCCGAACGAAGCGCGACGCGGACGTCACACTGACGATCGACGGTCGAGATGTCGGCTCCTTGCACCTGCCCTTCGTGATGCGGATCTTCTCCACGATCGCCATGGGCATCGGCCGCGACCACGGATCGCCGGTGTCGAAGCGCTACGTGGACGACTTCGCCTTCGACGGTAAAATCGAGCGCGTGGACATCCAACTGATCTCACCGGAGAGCACCGAGGACAAGGAAGCGGCGGCGCGCGAAGGCATGGCCCGACAGTGATGGACCGACTGCGCACCCCCGACGAGCGATTCGACGGACTCAGCGACTTCGACTTTCGCGCTCACTACGCGGACCTCGTCGATCCGACCGGCGGTGAAGTACTGCGCATGGCCTACCTGGACGAAGGACCGCGCGACGGAGCGGTCGTGCTCTTGATGCACGGCGAGCCGTCGTGGTCGTACCTGTACCGATTTATGATCCCTGGGCTCGTGGCGGCCGGTCGCCGTGTCATCGCGCCTGATCTGATCGGCTTCGGTCGTTCCGACAAGCCCAGTGAACGCGGGGACTACACCTTCGCGCGACACGTCGAGTGGGTTCGCGAACTGCTCTTCGATCACCTGGACCTCCAAGGTGTCACGCTCTTCGGCCAGGACTGGGGCAGCCTGATCGGACTGCGATTGGTGGGTGAGCATCCCGAACGATTCGCTCGGGTGGCGATCGGCAACGGCGGTCTGCCGACGGGCGACGAGCCAATGGGCGAGGCCTTCCGGGCGTGGCAGGAGTTCAGTCAAACGACGCCGGAGTTGCATATCGGCAACATCGTCTCGGGAGGATGTGCCGAACGACTCAGCGCCGAGGTCGTCGCGGCCTACGACGCGCCGTTCCCGGACGAGCGTTTCAAAGAAGGGGCGCGTCAGTTCCCGATGTTGGTACCCACTACTCCCGAGGATCCGGCTCACGACGCCAACGTCGCCGCCTGGGCCGTATTGTCGAACTTCTCGAAGCCGTTTCTGTGCTGCTTCAGTGGCGACGCCATCACCAAGGGTGGCGACGCGAAGTTCATCCGCGAGGTGCCCGGCACCAAGGATCAGGCGCACACGACAATCGCGGGCACTGCGCACTTCTTGCAAGAAGAGAACGGTCCGGAGTTGGCACGAATCCTCAACGGATTCATTGAGGCGAACTAGAAGTAGTTCTCGCCGAGCTCTTCGCTCCACGACGCGACTCGCAGTTCGCCCTTCGGCACGCTCCAGCGAAAGACCGGCTTGATGTCGAGCACCGGTGTGCCGTCGATGCCATCCAAGCCTCGGACGCTGAAGGATCGCTCGGACAGTTGGGCGATCTCGACGGTCGAGAGCAGGAGACGGTTCGGGCGGTCCTTGTTACGTTGGGCGAAGACGCCGACGTCGGGCCACTGCGCGTTCCCGCGCGGACGGCGGTGCCACGGTCCCGGGGGAACGTCCTCGGCCCAGTCGGCGAAGAAGACGACCTCGACGTGGGAGAACTCCTCGAGTCCGCGCAGGGATTCGCTTGGTACGTCCTGAGCGAGTTCCACCGTGCTGACGACCTCGTCCCAGTTGTCATCGAGCGCCTCAGCGCGCTCGTTTCGGATGTACGCGATCGGTCGAACGGTGTAGTCCACGCCACTAATCTACCCATCCACAAAAGTGCCTTCGGCGTGGACATCAGCTTCAGCGTCCACATCGCGAAGGGTATCGTTGGTCGTTCGAGTCGATGACGAGGGGCCCATGCCAGAACTGACCTTCACCTACGGGACCATGGCGGCGGGCAAGTCGACGCTCGCATTGCAGTTGTGTTGGCAACTTCGACAAGGCCGTAGCGACGTCGCGCTATGGACCTTCGGCGATCGCAGTGACGAGGGCATGGTGACCAGTCGCATCGGCATCGAAGCCAGCGCCGAATCGGTCGTGCCCTGGAGTGATCTCGCTCCGCATATCGCTCGACTCCAGCGCGACGGTATCAACATCCTCGTCATCGACGAAGCACAGTTCGCGAGTGTGGAACAGATTGACGCTCTGGCGTGCATCGTGGACGACTTGGGGATCGACGTGCACGCTTTTGGTCTGTCGGCCGACTTCTTGCTCAATCTCTTCCCCGGTTCAGCGCGGCTCTTCGCCATCTCCGACTGGGCGCACGAACTGCCGCTCACCTCGACGTGCTGGTGTGGGCAAAAGGGACGCTGCAACGCTCGCGTCGTCGGCGGCGTCGTCGCGCGTGAAGGCAACCAGTTCTTCACCGGTGACGTCAACGAAGGCGATGTCCACTATCAAGTCCTGTGTCGCCCGCACTACCGCTCGGGTCAGCTTCGCGCCGAGGACTGATGGACGTCGTCGTCGTCGACGCCGATCCCGAGTGGCCGGTCCAGTTCCGCGAGATCGCGAACTACCTCGATCCGTTCGTCGGTCCCTCGATCGTGCGCATCGAACACGTGGGGTCGACCGCCGTGCCGGGCCTCGCCGCCAAGCCGATCATCGACATCGATGTCGTCGTGGCCGAAGAATCTGACGTGCCGGTCGTGCTGCGACTGATCGAATCGGCCGGGTACCGGTGGATCGGCGATTTGGACGTCGAAGGCCGCGAGGCCTTCGAACCGACCTCGGCACCCACGTTCGCGACGCACCACCTCTATCTCGTCGTCGAGAACAACCGGGCACACAGCGACCATTGGCTGCTCCGCGACGCGTTGACCGACAGCCCCGGCCTGATCGAGCGCTACGGGCAACTCAAGCGCCAGAACGTCCTGCTCTCGAATGGCGACCCGGACCGCTACACCGCGTTGAAAGCGGCCTTCGTCG
>Ga0187847_10003528_pt1 | contig 11903 bp, 6 predicted proteins | sample June2016WEW_4_10_FD_132458 | JGI IMG/M metagenome (GOLD analysis project Ga0187847, IMG submission 132458) | Peatland microbial communities from SPRUCE experiment site at the Marcell Experimental Forest, Minnesota, USA - June2016WEW_4_10 | ecosystem: Environmental > Terrestrial > Soil > Wetlands...
CGAATGTTGCAGATCGAGCAGGTGCGATTCCGGCGCGGGCTGAAAGGCGACCTCCGGCACGTTCTCCAGAATGGCCGGATGCAGCCCGCCAATCGTGGCGTCCTCGGGAATTGCCCGCGCCATCCCGTTGGCGGCCGCCGGCGGCGGAAGCGGCTGCTCGTGCAACGGGTCCGCGGCCGTTGGCGGCGCGGGGGGCGCGGCGTTTCCGTTTTCCAGACCCAGGACACCGGCTTGTTCGGCGCGGCGCAACGCATCGTGTACTCTGCTCATCTTTCTTCCTAACTCTTCCCGAAATAGTAGTAGTACATCGAACTGCTCATGGCGATGGTGCCTACGATAATGGCGGTGGACCAGCCCAGCCAGAACAAGCGGCGTTTGCGGCGCACCAGCAGCGCGTTCTCCAACAGCGGGATGCTGCTGAGCACCGGCAGGTTGGTATACGCGCGGACGTCTTTCAGATTCTTCAAGGAAGTGTCCTTCATCTCCTTGACGCCGGCCATCAACACGCCGAAGAACAGGCCCAGCCCCGTGCCGGCTCCGGCGATCAGCAGGCGGTTGGGCTCGCTGGCCTGCTCGGGCAGAGAGGCCGGATCCAAGGTTTCCAGGTTCTCGCCCGCCTTGCGCTCTTCCAGGTTGCTGGAGGTCTCCGAGATCTCCTTCTTATGGGACTTGTCGTCGTAGTCGGCCTTCGCCAACTGATAATCGCGCAACAACGCCGTGTATTTTTGCTCGTTGGCCGGACTGGCTTCGATGCGCGCCCGGTACGCGGCGATTTCCGCTTGCACTTCCTTGAGCCGCTTGGCGCGTTGTTCCATCTCCATATTGCGAGCCTGGATCTGGGCCTTCACATTGGCCACCCGTAACTGCACGTTCTCCAGCGACTCGGCCACCTGTGGACTGGTGGTGTGCTTGGGCGCCCCCGCTTTGACGGCGGCATTGGTCTCTTCCTTTTCAAGATCGTCCCGCTGTTTCTTGATCACACCCAACTGGGCCTCAAAGCTGCGGATGTCCGGATGGTCCGGCCTATACCTCTGCCGCGCCGCTGAAAGTTGCGTCTCCAAATCCATGATCTTGTTGTTCAGTTGGATCAGCCGTTCGTTCTTCACCATCTCGCGGCTGGAGCTCTGGTCCATGTTCGAGTTGATAAAGCTTGACTCCTGCTGCAGATTCTGGAGTTGGGTCTCCAGCATCATCTTGTCCTGCGCGTCCCGGTTGATGCTTTCATTGATACTCTCCTGCTGCAGTTCCAGGGTGTTGACCGCCTGCAGGTTGGATTGCAATTGGTCCGGCAGGCGGCCTGAGTTCTCCGACTTGAACCGGGCCATCTCCGCGTCCAACTCGTCGATTTTGTCCTTGGCCGCCTTGAGCTGATCGTTCAAAAACTGCGTCGTCGTGTTGGCTTGCTGGCGAAGCTGATTGTTGGTCTCTTCGGTGAACTTCGACACCAATTCGCGCACCACCGCCTGCGCCTTATACCGGTCGGCGTAGGAGAAACTGATCTCAAAAGCCGAGGTGAATTTCTGCTGCTGCTGGGCGGTGCCCGTTTCTAAGATGGTGATCTTGATGGCCTTGCGCATCTCCTCGATGACGTCTTCCATGGGCTTGCGCTGGCGCTCCTTCGGATACAGATTCAGGGAAGGCCGCTGGATCAGCTCCTGCAATTGCGTGCGGCTCTCGATCTGCTGCTCCATCGCCAGCAGCCGTTCCGCCATCTGCGTGCTGATGTTGCTGGGCACCAGGCGCTCGGAAATCTGCTGCGGCGTGATGCGCATCACCGCGGTCGAAATGAAGGTGTCCGGCCACAGAAACGCCACCACCACCGCGATCACCAACCCGCCAAAGGTCGGTCCCACGATCCAGGAACGATAGCGCCGCAGAATATCGATATAGTCCTCGATATCCGGTGGGCGGCGGGAAACGCTGACGTATCCTTGCTGGGGTACCATAAATCCGAAAAACTCTCCTTCTTAAGAATCGGTCGCTGGCCCGGGTCTCTTTACGGCGCATGTCATGGCACCGTCATGGCACCGTCATGGCGCCGTCATGGCACCGTCATGGCACAATGATCTGATCACCGGGCTTCAACAGGATATTCTGGTCCATCTTTTTGCCATGGGTGACCTGGTGGTAGTTGAACTTAATCCGTTCACTGCCGCGCAGAATGACGATTTTCTTGGTGTTGGCGAAATCCCGAAAGCCGCCGGCATTCACCAGCGCTTCCAAAATCGTCGTATCGATCACCAGCGGGTACGACCCCGGCCGGTTGACTTCGCCCTGGATGTAGTATTTCTTGCTGTTGACCTTTTCCACACCGACGGTCACTTCAGGATGCACCATGACCTTTTGTAGGCTTTCGGCGATACTCTCGCTCAACTTCGCGGGAGTGAGACCCGCCGCCTGGATCTCGCCAACCAGGGGAACCGACACTTTGCCGTCCGGACGCACCACGAACTGGCCGGAATTTTCCGGTTCGCGCCAGACCCTGATGGAAATGACGTCTTCGGCGCCGATGATATAGGATTTCGGATCGACAGGCGCCGCAGCGGTGGCTGGCCTGGATTCCGCAGCCGCTTCCGCACCGACTTTCGCCGGATCGCTTTTGTCTGGGATAGTCTGGGCGCCCGGGGGTTGCGGCTCGGCGGCGGGCTGCTGCGCGGCCAGTGTGCCGCACACGGCCAATGCCAGCAAAACAGGCACACTAATGGCGTAGCGCATCCTCTCTAGTTTACAGCAATCCGCCCCGGCGCTGACAAGTTTGCAGGCCGCCGCGGCAGCCGGTGGTGACGCCACGTACACCCCGGTAGTGGTACGATGCGGAAAATACCCACATGAACTACTTCCTGGCCAAGACCGATCCGGAGACCTATTCCGTCGCCGATCTCGCGCGCGACCGCAAGACGGTTTGGGACGGCGTGCGCAACCCGCAGGCGCTGCGCGCCATCCGCGAGATGCGTCCAGGCGACCGGGTTTTCATTTATCACAGCATGGGCGACGCCCGCATCGTGGGACTGGCGAAGGTGGCTTCCGCGCCACGGCCGGACCCCAAGGACGCCAAACTGACGGTTGTGGACTTCGAGTTTCTGCACATGCTGGAGCCGCCCACCACCTTGCGCGAAATCAAGGCAGGCGGCCTGTTCCCCGATTGGGCCCTGGTGCGGCAGAGCCGGTTGTCCACCATGAGCGCCCCGGCGGCGTTCGCGGAGTGGATGCGCAAGCGCTACGGAAAAACCAAAATTTAAATCGGAGGGCGGGCAATTCTGCCCGCAGCCGGCTTTCAGCCGGCTCTGGGCGCCTATAAGGCGGCTGCGGCCAGAATTGGCCGCCCCACGATTAATGCAGAGTTGCCAGCATTGGGAAGACTAAGTGGCATTGGGCGGTTCCGCCTGCCGCGTTCCCTTTAACGTGGCGAACGCTCCCAGCGTGCCGTGTCCCCGCTCCTGGGAGCAGATTTTTTTTGTCCTCCGTGTCCTCTTCCGCTCCCGATCCCCGCTTTTATAGATGAGACGCGAAAAAGGCCGCACAGAGCAAACGCGCTAGCCGGCCTCGATCTCCAAAGCGCACAAACCGGCGCGGCCCGTTCCGGCGCGAAATATCGATTCGGCGGGCTGATCCAGGGACGTAAGAAACATGCCTGAAGGCAGAAAGGTTTCGCTGTGTTGCGTAACAACGATCCAATAAACAAACGGCAAACGATTCGCAGGGTTATCGCGATGGCATGCGTGGCCGGCCTGATCTGCGCTCCCGTCGCCCCAATGCAGGCGCAATCCACGCCTTCGCCCACGCCTTCGCCCGGAGGAGGAATCACCAACGGACTGAACCCCATCGAAACGACCCTCTTCGCCTACCGCTCGCTGGCATCGGACGTGGAGGCGGTTTCGAGAGAAGTCGCGGTCGTCGCCAACGGGAAGAAAGTGGTCATAGGGACGCCTGCCGACGTGGCGGCGTTTACGCAGTGGCGCGCGGTCATGGGGCAGATCCTGCTGTTGGATGAGAGGGCTAGCAGAATCAGCGGCGAGACAAGGCTAGCGCAGTACGAACAAGCAAGGCAGCTTCCCGCAGCGGCCTTGAGCGTTGGTATCAGGCACTATCCGATCCAGGCGGATGCTACAAAGAAGGCGACTTTAAGGATAACGGTTAAGAACGGGTCTGGCCCTTCAGCCGGCCCGACGAACGCTGCAGTGACGGTGACGGCGAATTTGCCGGACGATTGGAAGCCGGCGCAACCTACCGGAGACGGTTGGACATGCAGTGCGACCGGTGTCAGTTGCAGCCGAAGCGATACCTTGCAACCCGGCCAGAGTTATTCGGACATCCTGGTTGCAGTGACCCTGCCGGCGACGCCAGATCCAGCGAAGCAAATCTTCTCCATTACGGTCAGCGGCGGCGGTTCGGCGACCAGTTCCACGTATGACATGCTCAAGCGGCCGGTGCTAATACCGCAGAAGCAGGAAGTTGGGGCGGGTAGCTTCAGGGTGACGGTGTATAACGCAGACGTCCCCGACGCTGGTTCGACAAACGGCCCGGTGACGGTGCAAGTAAGGCTGCCATCCGGTCGGAAATTGGTGGCGTCGCCCAACAACCCTACCGGGATCTCCGGAGACGGGTGGGACCATTGCAACCCCGATGCCTTAAGGTGCGAGCGAAGCGATCCGCTGGGGCCGGGCAAGAGCTATCCAAGCATCCTGGTTACGACAGACGAGGCGGACAATATCGACGTCACCGTAAGCGGCGGCGGATCGGAACAACCGGCCGCGGCAGAGGCCAAGGCTCTTGCCCCTGCCGAACCGGAGGCCATTGCGCCGCAGGGTGTGCCTGCCCCAGCCGGAGGCGGAGCATTCAGTGCGATCACGGGCGCCATCCCCACCTTCATCTCGCTAGGACAATTTCTAGCCACCGCATTGGCCGTCACTCAAACCCTGGCGCCTTCGCAGCTCACCATCAGCGACCTCCCGCTCATGAACATGGTTGCGCGCCAATTGAAGCATGATGGCGTGCCCACAATCCTTATACCATACGTCTACACCCCCAACCTGCTGCGCAACGGCAACCTGAACGACACGTATCTTTGGAAAGCGCTCTCGCGGCTGGAAGAGGACCGCCGGCAAATGTGGGTGGACGTAGCGAATGCCAGTGGCAAGTTGGGGCAGGCGAACTTTGTCGTGCAAAATCCTACGCGATATAGCCAGGAAGACCTCAATAAGGCACTCAAGTATTCCGCGAAGATCCAATCCCTGATCAGTTCCGCTCTTGCCGTAGCCACGAGCATCGACACGTTCGAAGCCAGCCTGTTCGGAGGGTCGGCGCCGGCTCAGCCTCAGCAAACGAGTCAAAGCCCAGCACAGAACCAAAGCCCGAACACCACGCCGGCTCCAACTCAGAATCCAGCCGCGGCGCAGACCTCAACTCCGGCGCCCACCGCGGCCCCGGCTCAACCTCAACCTCAGACTCCCCAGCCTCCGTCCGCGCAGCCGACCAGTCCGCAAGCGCCGAGCTCGCCTTCGCCTTCCGGCGGAGCGGCGGCGAGCCTGCTTCCTCAGATTCTCGCATCGGACCTGCTGGCCCACGCGCTATGCGACGGCCCCGACGGCTGTTGGGATCCACTCGACCTTCATGCCAGCAAGTTCAACTTTGCTCTAACCGGCATCAACTTCCTGGCAGTCCATGCGCAGGAGGCCGGCGGAACGCAGTTAAACAAGTCGAACACCTTCTACGGGACCCATATCTTCTTCAGCGGCGGCGCGGTCATGACATTCGCGCTGTATCAAGTCACGGGAGAAGTCAGTTGCTCCGGGGTGGCCTACAACTATGAGGGAAACGCGCGGGAGAAGCACTATGACCGGGCTCTCCGTCTGCCGCAATTGCCGGCCATCATCAACACGGATTTCGCGTGCGATGTCCCGCGTCGTCACCCGCACACCTTTGTCTCCCGTGCCGTCCCCGGCGAGATCTCCGTCGGCATGACGATGGAACAGCTACAGACCGCCTTCCCTTCGGGACCAAACCGAACCTCGCGGGCCGGTCACAAACTCGCTCTTGAATATGAGGATTTCACTGCCGTAGTCGAGAATGGAACGGTAACAGCGGTTACGGGGCCGGCCATCAGAATCGGCATGACGACACACCAGGTTCTGGCCGCCGACCCCGCCCCATACCGCACCTTGAAGGTCAAGGGCAACGTGTACACATACGAATTTGAAGATGCCGACCACACCAAGGTCGTCTTCCGTGACGGCGTGGTCGTTAAAGTCATGAAAAAGAAAAAGGAGGCAAAGTGACACACGAATCGCGAAGCCGCAACAGACGGCGCCAAGCCGTGCCTCGGCTGTTCCTGGCGGCGTTAATCTGCACCCTGACCGCCCGCATCGGAGCGTCGCAATGCGTGCCGGGCGGCGAGGATGCGCCAAAAGTCCCCGAGTTCCGCCATTTCACCGCGAATGTTGGCGGCGGATGGACGGATGGGGGCGCCAATGTCGACCGTGGGAATAACCTGGAAGCAGGCGCCGGCGTTCTCCTGTCGGGCCCACCCGAACGGTATGACCAGTGCGGTTACCGGCTTGGCGACCGCCGCTGGAGCCTGTATCTCTCCGCGGATTTCCTGTTCAATTGGTCGGGCTTAAGCAGGAGCGGAGTCGACAACGCCGTTACCCTGAATCCGCAAGACCCTACTCTGCTGTCGGCCATAAATGGTAGAGCAAAATTCTACAGCACAACGCTGGACCCCACGTTTCGCTACAGGGTTCGCAACTGGTTCACGATTTATGCGAGCGGCGGCTTCGGCTGGATGCGCCGCACGGTGGAATTCACAGGCCTCCCGCCGCAGGGGACGGTGATTCAAGGGCCAACCGCGGTGATCGCGGGGTTTGGCGGCAACTCGGGTGTCTTCGACGCCGGCGGCGGGATAAGTTTCGGTCCCATCGGACCGACGGGAAACCTCACATATTATGTAGAGGCGCGATGGCTACAGGGCATCGGAATCAATAGCGGGACCAAATTAGTGCCGCTGTCGTTTGGGCTCCGGTGGTGATCCGGGGCGGAGGAAGCTTATGATGCGAATTCTTTCAATCTTTGGGGCTTCCGCTGCGCTTCCTCGCGCGGCGAGCATACTGCTGGCGCTGTGCGGACTTGCGAGCGCTCAGTTTACCCCCGCTCCCGGCAGTCCGTTCGCGGCCGGAACCACCGCGGGCTCGGCCGGCCCGAGCGCAGTGGTGGCGGGCGATTTCAACGGGGATGGCATCCAGGATCTGGCCATCGCGGACTTCGCCGGTAATAACGTTACCGTGCTGCTGGGCAACGCCACAGGTGGATTCTCGCTGCCCGGCGCCACGGTTGCAGTGGGATCGGAGCCGGCTTCCCTCGCGGCATTTCCATGCGGCGCGCAGACGTGCCTGGCCGTTGCCAATCAGGGCGACGGCAGCGTCACCATACTGGTGGGCGACGGAACCGGAGCTTTCACGCAGGCCGCCACGGGTAGCCCGATCCCGGTGGAGTCGCAGCCTGTTTCGGTAGCGGCGTTTGCCGCCGGCCAAACCGTGTGGCTCGCCGTCGCGAACTTCGGTAGCAATTCGGTTACAGTGCTCACGGGCAGCGGTACAGGCCCGTTCTCCCAAATCGCCGCCAGCCCTATCACCGTGGGAAATAACCCCAGCTCCGTAGCAATAGCCGACCTCAACGGAGATGGTATGCCGGACCTGGTTATTGCAAATAAGAAGGACAGCACCGTAACCGTGCTGCTGGGCGGGACGGGTGGCGGGTTCGCGAAGTCCACCATCCCGGTGCTCCCGCCGGGTATGGTCCAACTCACACCGCCACCGGCATATCCGGTTTCCGTAGTGGTAGCCGATTTCAATGGCGACAGCAAGCCGGACCTAGCGATTGCAAACGAAGGCACGGACAATGTGACGGTGCTGCTGGGCGACGGAAAGGGCAACTTCACGGCGGTTCCGGGCAGCAGCCCGATCCCGGTGGGATCGCAGCCGTTCTTCTTGACCGTGGGGAATTTCAATGGCGATCTGATTCCCGATCTGGCGGTCGCCAACGAAGGCGACAATACCGTGACGGTCTTGTTGGGTAACGGAGCCGGCGGATTCAATCAGGCTGCGTACAACCCGTTCACGCCGGCCACCGGCAGTCCATTTGCTGTGGGAACTGCGCCGGTATCGCTGGCGGTAGCGGATTTCAATGGAGATGGCGCCATGGACCTGGCCATCGCCAATAAGGACAGCAACAATGTGACCGTGTTACTAAACAACACCTATGTGCCCGTTGCCGTCGTTTCGGCGGCCAGCTACACAGCACCCGTGGCGATCGGCTCAATTGTCAGTATTTTCGGAAGCGGCCTGGCGTCTGCCGCCGCCTCGGCGACGACCCAGCCGCTGCCGTTTGTGCTGGGCGGAGCCGGCGTAGCCATCACCTATAGCGACGGCGTCCAGGATCTGCTGCCTTTGTTCTACGCGGGTCCTACCCAAATCGACGCTATGATCCCGGCGGATGCCGTTGCCGGAGAAGCGACCGTTACGGTATACACGGCAACCGCCTTCCGGTACGGCTCCGTTATGTTGACCAATGTGGCGCCCGGCCTGTTCTCCGCAAACGGCAACGGCCAGGGAGTGGCAGCGGCACAGTTCGTTGCCTACCCGTTTCTGGATATCACCGACGTTTTCCAATGTACCAACGGATCGGGAACCTGCGTCCCGGTTCCGCTGAATGTAAGCGCCAGCATGAGCCAGGGCCAACTGGTACTTTATGGAACTGGAATTCGCAATGCCACCACCCCAGTGATGGTGACCGTGGGTAACCTGCCGCCGCTAATGGCAAATTATGCCGGCGCGGCGCCGGGCAGCGCCGGGGAAGACCAGGTAAATGTGGCCCTGCCCGCAAGTCTGCCCGCTGGGCTAACTCAGGTAACCGTTTCAGCAGCGGGCATGACATCCAATGCTGTGACCATCTATATCCAATAGAGCGGGCCGTCCTTCGCCCAAACAAGCGCCGCGCCGCTGCAAAACACCTCACCAGCGCGCGGCGCTCCCCTACACTTCCGCATATCCTCTTCTCCCAATTCCAGGATTCACACATCTGTATCACTGGTAACTCCAAGAAAAAGTTACCATTAATAATGGTGGCCGCTGGCATGCTACGTGCTCTGCTCTTATCTTCTACCGGTAGTGTGTCCCGGAAGGCCCCGTCGGCGGCGTGAATGTTTCAGGAACTCAAATTTCAGCTCTCCACCGCGATCCTGACCATCCTCACCATCGCCGCGACTGTCTCCGCCATCATCAATTTCCAGCAACAACACAGATTCCGCCTGGCCGACGACGGCGCCGTCTGGGTCGATCGCGGCCACCGCGTGGAGGCCCTGCACATCGATCCCGACGGCCCCGCCGCCAAAGCCGGCCTCAAGTACGGTGATACGCTCCTCAAGATCAACGATATCGGCACCGATAAGGCCATCGACGTTCCCCAAATCCTCGCGCGCGTGGGTGCCTGGAACAAGGCCGACTACACCGCCAGCCGCCAGGGCGTCGAGTTCAAGGCCGCCGTCTACGTCCGCGAAGAACCCCTCGATCCCGCCGTCTCCTACCAGTACATGGTGGGCGCCGCCTATCTCCTCATTGGGCTGTTCGTCTATTACCGGCGCGGCAGCGCGCATATGGCGCGCCATTTCTACGTGCTGTGCCTGGCTTCGTTCATCTTGTGCTGTTTCCATTACACCGGCAAGCTGAATGGCTTCGATAAGGTCATATATTTTTGCAATGTGGCGGCCGGTCTGCTGGCGCCTACTATTTTTCTGCACTTCTGCCTGACATTCCCGGAGCCGCGCCGCTGGTTCCGTCCCAAATTCGGGGCGGTTCTCCTGTACCTGCCGCCCGCGCTGATATTTCCCTTTTGGCTGGCGGTGACTTCCGGCACCCTGCAAATCGGCGTCTCGCCACTGGAACTGCGTTGGATGCTCGACCGCATCTGGCAGGCCCTGTTGGTAATTCCCTACCTGCTGGGCGGCCTGGCGCTCAGCCTGGACTATCGCAAGACCGACGACCCCATCGTGCGCCAGCAGTTGAAATGGCTGCGCAACGGGACCTTCTGCGGCATCCTGCCCTTCACCGCTCTCTACGTATTGCCTTACGCGCTGGGCATGCTGCCCAATCAATACATGCGGATGTCGGTCCTCTCGCTGGCGCTCATCCCGCTGACCTTGGCGTATGCCATCGCGCGCTACCGGCTCATGGATGTCGATATTCTCTTTCGCCGCGGCTATGCCTACACGCTGGCCACCGTATGCGTGCTGGCGGCGTTTTACGGCATCGTATTCTCGCTCGGCAGCCTGGTGCAAAAGAACTTCAAGGATGTCGGCAACACCGGCCTGATCGCCGTCATGCTGGTGGCCGCCTTCCTCTTCCAGCCCATCCGCAACTGGATTCAGGAGCGCCTCGACAAACACTTCTATCGCGACCGCTACGATTACCGGCGCACCCTGGTGGAGTTCGCGCGCGAGTTGAACGCGGAAACCGATCTGGATGCCATGCTCAATTCGGTCTGCGAGCGCCTGCTGCAGACTCTTTCCATCCGCCACATGGCTGTTTTCCTGGCTGAGGAGCGCCCCGGCGATAGTCCCACTTTCCGCCTGAAGATGTGCATGGGCGCGCGCCGCCGCCCCGCGGAGTTGACCGCCGCGCAATTGGATCTGAGCTTCCTGAACTGGGAACTGCCGCAGCCTTATCTGTTCTTCGAGCGGACCCGCCACCAACTGGACGCGGTGTCGCGCAGTTGGCCGGCCACCGTGCGCGCCGCCATCGCGGATCTCGACCTGACTTACTATCTCCCCTGCACCGTGCGCGGCCGGACCATCGCTTACCTGGGCGCCAGCCGCACCGAGGATGGCGACTTCCTTTCCACCGTGGACGTGGAACTGCTGGCCACCATCTCCGGCTATGTGGGGATCGCCATCGAGAACGCCACGCTCTACCGCTCGCTGCAGCGCAAGATGGAAGAGTACGAGCGCCTCAAGGAGTTCAGCGAGAATATCGTCGAATCGATTAACGTGGGTATCCTGGCGGCCGATCTGGAAGACCGCGTGGAGAGCTGGAACACGCAAATCGAACGGCTCACGGGAATCGCGCGGCAATCCGCCGTCGGCCGCAAGCTGGCGGAACTGTTCCCCGCTGACTTGTCGGACCAGTTCGAGCGCGTGCGCGGCCAGACCGGTATTCACCACATCTATAAGTTCGTGCTGCACCCGACGTCGCTGTCCGCACTGCCCAACCACCAGCCTGTGCCCATCAATGGGTCAGGACAGGCCTTATCCTCGCAAAACGGCGCCAGCGCCACGCTGAACGTAGCCATTGCCCCGCTGGTTTCGAAGGACCTGGAACAGATCGGCCGCCTGATCATCTTCGACGACGTGACCGACCGCGCCGAACTGGAGCAGCGCCTGGTCCAGGCCGACAAGCTGTCGAGCATCGGTCTGCTCGCGGCGGGTGTGGCCCACGAAGTGAACACGCCGCTGGCGGTAATCTCCACCTACGCCCAGATGTTGGCCAAGCAGGTGGCCAACGACGACCAGAAATCCATCCTGCTGGACAAGATCGCCAAACAGACCTTCCGCGCCAGCGAGATCGTCAACTCGCTGCTGAATTTCTCGCGCACCTCCACTACTTCGTTCGGCGACGTGGACTTGAATAAGGTCATCCGCGAGACTATGTCGTTGCTGGAACATCAGATCCAAAAGGTCGGCGTGGAGGTGAAGCTGGACCTGGCCGCCGGCTTGCCGCCCGTACACGGCAACGCCGGCAAGCTGCAGCAAGTCTTCCTGAACCTGTTCCTGAATGCGCGCGACGCCATGGATGGCGGCGGCGTGCTTTCGGTGCGCTCCTGGGCCGAAGAATCCGGCGCGCGCGTGGATGTTTCCG
>Ga0187847_10003530_pt1 | contig 11900 bp, 9 predicted proteins | sample June2016WEW_4_10_FD_132458 | JGI IMG/M metagenome (GOLD analysis project Ga0187847, IMG submission 132458) | Peatland microbial communities from SPRUCE experiment site at the Marcell Experimental Forest, Minnesota, USA - June2016WEW_4_10 | ecosystem: Environmental > Terrestrial > Soil > Wetlands...
CCTCAGGTCCCCATGCTACAACCTCCCGGCTAGTACGATAGCGCTGAGGCAGATACAGTTGACCACGGGGGCTGGCTAACGGCAACCCCACGATTGGGTTAGCCGGGGGTGTCTAGGCAAGGGTAGGCTAATCCTTTTGGGTTAGACTAAACGGACTGACCCGATTTCTGAATCCGTGCTTGACAATTTGTGTCACGTGTACGATACTGCCCGGAGTGATTTTGTAAGGTTTCTTCGTTGTTCCTGCTCTTGCGCTTCGCACTCCCCTCCAGAGCCGGGACTCAATAATCGAACATTGCTGCTGCAGTTTGGACCGCGACCGGTCTGTCTTACCCCCAAAGCGCAGGCCGACGCAAGTCAAGCCACCCAGGAGAGCGCCGTGTCAATGGTTCCGAGTGCCAATGGCTTTTTGCTGTTGGACAGTTCCTTGAATCTGATTGCTGCGAACCAGCCCGCCCTTCAAATCCTCTGCTACCCCAGCCAGGCGGACCGGATCAAGCAACCCAAGGTGTATGTGGCGGATCGAGTACGTACCACCCTTGTCGACCCTCAGCAGCAAGGGGTGCCCGCTTTCGTCCGGGAGTTTAAATCGGGGAAGCGACACTATATCTGTAAGAGCTTTCAAGTCGACTGCCACGTTCAACCTTCCACTCAACTTGCCTTCGCCGTGCTTTTGGAGCGGAATGCAGCGAGTAGCTTTTCAGCCCTGACAGAGATCTCGGAAGAGTTTGCGCTCACGCAACGGGAGCGGGAAACGGTGGAATACCTGCTCCAGGGGTTCACCAGCAAAGAGATTGCAAACCGCATGAACATTAGCCCGAACACGGTCAAGGCATTCCTCCGCCTGGTCATGGTTAAAATGAAAGTTTCGACCCGTTCTGGTATCGCGGGCAAGATTGCTGGAACTAGACCGAACAGCTAAGTGCTTCCAAGATTGGATTAATAGGGAATTAGTCCGATTGAGGAATTTACTCCTGCTGCGATTTGGGGCATCATGACACGCTGTGACTCACCTCCCCGATCGCGAACGACGGCAGCATGAGCGTTTCCCGCAGGCCTTCGAAGTCCGAGCGCGCAGTTTGCTGTCGGGCCAGTCCTCGGGCCCACTGCCCAAGGAGTTCGGCGGACGCATTCACAATCTCAGCAATGGCGGCGTTTGTATTCTGAGCTCCAGCCCGCTCGAACCTTCGATGTTCGTCAGTTGCAGTTTCCCGGCATCCGACGTCCCCGTCACCATCCCCACACTCATGCAAGTGCGATGGACTGCCAAGCGAGGCAGCAAGTCGAAAAGCTACATCAGTGGCCTGCAATTCGTGGTCTAGGGTTTTTCCCGGGCTGGGAATCGGGCAGCCGCCGAGCGTACATTACACCTTTTGAGTTAGCCTAAAAGAATTAGTTAGAATAGCCGGTTTGCTCTAGTTCACTCAGACTAAGCGGGCACCGGAAGGATGGGTTCAGAAAGCCCTATCGCACCATGAGTCTTTCAACCCGGGTCGCGCGGCCCCGCTCGTCAGACTCCACGAGGACCGCGCATAGTCTGACATCTCCGGTGGCGGCTTCAAAGCGCGCCGGCATGCCGGTCAAAAATCTTTCGATCACCAGCTCTTTCTTTACCCCGATCACGCTATCGTACGGTCCGGTCATGCCGACGTCGGTGATGTAGGCCGTCCCCTTCGTCAGTAGGGTTTCATCCGCGGTCGGGATGTGGGTGTGTGTGCCGACTATCGCGGTCACCCGTCCGTCGAGATACCACCCAAAGGCCACCTTTTCCGACGTTGCCTCCGCGTGGAAATCAACGAAGACGATCTTAGCCTTGATCTGTTCCAGCAGCCGGTCCGCATAGCGATACGGATCGTCGCTCGAACCCATGAACACGCGCCCTTGCAGGTTGATCACTGCGTATGGGACGCCGTTTTTCTGCCCCTCGTAGACCCCCCAGCCGGGGAGTCCGGCCGGAAGATTGGCGGGCCGCAGCAGCCGGCGCGCCGGACTGTGCGGGTTGTCGTCCGCCATCTGGAAATATTCGATGATCTCGCGCTTGTCCCACACATGGTTTCCGGTGGTCATCACATCGATGCCGAGGTCAAAAAGCTCTTCGGCAAGCGACGGCGTGATCCCGAATCCGGCAGCCGCATTCTCGCAGTTGGCGATCACCAGATCGACCGAGTGCTGGCGCACCAGTCCGGGCAGACGTTCCCTCACGATCGTCCTGCCGGGTCGGCCGAAAATGTCACCGATGAAAAGAATGTTCAATGCGGGTATCCCAGGGGTCGGCCTGATGCGTCCAGCAACTCCGCAAGAAGCTCGGCCAAAATGTGATGGTATCACGCAGAATTTCAGGAAATGCCAAACGGAGATTGCTATCGGCCGGTGATTTCGGCCGTCTTCAGGAAGTCGTAATTTCCAGAGGGATTCAAAGGCAGGTTCCGCACGCGCCTGGAATGAACCAACACGTTGTCGAGAAACCAAAGATTGATGTAAGGCATGTCGCTGGCGAGGATGCACTGAATCTCGGCATAGACAGGTTTGCGCCGGGAGGGGTCGGTCTCCGCGCGGCCCTGATTGATGAGCGCGTCGATTCTTGGATTGACGTAATAACTGCGGTTGGCGCCGTGGGGCGGGAACTTATCCGAATGGAAGGCGTACTCGAAAATGTCCGGATCCTCGTTGCCGCCAACCCAGCGCAGCGAATAAACCTGGTAGGCGCCGCTGGTGACGTCTGCAAAAAACGTGGCGAATTCAAAGGTGCGAATGTCGAGCACAATGCCTACCGCTCGCAACTGTTGTTGCAGCACGGCGGCCATCAGTCGCGTCGTTTCCTCGGTTGAGGTTTTCATCGTGACGTGGAAGCGCACCCCCTTAATAGCGGGGTAGCCTGCCTCATCAAGAATCTTGTTTGCCTTATCCGGTGCAAACTCATACTTCGGCACATCGGGGTCGTAGGCCCAGCTTTGCGGTGGCAGCAGGCTGGCCGCAGGTTGGGCGAAGCCCCGCCACAGGTATTCGATCATCGGACGGCGATCGATGGCATAGGCAAAGGCCTGGCGCACCCGCACGTCGCGCAGTATTGGATCGCGCAAGTTGAACGCGAGATAGGAAAGCACAGTTCCCGGCGCGTGTTCCACCTCTAAGTTAGGCTCCTTCTCGAGCGCAAGCACCATGTCGGATGTGAGCGCATTGCTCGCGATGTCGGCACTGCCCTTGCGCAATTCGAGGGCGCGGGTCGTGGTATCGGGCACGACTGTGAAGCGCAGGCGTTCTACACTGGCCTTCTGGCCCCAGTAACTTTCATTTCGCGCAAGTACCACTTCCTTATCGGGTTCCGCGCTGACAAAGCGGAACGGCCCCGAGCCAATCGGGGCGCTTGCCATCTCGGTCAGGCTGCCGTATGGAACAATGCCCATCGCACCATCCGACAAATTCCAGAGCAGGGGCGAGAAGGGCTCCTTCAGATGAAAGATAACCGTGTAATCGTCGGGTGCCTCCAGATGATCGACGAACCGGTAGGCGGCGGCGCGTGTGCTGCGAATTCTTCCCTGAAGCAGGGAATCGAAAGTCCATTTCACATCCCGCGATGTAAGCGGACGGCCATCCTGAAACCTGACCCCGTGCCGAATATGAAAGATGTAAGTCAGCGGATCGGGAATCTGCCAGCTTTCCGCCAACCCGGGAGTCACATTCAGATGCTCATCGCGATCAAGCAGGTCGTCGAATATAAGTGCGTCAATGCGCTCGGACTGGGCGTCGATCCCAACCCGTGGATCGAGGTTCGTCGGGCTGCTCTCGATGATCATGACCAGCGTGTTCCGATCGGGAGGCTGTGAACAGGATAGGAGCGAGGACAAAAGGGCGACCGCGCCCAAAGCTTTTGTCGTTCTGAAGAAGGATGCTAACCGCGGAGCGATTGCATTCCTGAGCGAAATGGATAGGCACGAATGAACTCTCATCCAGTGCGAAGGGAAGGACCTGCTTGTTGGTCTCGGGCGAGCTTTCTGCCTACGCATAGGAAATCTTTCCGAGGATCGCGGCCCGCTTCGCGCCCGTGGCCGACGGAACATTCGACGGACGGCGATGCCAGGTCTCATGCGCTAGAACGGCGAATGCAACCGCCTCTTTGGCCTGGGTAGGGATGCCAAATTCATCGGAAGAACGAAGTTCGATTCCGATCGCCGCAAGGTCGCTCCGCAACATGGCCTGTAGAGTACGGTTTCTGGCGCCGCCGCCGGAAACAATGAACTCGCGGTAACTTTTCTGGCCAGGCAGTACGAAGCGCACGATTGCGTCCACGATTGATCGCGCTGTCAGCGCCGTCGCGGTGGCCGCCACGTCGGGCTTGTGTTCACTGCGACAAAGCTGCAGAAACCGGCTCAGGTATTCGCGTCCGAACTCCTCGCGGCCCGCAGTGCGCGGAGGGCGTTGCCGGAAAAACGGCGCGCGCATCAACTGCCGGATCACGCTTTCCACTACTTTTCCCGAGGCGGCAACTTTGCCATTGCGGTCGTACGGCCGGTCAAAAAGCTCGCGCATGATGGCGTCGATGACCATGTTCCCCGGGCCCGTGTCGAACGCAACCACTTGCCCGGATGTTGCATCCGCTGGAATGGCCGTGAGATTCGCGATGCCGCCGATGTTTTGCGCGATGCGACCCTTGAGCGGATCGCGATAAAGTAAATAGTCGAGGAGGGGGACCAGTGGCGCGCCCTTGCCGCCGGCGGCCATATCGGACGGTCTAAAATCCGAAACCACGGGCGCGCCCAGTCGCGCTGCAATGATCGCGGCCTCTCCCGTTTGCCAGGTGACGGCGAGTTTGCGACCGAAAAAGGATGCGGGCACTCCCTGGTGGTAAAGGGTCTGGCCGTGACAGCCGACGAGTTCAACCTTTGTGCGATGCTTGCGCGCAGTCTTCTCTACGGCATCCGCGTAGAGTTCGCCCAACAGAAAATTGAGACGCGCCAGGTCGGCGACGCTGGCCAGTTCCGCATTCATCATTTCCAGAATCACGCGGCGGACCGGGGCAGGGAACGGGTATTCCTCGTGGGCGAGAAGGGCAAATTCAGGGGGATTGTGCTTGCGTGTTGACGGGCCTTTGCCACCTTTACGACCGTCAGCGAAGCGCACGAGCGCGACGTTGATTCCGTCAGCCGAGGTGCCGCTCATCACGCCGGCAACCATCATGCGCGGCTTACCTCGTCTGGGAGCAAATCATGGTTCGGCGACGGATGGTCGAGGTTCGCGAGGCGAATTTCCTCGCCGAATTCCCACAACCGGCGGGTAAGCTTCTCGACACGAGCGGCAGTGGGAATGGAAGTTGGCCCGGACGGCAGACGCTTTTTCTTGAACGCCAGCACGCGCCGCGACGATTCCCGCACGCGCCGCGCAAATCCCCGATCGCGCTCGCACTCGACAACCAGCGCGTGGTAGGCGCGCCGGACGAAATCCTCCTGATGACAAATCAGGGCGAGATCGCCACCGGCGCGAATGTGCCCGAGCGCCGCCTGCTCAATCGGGGCAGCGGCGAGCACCCCGCCCATTTCGAGATCGTCGGAGCAGATCAGGCCGCGATAGCCGATCTTTTTCCGCAGAATGTCGGTAATCCATTTCGTCGAAAGCGAGGCCGGAGTTTGGTCTTTGGTGACCGCCGGGAATGCAGCATGTGAGATCATCACCAGCGGCAACTCACGCCGCATGATGAGATAGGGCGCGAGATCCTCCTCCCACAGCTTCTTGAATGGCTTGTTGACGCTGGGGAGCTCACGATGAGTATCGAGATCGGCCTCGCCCAATCCGGGGAAGTGCTTGCCGCAGCCAAGGACTTTGGCGTCGTTGAGGCCACGCAGAAATTGGCGCGCGTACGCAACAACTTCTTTCGGATTCGCGGAGACTGCGCGGGAACTCATTACCGATCTCGAAGCCTCGAACGCCAGATCGAGGACCGGAGCGAAATCGAGGTTGAAGCCGAGGGCGCGGCAATTCTCTCCGATGAGGCGGCCGTGTTTGCGGTACAGCTTGGGGTCGCCGGTGGCGAAAACATCGGCCGCCGAGGGCGCCGCTCCCAGCACGTTGCGGAAGCGGTCCACCTGGCCGCCTTCGAGATCGACGCAGGTAAAGAGCGGAGTCGCCACGCACTTCTGGCACGCGAGGAGCAGTTCGTGCGTTTGCGCAGGGCTCACGATGTTGCGGGCGAAGAGGATCACCCCGGCCGGCTGAACCGTCGTGAGCAGCGAAGCGAGGCGCGATGACATCTCGGTTCCGTCGAAGCCGATGATGAGTAGTTGGCCTACTTTCATGCGCGCAGGCGTTAGCTTCTTCTGGCTCATTTCTGCTCTGTTTGCTCACCCAGCGATGCGCGAACGACTAACGACGAATGACCAACGACATTTCCCGGCCTACTCTGCGTCTCGGCGGTCAGATTTCTTTTTTCAGTTCCGCCAGTAAGTTTAGCGCCTCCAGCGGCGTTAGCCTGTTCAAATCGACTTCGCGTAACCTCTCAAGCACTGGCTGCGACAGCGGAGTGAAGATCGTTAACTGCGTCGGGCGCAACGGTTCCGACCCCGGCGTGAGGTGTCCCGTGAGGCGGTGCGCGGCGGACTCGTGTTCGGCCAGCACTTCGCGGGCGCGCACTACGACTTCATTTGGCAGTCCAGCGAGTTTGGCAACCTCGATGCCATAGCTCCGACTGGCTGCGCCGGGTTCGACTTTGCGCAGAAAGACGACGCTTCCCCCCGCCTCTTTCACCGACACGTGATAGTTCTTGACGCCGCTCAATTGCTCGGCCAGTTCGGTCAGTTCGAAATAGTGGGTCGCGAAAAGAGTCTTGGCACGCACGTGGGCATGAAGATATTCGACGGCGGCCCATGCAATCGCGAGGCCATCATAGGTCGAAGTGCCGCGTCCGACTTCATCGAGCAGGATGAGTGAGCGCGCGGTGGCCGTGTGCAGGATCGCTGCGGTCTCGGTCATTTCGACCATGAACGTCGAACGGCCGCGAGCCAGATTGTCGCTCGCTCCAATGCGCGTGAACACTCGGTCGATGATGCCAAGCCTTGCCGACCGCGCCGGAACAAACGAGCCCATCTGCGCCATGATTACGATCAATGCGGTCTGGCGCAGATAGGTGCTCTTGCCACCCATGTTCGGGCCCGTGAGTATCACGATATTGTGCGTCGCATTCTGCGGAGAAGAATTCAGGTACAGGTCGTTGGATACGAAGCGTTCGGTTCCCGCCGCCAGTTCCTGCTGTTCGATTACCGGATGGCGGCCATCGATAATTTCGAGATCGCCGGACTGCTCGGCGCTTTCAATAAATACTGGCCGGCAGTAATTACGGAGCGCAGCGATCTGCGCGAGGCAGGTGAGCACGTCGACTTCGGCCAATGCGAGCGCGGTTTGCCGGATACGCTTCGCCTCGGCGGCAATCGCGGACCGCAACCCGGCAAACAGGCGGCGCTCGATCTCGACAATCTTCTCCTGCGCATCGAGGATCTTCGATTCGTACTCTTTCAGTTCGGGAGTCGTGAAGCGCTCGGCGTTGACCAGCGTTTGCTTGCGTGCATAGTCCGTAGGCGCATTCTGCAGATTGGCTTTTGAGATTTCGATGTAGTAACCAAAAACCGAATTGAACTTCACCTTAAGGGAGGCGATACCGGTCCGCTCGCGCTCGCGTTGCTCGACCTGCGTCAGGTATTGCTTGGAGTTGCGGCTCAGGTCGCGCAGTTCGTCGAGATCCTTATCGACTCCGGCCGCGATCACGCCGCCCTCGCTCAGGGTGAGAGGAGGTTCCGCGATGATCGTACCTTCGATCTTCCCCCGCAGATCGCGTAGCTCATCGAGCGAGGCGTGCAACGTGCTTAGCCGCGCAACGGCTAATCCCGCGATAGTGCTTCGAAGTTTTGGAATTCGCGCGAGCGATGCAGCCAGCGCGAGAACGTCCCGCGGATTTGCAGTCTCGAGAGTTACGCGGCTCAATAACCGTTCCAGATCGAGGATTCCGTCGAGCGTTCGCCGTAACTCTTCGCGCCTGACAATATCTTTGACCAGCGCTTCGACCGACTCCAGCCGCGCGTTGATCTCCGCCACTTCTATCGAGGGACGAAGCATCCACGCCCGCAGCAGACGTTTGCCCATCGGCGTGACGGTTGCATCCAGGCAACGGAACAGCGTCGCGCCGGCGTCGGTTCCCGCGAGGAGCGGTTCGATCAATTCCAGATTGCGCACGGTAACCGCATCGAGCACAAGACAGTTCTGGCGTTCATAAAAGCCGATGCGGTCGATGTGATCGAGCGTTCCGCGTTGCGTCGAACGGATGTAATAAAGAACAGCGCCGGCGGCGGAAGCGGCAGCCGGTTTTCCGGCCAGGCCAAAGCCCTCAAGCGAAAGCACTCCAAAGTGATTCTCGAGCAGCGGAATCGCGTGATCGGGAGCAAAGATCCAGTCGTCGAGCGGAGTTTCGGTCCAGCCACCCTCATGCCGAGCCGGCATTACACCTGCCGTCGCTGCCTTGATAGACGGCTGGATGACAGGCCTCTTTGCGATTTCAAACAAAGGCGCCGAGGATCCATAAAGAAGCTCTTTCGGCCGCAATTGCTCGAGTTCCTCCTGAATTCGGCGACCGGCGGGCTCACCCGTAAACTCGGTTGCGCGGAATTCTCCGGTAGAGAGATCGAGAGCGGCAAATCCTACCCGATCTCCCGCGGTTGCGACAGCGGCAAGAAAATTGTTCTCTTCGGCGTTCAACGACGAGTCCGCGGCTGTGCCGGGAGTGACCACGCGTGTCACTTCTCTCCGCACGAGGGTCTTTGCGAATCGCGGATCCTCCACCTGTTCGCAGACCGCGACTTTGAATCCGCGCCGAATCAGCTTGGCGATGTAACCTTCCGCGGCGTGATACGGCACGCCGCACATGGGGATGTCGACGCCTTTTTCCTTGTTGCGCGAGGTGAGCGTGATCTGCAACTCGCGCGCGGCAAGAACGGCATCCTCAAAAAATAATTCGTAGAAATCTCCGAGCCGGAAGAAGAGCAGAGCGTTGGCATGCTCCTTCTTGATCGCGGCATATTGCCGCATCAGCGGCGTGGAGGGATCGGACATAAATCGATTGCTAATTTGTAATTTGTAATTTGCTAATTTGCAATTGCAGCGCGTCGATCGATCCATTTGACTCCGATCTCGCGTTTTGTTCTTCTTACGTCCATGGAACTTCGCAAAGATCCAATCACCCGTTCCTGGGTCATCATCGGCGACGATGTCGGCGAGCCCCCCCCGCGCCCTCAGGCCTGCCAGTTTTGCGGCGTAGCCGCCGAGTCTGCGCAGGTGGTCGCGACCTTGCCCGGTGTGGGTGGCAATCCCTGGTCGGCTCGTTCGGTTGTTCATCCCCAGGCGCTCTATCACGTCGAAGGCGACGCCGCGCGCCGCGGCGAAGGCTTATACGACCGCATGCGAGCGGTTGGCGCCCACGAAGTGTTGGTCGAGAACCCGCGGCATGACGGGCATATCTGGAACGTCGCCGACAACGAAGTGGAACAGTTTTTGCGCCTGATCGCGCTGCGCATTCAGGACCTGAAGCGCGATCCCCGACTTAAGTATGTCAGCATCTTCAAGAATCACGGCGAGGGCGCGGGACAGGAATTCGACCATCCCACCTCCCAACTTACAGCCACGACTTTTGTGCCGCGGCGCGTGCTCTACGAACTGCGCGCCGGCCGCGACTATTTTCAAAGTAAGGAGCGCTGTGTGTTTTGCGACATCATTGCCCAGGAGGAACGGCAGAACGTGCGCGTGCTGGAAATGCGCGGCGAGTATATTGCCCTCTGCCCCTACGCGCCACGCGTTCCCTACGAGACCTGGATTTTGCCGCGCACCCATGAAGCGGCATTCGAAAGCACGGCGACATCACGCGTCAGCAACATGACGGACCTGGCCGCTCTTCTGCGGCGGACTCTGCAACGCATCCTTACTGTCGCCGCGGCTTTCCACCTCGTGCTTCACACTTCGCCCAATAGCCAGCACCCTTCCGAGGCGCTCGGTTATTGGCAGACGCTCGCAGACGACTACCATTGGCACATCGAGATCCTGCCCATACTCGAAGCCAAGGCAAAGTCCTACACCTTCAAAGAGACTTATTATTCTCCACTTACTTCCGAAACCGCCGTGAAACGTTTACGCGAGGTAAAGCTTTGATTCGCGACGCGAAGTGCAGAACGGAAGCCGCGGGTAGCAGGATTGCGCTCGGCTGTCTCTATGGAGCGGTATTTTGTCTGACGGCATTGCCTCTTGGCGTTGCGGCACTCGGGCAGACGACTCCGCCGCCTCCCAGCGAGAAACAGCAAGTGCTCTGGATGAAGCTGGAGAAATCCATCCTGGACGTCGATCGCAATCTCGACGGTGTGATGGGGGTCGCCATCGCCGATCTCACCGACGGCCATCGCTACCTGCTTCACGCGAACGACGTTTTTCCCCAGGCAAGTTCAATCAAGATTTGCGTTCTTGCGGAACTCTACCGGCAGGCTCAGCAAGGCAAGCTCAAACTCACGGACCTTTACACGGTCAACACCGGCGATCTCGTGCAGGATAGCGACATCATGGGCGGCCTCACGCCCGGCGTCACCCGGGTCACGCTGCGGGATTTGGCTACCATGGTGGTCGCCGTCAGCGACAACTCCGCGACGAACGTGTTAATCGACCGCGTCGGCATGGAGAATGTGAACGCCTTCCTAAGTGCGCAGGGACTCGCGCAGACGAGGTTGCGCCGCAAGATGATGGATGTCAAAGCCGCTGCCGAAGGCCGCGAGAATATTTCCACTCCGAACGAGATGATGAGGTTGCTCGAATCCCTGTATCGGGGCGAAATCCTTAATAAAGAGATGACCGAAGATTTCTTCAAGGTTCTCTCTACGCACAAGGATAGCTGGATTCCGCGTCTCCTCCCCGACGACCTGAAGATTGCCAACAAGCCGGGAGCGCTCGAAGGGGTGCGCAACGATTCTGGAGTGGTATTCGTCGAGCGCCGGCCCTACGTGATCTGCGTGATGACGACATACCTGCGCGATGAACGGGCCGGAGAGGAAGCGATCAGCAACATTTCCCTGGCTGCCTGGCGTATGTTCGACCGCCTGTCGCGGGCCAGTGAATACGGCCGTGTGGTTTCAACGGCGAATAGCGGTAAGTAGGGCGCCCCGAACTTCGGACTCCGCGCAAAGGCTGTGATCGCTCGAGGCTCGCCGTTCGGAACTCGTGGCTCGAGGCTAGTCATGACAGTCCGCCGACTCAAGACGTACACCGGCTCGCAAGGATACGTATATCAGTACTATTTCGTTGGGAAGCGCCCTGCTGCGGGTACCGGGGAAACGACGGAATACATCTTCGATGTCACCTCGGATCGCAAAGTGACCTACTCGGTTAGTATCCTTCTCCCCGGCTCAGTTCTCCTTGACTGGGCGAAAACTCACGGGCGCGCTCTGGGCGACTCCGAGCAATACGCCGCCGTCAAGATGCGCCTTTTCCGGGCTTTCGACGAGGTTGAGGATATGCAGGCGGATGGCCGTCAGTTGCCGCTTGATGCCGCCTTTCTGGGAGAAGCGCTGACCTCCCTGGGAGTCGACTAGCCTTGTTGTGATGTGCGTCACATGTACCTGTGATAATGCCCGTTTGCCAGTGCCTTTCCCGCGGGGCAAACTATAATTGCCACGGCGGGGTGGGGCAGGTATCCTCCGGTCGGCAAACAACGAAACGTTTATGACACTGGTCTGGCTAAGGGTCGCGCTGGTTTTTTATGCCGTGGGATTGCTTTACGCCCTGGTTGCGCTGACCCGTACCTCGGAAATTCTCAGCAAGGTCGCCCTCCACGCCTCCTATCTGGGGATGGTTTTTCATCTGGTTTCGCTGACCGAAGCGGTTGTGCAAAG
>Ga0187847_10003531_pt1 | contig 11897 bp, 13 predicted proteins | sample June2016WEW_4_10_FD_132458 | JGI IMG/M metagenome (GOLD analysis project Ga0187847, IMG submission 132458) | Peatland microbial communities from SPRUCE experiment site at the Marcell Experimental Forest, Minnesota, USA - June2016WEW_4_10 | ecosystem: Environmental > Terrestrial > Soil >...
GGTTTGGCCATGCTGGAGCAGGGCTGGATCACGCAGAAAGACCTGCGTGCGGCGCTGGCCGCGCAACGTGGCACGGGAAGTGGAAAACTGGGCGAATGGCTGGTGCGGCAGAAGAGTTCGAGCGAAGAAATGGTCACCCGGGCTCTGGGCATGCAGTGGAGCTGTCCCGTGTTGAACATGGAGTTTCACAACCCCGAAGACCTGACAGCTGTGTTGCCACGGCTGTTCGTCGATGCCTTCGGAGCTCTGCCGTTGCGCGTGGCCGCGGGAAAGATCCTCTACCTGGGCTTTGTGGACCGCGTCGATCCGGCGCTCGCGCTGGCTATGGAGCGTATCACCGGGCTGCGCGTCGAAGCCGGCCTGGTGCAGAGTTCTCTCTTCCATCCCGCTCATGCGCGCGCTCTGGAAGCACGCTTTCCGCCCGTGGAACTCATTGAGGCAGCCTCGGAGCAGGCGTTGGCCATGGCGCTGGCCAAGGCTATTGAGCAGTCGCATCCCGTGGAGGCGCGCCTGGTGCGCATTCACGATTGCTTCTGGCTGCGCCTCTGGCGCCGTCCTCAAACCGGGCCTTTGCCCGCAGCCGGTTCGATCCAAGATTTGATTGCTTCAACTGCCACGCACTGAGGGCCTGTCATCCTACTTTCAGGGCAATCGCGACGGGGACCGATTTTTTTCGGGTTCGTGAGACAGCGGGGCGGATCAATGCAAATGGTTTGCAAATGATTTATGGGAGGCAGGGAGGTTTTCCGCAATATGGAGCCTCATGCTTCGGGAAAGAACGCCGATAGCAAAAATGAGGTGGCTTGGGCATGAGTGAGATTAGAGCGCTGATTGTGGACGACTCTTCGGTGATGCGGAAGATTGTGGAGCGTGCGCTGCGCCAGGCCGGTTTGGATGCGCTGGTGGTGCATGAAGCTGGCTCGGGCGCCGAAGGGATCGAGGTATTGAAGACCAAAACTGTGGACCTGATCCTTTCCGATATCAATATGCCGACCATGGACGGCCTGGAGTTTCTGCGCCAGATCCGCGCGCAGAATCTGGCCCAGGGCGTTCCCGTCGTCATGATTACGACCGAATCGAGCGAGGAGCACGTCCGGGAGGCGATTCAGGCCGGGGCCAAAGGATACATTCGCAAGCCATTCACGGCCGAGCAGGTTAAGGAACGGGTGTTGCCGCTGGTGCAAGCGGCCTAGCCGGGAGGCTCCTGTGCTGTTTAACGGGGTGCGTAAGGTTTTTGCCGGGGGGCGAACAGGTAGTGGAATCCCACGCGGCCTAGACGAAAGGAAGCAGACGATGGCTGTATCGTTGCGTGAATCCGTGCAGCGGGTCTCCGATCCGCGAAATTTAGATGCCAGCGTGGAAGAGGTTTTCCGGCTGATGCTCGGCACCGAGTGTAAGCGCGAGGCCGGTGCGGCCGTCGTGGAGAGCGAATCGGTGACGTCCGTAGTCGGCTTTGGCGGACTGTTGAGCGGCGCCTGTGTCTTTCGCTCGGGAGCCCAGACGGCCCTGAAGATTGCCGGACTGATGACGGGCATGGAATTCGAGGCCATTGACGACACGGTCAAGGACGGTATCGGCGAGATCTGTAACATGCTGGCCGGCGCCTGGAAGGGCAAAGTGCCTGAGCTGGCCGCCAACTGCGGGCTTTCGGTTCCGGCCGTGATTACCGGCAGAGACTATCATCTCCACGTACAGGCCCCGGAGTTTCAGTTACATCACGGCTATCGCTTTGGCGACCAGGCCTTCGAAGTCACCATCGTCTGCGACGGTCTGCAATAGGCTGACGCCGAGTTCGGCCCCAGCGTGGGCAACGGGAAACTGGAAGGGGAGCCCTAGCCGAGAGCCGGAGCCGAGAGGCCGATCCGGTCGACGGACCCGGGAGATGGATCCCCTTCCTCCGCCCCCTTTTCCGTGTCTCTGACATTTCTCACATAATTCCCCTCTAATCTCTTTCTCTTCCCTTCGGTCCGTCATCTGCATGAATCTCCTGTGCAAGCCGACGAGGAGATCCCCGATGGACAGTGGCTACTATGCGGCGATGACTGGCCTGGTGGCGCGCACCCAGGCTCTGGATACGGCTGCGGCCAATCTGGCGAATGCGCAGACGCCGGGCTTCCGGGCGGAACGCGAGTTCTTCCGCTCCGTACTCCTGGGGCCTGACGGCGCAAACTCGCAATTGGGCGAAACCGTGAACAACTACGGCCTCCTGGGCGGCGACCGGTTGAGCATGGCGCAGGGAGCGATCGCCGAAACCGGCAATCCCCTCGATCTGGCTATCGAAGGCCAGGGATTCTTCATGGTGCAGACGCCGAACGGTCCACGCTACACGCGAGATGGCAGTTTTCACCGCTTGCCCAACGGCCAACTGGTTACGCAAGCAGGCGAGCCGGTGCTTTCGGTAACGGGCCAGAACATCCTTATTCCGCCGGGCGAGGTCACGATTGGCGCCGACGGATCGGTCTCCGTGGCCGGAGGCGTGGTGACGCGCGTCGGCGTCTTTGACTTCCCCCCCGGAACGGATTTGACCCCCGAGGGTGCGAATCGCTATGTCGCTCCGCAGGGGGTAACGGCCACAGCGGCGCGCGGCGCATCGGTCCACCAGGGCGCCCTCGAGGCGGCCAACCAAGATGTGGTTGAAGGCACTCTCGATCTGGTCATGATGCAGCGCCAGGCCGAGATGATGCAGCGGGCCTTGACCGTCTTTCACACGGAATTCAATAAGTTTGCGACCGAAGACCTGCCGAAGGTCTAGTCCAAGACGAAGAAATGGTCCAAAACGAGGGGAAAAGTCCGACACCGGGGAAAAAAGAGGAAAACATGATTCGAGCCTTGTACACCGCCGCCAGCGGCATGAGCGCACAGCAGATGAACCTCGACACCATCGCCAACAACCTGGCCAACTCGTCAACCACGGGATTCCGGCAGCTGCGCCTGCAGTTTCAGGACATGATCTACCAGAACATGGTGACGCCAGGCGCGGCCCAGAGCCAGAGCACCGTCTCGGCCGGATTACAGATCGGTCTGGGAACCCGTCCGGCGGCGACCGAGGTCATTAATACGCAGGGAGCGCTGAACGAGACCGACAATCCGCTCGATGCTGCCATCCAGGGAGCGGGGTTCTTTCAGGTGCAGCGGCCCGACGGTACCATCGCCTACACCCGCGCCGGCCAGTTTCACCTCAACAACCAGGGCACGATCGTGACCACCGATGGCGATCCGCTGATTCCCACTATCACTATCCCGTCGAACGCTACGGCCGTCACCATCACGCAGTACGGCGTGGTCAACGCCACACTTGCCGGCCAGCAGAATCCTTCGCAGCTCGGACAGATCCAGCTCGCCACCTTTCCCAACCCTGGAGGCTTGGAGAGCATGGGCAACAACCTGCTGACGGGGACGTTGAGCTCGGGCGATCCTGTGCTTGGCAATCCCGGTGGCACGGAGGGTTTGGGCACGCTGCAGCAGGGATATCTCGAAAACTCGAATGTCGATGTAGTCACGGAGTTTGTGCAGATGGTTCTGGCGCAGCGCGCCTATGAGTCGAGTTCGAAGGTCATCAAGGCCGCCGACGATATGTATTCGCAAGTCAATAACATGACGCATTGAACTTCGCGTTTCAGTTGAGGTTTAGCGAAGCGGGCGCAGACTTGACGAAGCGGGCGGAGGCTTGACGGGGTGGGCGGAGGTTCAGTGGGATGAGCGGAGCTGGGGAAGACGGACATGAAGCGGAGAGGTGAAGCGATCAAGGGTTGTTTGGCCCTGGCATTGGTGGGAAGCGCTTGCGCCCAGTCTGCAGGCAGCGTTGCTGCCTCACTGGGGACGATGCGCATGGCCGCGGCGGCACCGGAGACCGCGCTCCATCCTGGCGGCGAGGCGCTGCGCGAGATTGAAGATCCTTTCACCGGCAATCGGTGGCTGTTGCTGCGCGACCCCAACCGGCCTGCCGGTCCGGGGCGGCTGGTACTTACCCGGCAAGGGAACAGCTCCCAAACTAGAAGGGGCGATGGCGCGGCGCCGACTCTTTCTTCCAGCGCAGGACCTCTCATTCATACCGGGGACGCGCTGGTCGTAGAGGAACACACATCGGTAGCCGATACGCGGCTTGAAGCCGTTGCTCTTGGGCCTGCGACAAAGGGGGCGTACTTCAAGGCGCGACTGAAGATTGGGGGCAGAGTGGCCCGCGTAATGGCGATTGCGCCCGGCCGAGCCATATTCGGCCCGGAAAGCGAGATTGAGCCATGAGAGCAGTTCGCATCGTTCGCAGCACCGCTGCCATTGTACTTTGTGCCGTGCTGGCGCCGGCTGCAGGCGCACTCGGCAAGAAGCCGAATCCCGCCGCGGCAGCAAGCAAGGCCACACCTCCCGAAGAGGCGTTGCGGACTTACATTGACAAGGTCCGCGCGCAGCAGGCGTCCGAAGTGCGGACTCCCGGCTCGATCTGGAGCGCGCAGGGCCAGCTGGTGCGGCTGGGCACAGATGTCAAAGCCTTCCGCGCCCACGATGTAGTGATGATTGTGGTCGGCGAGAGCTTGACCGCATCGACCGACGGCCAGGTTAAGAACTCGCGTGCCTCGAATGCAAATTCCAGCATCACTTCGCTTTTCGGCGCGCTCAAGGCCTCGAACAACCTGCAGAACCTGCTCGGCGCCACCGCTTCTTCCGGGCTAACGGCGCAGGGGCAGAGTACGACTGACTCCAGCCTGAGCACAACCTTTGGGGCCGAGGTCGTGGACGTGCTGCCCAACGGCATGCTGGTAGTGCAGGCCACCCGGCAGCTGACCTTCTCGCAGCAGACGCAGCTGATCACGCTGCGCGGCCTGGTGCGCCCAGAAGATGTGAGCAACCAGAACCAGGTGCTTTCCACAGCCATGACCGATCTCGAGTTAGAGGTGACCGGCAAAGGCATCGTCAATGACTCTACGTACCGGCAGAATCCGGTAGTGCGCTTTATCGAAAAACTGCTGGTGTTCTGAAACGCGCGTAGCAGCTTCGGACAAGCGGGCAAGGCAAAGCGGGCGAGGCAAAACGGGCAAGGGTAAACGGGCAAAGGTAAGCGAGAGAGCTGGGGGTGACGTAATGCGACATATGGAGGGCGAAGAACAGGTCAGAAGGGGCTCGTTTACGGGAGATGCCATGATGGCGCTCGGCATCGTCCAGGCACAAGCGAAAGCGCGGGCGAATCGTGCCTTCTGGTGGTGGTTGGTGCTGGCCGCAGCGTGGCTGCTCTCGATTGCCTTGGTGCGGCCGCAAGAAGCCGAACACCGGACGCGGATCAAGGATGTCGCCACTATCGAAGGCATTCGCGACAACCAGCTGGTGGGCTATGGACTGGTGGTTGGCCTGAAGGGCACTGGAGACAGCTCGCAGACCGTTTTTCCCGCGCAGACGCTGGTCTCCGCGTTGCAGCGCATGGGCATCACCGTTCCGCAAACTGGTTCGCAAAGCGCCAACAATATGCAAGTGAAGAACATGGCGGCGGTCTTTGTCGTAGCGACTCTACCGCCCTTCAGCCGGCCAGGTTACAAGATCGACGTTACGATTTCTTCGGCCGGTGATGCGCGCTCCGTCGAGGGCGGCATTCTGCTGATGACGCCACTCTACGGGCCCGATGGACAGATCTACGCCCAGGCGCAGGGCGCACTGGTGCTGGGCGGATACACAGCCACAGGCGGCGGCAATACCAAGCAGGTGAATCACCCCACCACGGCGCGTATTCCCGGTGGTGCGTTCGTGGAGCGAATTGTGCCTTTCGATCTTGCCGACATGCACACTGTGAATATTGTGCTGAATGACGCCGATTTTCATACCGCCGAGGGCATGGCAGACGCCATCGATCGCGAGCTGGGCTCGGCGCGGGCCCATGCCGTCGACAGCCGGCGCGTGGAGATTGCCGTGGAGCCAAAAGAAGACCCCGCGTCGCTGCTCGACAAAGTGGAACAGGTGGAGATCAGCGTCTATCCGCGAGCGCGTGTGGTGGTGAATGAGCGCACGGGAACCGTGGTGATCGGGGGCAAGGTGCGCCTGCAGCCGGTTTCCATTCTGCATGGTGGATTGAGCGTGAACGTAGTCTCCGAGATCGAAGTCTCGCAGCCCAATGGGTTGTCGTCGGGAACGACGCAGGTCGTCGAGCAGACTACGGTGCAGGCGCAGGATAAGCCAGTCAACGAAATCAATCTCAAAGAAGGCGCTACGGTCGAGGATTTGGTCCAGCAATTGCAACGTACTGGAGCAGGGGCACGCGACGTGATCTCGATTCTGCAGGCCATGAAAGAAGCCGGTGCGCTCGAGGCTGACCTCGTGGTGCTCTAAGACCGGCCAGTCGGAGCGGCCCCGAAGTCGAGTCGCTACGGGAAGCAGACGTGGGATGCAGAGCAGGCAAGCGGTGTCGGGAAGCGGCGCATCGAGCGAGATCCCGGAAGAGGACAAGACGTGCAACTAGCGGCGATTGGCGTCGAAACGAGTGCGGCACAGGCGCAAACCGGGCCTTCGCCGCGGCTGATGCGCGCGGCGCATGAGTTTGAGGGACAGATCATGCAGGAGTTGTTAAAGCCGATGACCAACGGCGATACGTTGACCGGCACGGACGACAATACAGACTCGGGCGCGGGCTCGGGCGGAGCTTTGGGCGAGTTTGCCTCGGAGGCGTTGGGTAACGCGTTGAGCGAACGCGGCGGCTTTGGCATTGCCAACCACATTATCCAAGAGCTTTCCCATACAGGTAACCAGCACGGAATCGGGAAAGTAACCAAAAATCTACACCAAGAGCACGGTATGAGAGCTTCTAAATGACTAGAGTGATTAGTAGATCCTGACGATAGGCCAAGCAAGGAGTCACTTATATGGATATTCGCAGTAGCATGGACGGGTTGAGGTCGCTCTTGGGGGTCAATACCCCGGCTCCATCGACGTCTCAGGGCAAGAACAGCACGGCCGCGGCTGGGAGCAGCTTCGATAGTGACCACGCGACCTTCAGCAGCGCAGCCAGTGAGGTTTCACAGTCAGCCTCTGACGACGGCGTTCGCACGGACAAAGTGGCCGCGGTACAAGCGGCCCTAGCTGCCGGGACCTACAATGTGTCGGCTTCGGCGGTGGCCTCCAAGGTCATCGATTCGTTGCTGGCTTGAGGGCCGGCTGGTGGGCTCGATGCCAGCCTACCGTAAGGGGATAGGAAAGCTGCCGATGCAGGATCCTGAGGCGCGTCCGGCGAATCCGGAGCTGAAAGAACTCGTGGTAGAGGCATCGCAAGCGCTGGCGCGTTTAGACGCGACGAGGCTCGAAGAGCTTGCTCTCTCGTGCCAGGCGCTCACCCGGACGTTCAACCCAAATGACGGTGGTGGGCGCAAACTACTGGCGCGGCAGGCGCGGGAGGCTATGGGCGACATGGCGGTCTTCGCCCGGGTCCTTGAAGCTACACGCGCCAATCTTGATGTCATGAACCGGCTGCGCGAGCTGCGCGCCGGACGAGTAGAGTACACCGAACGGCAGGCGCGGGGCTGCGTAGGCCCGGGGTCCCCATTGACGGGTGGCTTGAAGAGCCAGAGTCGACAGGGCGGAGATGCGGAGGAGGAGCGTCATGGGAAGCATTAACTCCGCACTGAGCATTACCACTGGGGCTCTCGATGCCGATCAGGCGGCCTTGAACGTGGTGGCTAACAACGTAGCCAACGCCAATACCACCGGCTATACCGAGGAAACGCCCAACTGGCAGGAGAACGCGCCCATCAATGTGGGCGGAATCCAGGTGGGCGACGGCGTGACCGAGACGGGCGCGACGTCGCAGCGCGACCGGGTGCTGGAGGAACGGCTCGATCAGCAACAGCAATTGTCGTCGGCGTCGAGCACGCGTCTTACTGCGCTCAACACCATGCAGGCGCTGTTCACACCTGACTCCGGTTCGGCCAACTCGACGGCCGGCGACATTGGCGGCGACATTACGAGCTTTTTTGATTCCTTCTCGTCGCTCGAGGCTGCGCCGACAGACGAGGCGAGGCGCGAGGCCGTGCTTTCGGCCGCGTCGACACTCGCCGGCGATATATCGAGCGCCGCAAATAGTCTCAACGCGCAAAGTGCGTCGCTGGATCAAGGTGCGTCGAGCATCACGAGCCAGGTGAATTCACTGACGGGCTCCATTGCGCAGTTGAATCTCGAGATTCAGTCGATTTCGCCGCACGCGGATGCGGGAACCCTCGAAGATCAGCGGCAGCAGGACCTGAGCCAGCTTTCCCAGTTAATCGGCATCAATCAGATTACGACGGAGAACAATGGCCTCACCATCACGACCACCTCGGGGCAGATGCTGGTCTCCGAAGGACAGAACTTCCAATTGACGACGGGGATTGTGAATGGCGTCACCCATTTCTTTGTGGGTGCAACCGATCTTACTTCGCAACTCACCACCGGCGGCGGCCAATTGGGAGGGTACCTGACAGCGCGGGATCAAGACGTGCCCAGCGTTCTCAGCTCGCTCGATCAGCTTGCCTACGGCATTTCCACAAAGGTAAATGCACTGAACAACTCCGGCACCGACCTTGACGGAGCGGAAGGTACAGGCACGAATTCGAATGGAGCCGTTGGCACCGGAAGCGCACCTCTCTACATCTTTAACGAGCCAACGCAGATTGCCGGCAGTGCGGCGGCAATGAGCGTGACCATGACCGATCCGAATCAAATTGCCGCTGCGGGGTTTGGAGACGGCACCGGTGACAACTCGAACGCGATCAACATGGCGAACCTGGCCAATGAGCCAGTCATCGGAGCGCAGGCGACTTCCAGTTTCAGCATCACGCAGAACCTGAGCTCCGCAACGCTGCCCGGTGACGCTGTCACTGGGAATGTAGAGGTCTATGACTCGTTGGGCAACGTCCACGGGGCTACAGTAACCTACACCAACCAGGGCGGCGGAGCATGGACCTATAACATCGCATTGGCCGACACGCTCACCGCGGATACGAGTGTTGCAGGCCAGGTGAGCTACACCTTTGGCACCGGAGAGACGGTAGATCCCTCGACCAATTTGACGATAACCGGCGTCAATGGCTCGGGTATAACCACCACGATCGACGCGCCGAAACTCACCGCCGGCGAAGCCGTTGGCAGTGCCGGGCCTCCGCCCACGGGCTATGTAGCAGCGCTCGACCAGAAGATTCAGGCGGACGGGATCGTTGGCGTTTCGGTTGCAAACACCAATGGAGTCCTCACCATCACAGGAGCCACGGCGACCAGCGGCTCCGTGGTTGCGGATGCGGCGGCAACGCCGAGCGCGAGCGGGACGCTACAGTTCGATGGCAACGGCAAACTGACCACTCCGGCAGCTGACGTGAGCAACATCGGTTTTTCCGGGCTCGCCGACGGCGCCGCGGCACTCAGTCTTACGTGGGATCTCTTCGGCGCCAACGGCACATCGAATCTCACACAGACCGCTGCGGCCTCCGTGCAAACGGCGCAGAGCCAAGCTGGCGCTGCTTCCGGTGCTCAGTCGCCGAGCAACTTTTATTCGAACCTGGTAACGAGCCTGGGGGCAACCGTCTCCGAGGTGCAGACCGAGAACGCGGCACAGACGGCGTCGGTTTCCCAGTTGCAAACGCAAAATAATTCGCTCTCCAGCGTGAATTTGAACGATGAAGCTGCGGCAATGTCCAAGCTGGAGACCAGCTACCAGGCAGCCTCTCAGGTTTTCACGCTTCTGAATACCATCATCACCTCGGCGCTGAACCTGGGCGTGGAAACAGCGGTGTCGTAAAACAGCTTCCAGCTGCTAGCTTCTAGCTCCAAGCTTGATCGTGCAGGAGCAAAGTTTTCGGCCGCACCTCGAATGCGAGGGAACCGGAGACAAGAGCTAGAAGCTAGAGGCTAGAAGCTAGGAGCTTCCGAAATGCGGGTGGATCCTTCATACATCACGAACCTCGTGGGCTCGCTCGATCAGGCGCAGTCCAACCAAGAACAACTTAGCACGGAGCTATCGAGCGGCGTGAGCATAACCTCGTTGAGCCAGAACCCGGTGGGTGCGGGAGAAAATGTTCTGCTGCTCAACCAGATTCAGCAGGACGATTCGTTCACCGAGAGCGCGAACATGGTGACGGGACAGTTGCAGGTGGCCGATTCTGCGCTGGGCAGCGTTGTAAGCCAGTTGACACAAGCGGTTTCGCTGGCCACCAACGCCAACAATGGAACCATGGACGCCAGTGACGTGAAATCGATCAGCAGCCAGATTTCTGGCATTCGTGACGAGGTGCAATCGCTGGCCAATAGCAGCTACCAGGGCCAGTACATTTTCGCCGGCGGGCAGACAGGGACAGCGCCGTTCTCGACATCGGCCACCTCATCGCCGGCCGTGACGAATTACAGCGGCGACGAGGATGTGAATTATATCGAGCTGCCCAACGGCCAGAAGATTCAACTCAACGTCCCGGGAGATCAGATCTTTCAAGGCAGTGGCACGAATAGCGTCTTCGGAGCGCTCAACGCCCTGATTGCCGATTATTCGTCTGGTAGTGTGGATACGACACAGGCGGTCAGTGACACGCAAGCATTGGGAACGGCCCTGAACTACGTTTCGCAGCAACGTGTGACAGTCGATAATTCGATTACCCAGATCAGCGCGGCATCGAGCGCGGTGACGAATGAAAAAACGCAATTGACGACGTCGCAAACCGATCTCATGCAAGCCGATATCGGTACAGTATCGACGCAACTTTCAATGGCAGAGACCCAGCAGACGGCGCTTGAAGACGTCATTGCGCAGCTGGAATCGACGTCCAACAGCCTCTTCTCTAAGATGCAGTGATTAGCGCGCCCTACGCCGCAATGTCTATAATGGGACAAAGGGATTCTCGTGTTTACAGCTCTGCGATTTCTATGGAATGCGACGCGCGGGCACCGGTTCGCGCCGTGGCGCAGCCCCTATCTGCGCTGGCGCGTTGAAACCTACTCTGGCATCCGTGCCGAATCGCTTACCGCCAAAAGCGTTCTCGGATTTATGTGGTCCATGCGTGGCGAACTCTTGCACTTCCTTTGGTGGACGAGCGATATCCAGCACGAAGTACGCAAGAAGGTTTAGGGCTTTATTATCGAAGCTGGAGCCGTTTACCGCGTGAGCGTCAGCCGTCTGAGACTAATCTTCTTTGCATTCGCCGTTTTTCCTGTGTGGAGTGGCGCTGCCCTAGCGCAACAACTACCTCCCGTCGAGCCTCCCCAGCCTATGCCCGCTCCGCAAGGCGAGTCGGCCAATCTGCGTGTGTCAACTACTGAAGTGCTGGTGCCGACTCTCGTCGAGAAGCGCGGCGGAGGCATTCTCTACGGCCTCAAAGCCAGCGACTTCACGCTTGAAGACAACGGCGTACAGCAAAAAATCCGTGTGCAGGAAGAGATGGACACGGCCCCCGTGGCGCTGGTTGTCGCCGTGGAGCAGGGAGGCGCCAGCGTTCTCGAGTTCGACAAGCTCGCCAAGATGGGACCGCTGCTCGACGTGTTTCTCACCGACCCGCGCAGCCAGGGGGCGCTGGTAGGCTTCGATTCCATCCCGCATTTGCTCGAAGACTACACGCACAACGGGGACCAGATAAACACCGACCTCCAGCAATTGCAGCCAGGCGATGGGGGAGCGGCGATCCTGGACACGGTGAATTACGCGGTGGCGCTGCTCGAAACGCAGCCTAAGGAATTCCGCCGTGTTCTGCTGCTGATCAGCGAGGAACGCGACCACGGCAGCAAGCACACTAAGCCCGCGCAACTGATTCAGAGGATCGGCGAGTCCGACGTGTTGGTGCTGAGTGTGTCGTTTTCGCCTGCCCTCGCTGAGTTAGGCCACGACGTCAAGGACTCCGAGCCCGATCAAGCCACGATGAACATGGTTTCAGCGCTGGTGATGGCGATCAAGGCATTCAAGAAGAATGTCGCCA
>Ga0187847_10003532_pt1 | contig 11896 bp, 18 predicted proteins | sample June2016WEW_4_10_FD_132458 | JGI IMG/M metagenome (GOLD analysis project Ga0187847, IMG submission 132458) | Peatland microbial communities from SPRUCE experiment site at the Marcell Experimental Forest, Minnesota, USA - June2016WEW_4_10 | ecosystem: Environmental > Terrestrial > Soil >...
AGGATCGCCTTGCCGATCTCGGCATGCCAGTCCTCGATGATTTGGTGCAAGGTCGCGGTGTCGCTGAACAATTCCGGATGGTCGGCGACCCGGGTCAAAATATAGAGTTTGCCGATCGCGTGCATCATCCCGGTCAACATCGCTTCGTCGGGGTTGATCTTGGTGCAGTTGCGCGCGACGACATAGGCGAAAGCGGCCACCAGCGTGCTGCGCTGCCACAGTTCGTCGAGAAACGGTTTGACGCTCACGAGCTTCGCGTTGCCGCGAATTTGCGCCATCGCAAACGACATCGAGGCGCTGCGAACCATGTTGTAGCCCATGCGATTGATCGCCGTGCGCAACTCGGTGATCGGCTTGCCGGTCGTATTGAGCGACGCGGAATTCGATATGCGCATCAAACGGGCCGCCAAGGCGGGCTCCGAGCCGACGACTCGAACGACCTTTTCGAGCGTCGAGTTCTGGTCCGACAGCACCCTTCTGACGCGAACGACGATTTCTGGAAACGACGGCAGATCGACGCGCCCGGCTGATAATTCTGCCGCTAACGAGCGTACGAATCCAAACGCGACTTCATTGGCGGATTGCGGCTGAGTATTGCTCAATTTGCCCCTCGCTGGCGTCATGCTCCATCCAACGAAATAAATCGACCGCGCGGGGCAATACTTGAGTCCACTTCCCGGGCAATGTGAGGGGCCGCGCATTTACCGTAATGTGCCGGCAATCAGGGGACCGGGAAAGCCCTCGGCCGGCTCCGAAACCGGTGATGTACCTCACCATTACGGGAACGCTCGGTGTAGTGCCCCAAAGAGTAGGAGGCGACGACTTTGCGCCAAAACTCGACCGAACCGGGATTGCGCTGATATTCGACGATTTCCCAGTCTCCCGCAAAGCGGTCGAAAATCAGTGTCGCGGCATTGCGCCCGATACCGATGTGGCGGTACTTCTCGCGCACGAAGAACTCCGACATCAAGAAATCCACCGCGGTCGCCCCTGCGGCCGGGATTCGCGGTCGCGTGACGAGCGCAAAGCCGACGGCATTCACACCCTTCGATATCAATAGCGGGTGCGAGTGATCATTCGCGAACCAATTCGCGAAAATCTCGTCTTGCTGGCTGTTATTGGGGCTCAAGCCCAGGAAGTAGCCGGTATTGAGGTCGGAGAGAGATTCCACGTACTCGCCGTAGACCTCCTCAATCCATCGTCGATCTTTGCTGGAGCGCTTGCAATCCCGGATGCTGATGGGCACGGGGTCAACTTCCTTGTGCCTTCAAAAGCACAGCCCGGGTGAACGCGCCATGATGGAGCGCTCGCCCGGGCTAGTACAACCGACTATCGAAGCGTATTACGGCTTCGCAGCTGAGGCCGCAGAGGCGGCCATATCGGAGGCAGCGCTGGCAGCGCTCGCATCACTGGACGCGGCAGGAGCAGGAGCCATCGCAGCAGGAGGAGTCGTGTCAGCAGCCGGAGCGGGAGGCGCTTCGGTCTTGCTGCCGCAGGCACTCAGGACGACTGCAGCGGCAAAGGCGCATAGAGCAAGTTTGGTCTTCATCTATCGATACCCCAAAAATATTTATGGATTAAACGGACATAGCGACACTGGTTCGTCTTGGGCCTACGCCAAGAGGTCATTTAGGATTTTAGAGGGTTTTACCCGATTTTCATATCTCTTTCGCCGGACCTTAACGCCAATTAACGTCGCGGGCCGCCGCTCCGGAGTCTCCGCCCTGTAGCTGCGCCGTGCTCTGGCGCATAATTTGTCGGTAATTTCACCCCGGAGGACATGTGGATCAAGACAATCTCGATGCGCAATATGCGGCACACCTGAATACGCTGACGCAACGTGCAGATCGGGCGCTCGCAGCCACCGGCTTCGACGGCTTGGTGATCCACTCCGGTGTTCCGCCGATCCATTTTCTCGACGACCAGGATTACCCATACAAGGTAAATCCGCATTTCAAAGCCTGGGTGCCGGTGCTCGATAATCCGAAATGCACGCTGATCTATACTCCGGGCAAGCGCCCTAAGCTGCTGTTTTATCAGGCGAACGACTATTGGCATCAAGCGGCGGCCATACCACGGGCGAGTTGGACCGAAGCGCTCGAGGTGACGCCGATCCGCGACCCGGCAGAGGCGCGCCGCGAGTGCCCGAAGCTCGGTCGGTTCGCCTTCGTCGGGCCCGCGGAGCTGTTCGGCAACGAGGACCAGCTAGCGGTCAATCCGGCCGAGTTGTTGACTCGATTGCATTACGACCGCGCGGTCAAGACGGACTATGAACTCGAGTGCATGCGCCGCGCCAATGATTTGGGCGCGCGGGGACACCGCGCGGCACTCCAGGCGTTTCGCGAGGGCGCCTCTGAATACATCGCGCATATGCGCTATTTGGAGGCTTGCGAGCAGCGTGAAGAAGAAATGCCTTACAACAATATCGTCGCCTACAACGAACACGCGGCAATCCTCCACTACCAGCACTTGGACCGCGTTGCGCCCCGGCCGCTGCGATCATTCCTGATCGACGCCGGCGCGCAAGTCCGCGGCTACGCCGCGGACATCACGCGCAGCCATGCCGCGGCCGCGGGCGTCTATGCCGACCTGGTTGCCGCGACCGATGAGGCGCAATTACTGTTGTGCGACGAAATCGTCGCGGGGCGCGATTATCGCGAGGTCCATTTGTCGGCACACCGCATTCTCGGCGATGCGATGCACCGCCTCGGGCTGATCAAGCAGGGCGGTCAAGCGGCCGTCGAACTCGGAATCACGAGTACGTTCTTTCCGCATGGGATCGGGCATCTGCTCGGCCTCCAAGTACACGACGTGGGTGGCGTTCTTGCCGACTCGGCCGGCCATGAGCGCCAACGGCCCAAGGGACACCCGCATCTGCGGCTCACGCGGCTACTCGAGCCGGGCGTCGTCGTGACCGTGGAACCGGGAATATATTTCATCGATTCGCTGCTTGCGGCCGCATACGCGGACCCGCGGCGTGCGCACATCGATTGGCCGATGGTCGAAAACTTGCGTCCCTACGGGGGCGTGAGAATCGAGGACAACGTCGTCACGACCGCAACGACGCCCGAGAACATGACCAGAGACGCCTTTTCGAGGCTCGACGCCTGACGGCTACTTGCGCAGCGAGTCGCGAATCTCTTCGAGCAGCACTTCGGTACGGGTCGGGGGCGGGGGCGGCGCATCCACCGGCGCGGGTGCCGGTTTCTTGAGCTTGTTGATCGCGCGCAGCGCGACGAACAACACGGCCGCGATGATCAAAAAATCCAAAATCGACTGCAAGAACGCGCCGTATTTGACCAGCACCGGAGCGCCCTTGGGATCATTGCCCAAGCTGATCGCAAGATCGGTGAAGTTGAACCCGCCGATGGCCCTGCCGAGCAGCGGCATGAACACGTCGCCGACGAGCGAGGAGACGATCTTGCCGAAAGCGGCACCGACGATGACGCCGACCGCCAAATCCACGACACTTCCCTTCATCGCAAATTCTTTGAATTCGCTTGCTAAACTCATCGCCGCTCCCTCAATGCAATTCTGACTGATCCGTCATCGCCTCAAGCGGCCGCTTTCGCCTTGCGGCGCTTCGGCGCAACGGTCTCGTCCGAATCTTTCGCGCCCTTTGCGGCCTTCTTGCCCTTCGCCTTCGTTTCCTTGGCATCCTTGTCGCCCGCGGCTGCAACGGCTGCGGCCTCGACGAGCTGCATCAGCGCCATGTCGGCGGCGTCGCCCGGTCGCGCTTCCATCTTCAGAATCCGCGTGTAACCACCGGCGCGCGTCTTGAATCGCGGCCCCAACTCGGCAAACAGCTTTTCGACGACCGACTCGTCGCGCAGGCGCGAATACGCGAGCCGGCGCTTCGCGAGCGAGTCGATTTTCGCGAGCGTGATCAACGGTTCGATGACCCGGCGCAGCTCCTTTGCCTTCGGCACGGTCGTACGAATCGTCTCATGACGCAGCAATGACGCCGCCATGTTCCGAAGCATTGCATGACGGTGCGAGGAGTTGCGCGATAACTGCCGACCGCTATTTCTATGACGCATATTCTAAAGCCTTACTTTCGCTGTTCAGATGCTGTCGCGCTCGTCGTCGCGCTTCAAGCCCGGCGGCGGCCAGTTGTCGATGCGCATGCCTAGGGTCAAGCCATGGCTCTCGAGCACTTCCTTGATTTCGGTCAGTGATTTCTTGCCGAGGTTCGGTGTGCGCAGCAGCTCGACTTCGGTTCGCTGTACCAGATCGCCGATGTAGTGAATGTTCTCGGCCTTGAGGCAATTCGCACTGCGGACCGTGAGCTCGAGCTCGTCGACCGGGCGCAGCAGGATCGGGTCGAACTGCGTTTCGGTCGCCTTGGCGGTCGACTCGTCCTGACCCTGGAGGTCGACGAACACCGAGAGCTGATCCTTGAGGATGCCGCCCGCCCGGCGAATCGCCTCTTCGGGATCGATCGTGCCGTTGGTCTCGATGTCGAGAATCAGCTTGTCGAGGTCGGTACGCTGCTCGACGCGAGCGCTTTCGACGTTGTACGTGACTTTGCGTACCGGGCTGAAGGATGCGTCGAGCTGGAGGCGCCCGATCGCGCGCGACTGCTCTTCGAACGCGAGGCGCTGTGCGGCGGGGCGATAGCCGCGGCCGCGTTCGACCTTGAGCGACATCGACAGCTCGCCGGCCTTGGTCAGATTCGCGATTACGAGATCGGGATTCAGGATCTCGATATCGTGATCCGTGGAGATATCGCCGGCCGTGACGGGTCCGGGACCCTTCTTGTGAAGCCGGATCTCGGCGACGTCGCGCGTGTGCATGCGAATCGCAACCGCCTTGAGATTCAGCAAAATGTCGACGACATCTTCCTGTACCCCTTCGATCGCGGTGTACTCGTGCAGCACGCCCTCGATCTCGATTTCCGTGATCGCGGCGCCCGGCAACGACGACAGCAGCACGCGCCGCAGCGCATTGCCCAGCGTATGGCCAAAGCCGCGCTCGAACGGCTCGATCACGATACGCGCGTGTCTCGGCGAGACCGGCTGGACCTTGACGACCCGGGGCTTCAAAAATTCGTTGATCGATCCTTGCATGGATATCACCTACGTTTACTAATCGCGATAATCGCGGTCACAAAAGCGGCCGTTCACCGGCCGCTCAGGTGTTACTTGGAGTACAACTCGACGACCAGGCTCTCGTTGATATCGGGCAGTATTTCCTGCCGATCCGGTACCGATTTGAGAATGCCCGACATCTTCTTGTCGTCTACTTCGACCCAATCCGGGAATCCGACTTGGGCCGCAATCGTCAGGGCCGCCACTACGCGCGTCTGCTTCTTGGCTTTCTCGCGCAAGTTGATCACGTCGCCGGCCTTACACTGGTAGGACGCGATGTTCACGAGCTTGTCGTTGACCGAAATGGCCTTGTGGCTGACCAGCTGGCGCGCTTCGGCGCGCGTCGAGGCGAAGCCCATGCGGTAGACGACGTTGTCGAGGCGGCACTCGAGGAACTGCAGCAGGGTCTCGCCGGTCGCCCCGGGACGGCCCGCGGCCTTCTGATAATAGTTGCGGAACTGGCGCTCGAGCACGCCGTACATACGACGCAGCTTCTGCTTCTCGCGCAACTGCAAGCCGTACTCGGAGAGCCGCTGCTTGCGCTCACTCTTGACGCCGCCCGGCGGAACTTCGAGCTTGCACTTCGACTCGAGCGGCTTCACGCCGCTCTTCAAAAACAAATCAGTGCCTTCGCGACGCGACAGCTTGCACTTGGGACCGGTATATTTTGCCATTACAAACCCTTGAAGTTTTAGACGCGACGCTTTTTGGGCGGACGGCAACCATTATGGGGAATCGGCGTCACGTCTTCGATATTCGTGATCTTCAAGCCGCAACCGTTCAACGCACGAACCGCGGATTCGCGGCCGGGCCCGGGGCCCATGACGCGCACCTCGACGTTCTTCACGCCATGCTCCTGCGCCGCATTTCCGGCACGTTCGGCGGCGACCTGGGCCGCGAACGGCGTCGACTTGCGCGAACCGCGAAAGCCGCAGCCGCCCGAAGTCGCCCACGACAGCGTGTTGCCCTGCCGGTCGGTGATCGTGATGATCGTGTTGTTGAAGGACGCGTGCACATGCGCGATCGCATCGAGCACATTCTTGCGCACTTTTTTGCGAACGGGCTTGCCGCCCTGGGTCGTGGCGGCCGCTTGACCGGCATTTTGCTTTTGATCAGCCATAGGTTCTCTTTAAGTCCTCTTACGCTTTACCAGGCGGTGCGTTCATCTTGACCGCCTGCTTGCGCGGGCCCTTGCGGGTGCGGGCGTTGGTGCGGGTGCGCTGGCCGCGCATCGGAAGCCCCTTGCGGTGGCGGATGCCGCGATAGCAGCCCAAGTCCATCAAGCGCTTGATGTTCATGGAAACTTCGCGGCGCAGGTCGCCCTCGACCGCGAACTTGGCGACTTGGGACCGCAACGACGCCACTTCGGCGTCGGTCAAATCCTTGACCTTGACGCTGTGCTTGACTCCGGCAGCGTCGCAGATCTGCTGCGCACGGCTGTTGCCGATGCCGAAAATATGGGTCAGGCCGATGACGACATGCTTGTTCATCGGAATATTGATGCCGGCGATACGCGCCATCTACTTCTCCCCTAAAGTTAAGCTACGGCGCACGCGAAAAAGGCGCGCAAGTGTATAGAAAACTCCCCCGGGGATCAAGACATTAGCGGTGGGTGAGGCCATCATTAGCCCTGCCGCTGCTTGTGCCGTGGATCGGAGCAAATGATGTAGACGACACCGCGGCGCCGCACAACTTTGCAGTTCTTGCAGATCTTCTTGACCGAAGGACGTACTTTCATTTCTTACTCCCGATGCCCCGTAGGCTGGCCTTTTTCATGAGGCCCTCGTATTGGTGCGACATCATGTGCGAATAGGCCTGCGCGACGAAATCCATGACGCCGACCACGATAATGAGCAGCGAAGTGCCGCCGAATTGAAACGGGATGGCCGGATTCGCCATGCGGATGATTTCCGGCAGCAGGCAGACGGCCATGATGTACAGGCCGCCCCAGAGAGTGAGCCGCGTCAGCACCTTGTCCAGATACTCGCCGGTCTGCTGCCCGGGGCGGATGCCCGGGATGAACGCACCGGCCTTCTTGAGGTTCTCCGCCGTGTCGCGGGCGTCATAGACCAGCGCGACGTAGAAGAACGAGAAGCCGATGATCAGCAGTGCAAACAGCACGACATGCAGCGGCTGGCCGTAATTGAGTATCGAGGCAACCCGCTGGAGCCCGCGCTGCAGCGAATTGGGGTTCGGGCTGTTGCCGAAGAACTGCGCGATCGTGGCCGGAAACACCAGGATGCTGGATGCGAAAATCGGCGGAATGACGCCGGCCATGTTGAGCTTGAACGGCAGGTGGGTGCTCTGGCCCTGCATCATGCGCCGTCCGACCTGGCGCTTCGCGTAATTGACCTGAATTTTGCGCTGTGCCTTCTCGACGAAGACGCAAAACAAGGTCACGAGAACGACGACGACCAAGATCAACAGCACGATCAAGGGGTTCATTTCGCCCGATCGCACCATTTCCAGCGTGTTGCCAATCGCCCGTGGCAGGCCCGCGACGATGCCGGCGACGATGATCATCGTGATGCCGTTGCCGACGCCGCGTTCGGTGATCTGCTCGCCGAGCCACATGACGAACATCGTGCCCGTCGTGATCGAGATCGTCGCGACGAACAGGAATTGCGGACCCGGGTTCGATACCAGGTGGCCGCCGGAATTCTGGATCGCGAGCGCCGCGCCGAACCCCTGGAACGCCGCGAGAAATACCGTGCCGTAGCGCGTGTATTGCATGAGTTTGCGCCGTCCCGATTCGCCGTCCTTGCGAATTTGCGCCCACGGCGGATACACCATCGAGGCCATCTGGATGATGATCGAGGCGGTGATGTAGGGCATCACGTTGAGCGCGAAAATGCTGAATCGCTGCAACGCGCCGCCCGAGAACATGTTGAAAATGCCGAGCAGCGTGCCCTGCTGGGTCGAGAAGAATTGGGCGAACTTCGCCGCATCGATTCCCGGAACCGGAATGAACGTGCCGATTCGGTAAACGACGAGCGCACCCAGCAGAAACAGCAGGCGCTTTCGCATTTCTGCGAATCGCGGCATGTCCGTAAGGGCGGCGGCTGCGTTGCTGGTGGATGTCGACACGGTACTGCTTGAAATCTCTGGAGGGCGGCCGCTCAGGCCTCGAAACGGCCTCCGGCCGCTTCGACGGCGCTCTTCGCGCCTTTGGTCGCCGTGATGGACTTATCCTTGATCGCGTAAGGCTTCGAGACCTTACCGGACAAGATGATTTTGACGCGCTTGGTGTACTCCGGCACGAGGTTCGCTTCGACGAGCAATGCGATCGTGACATCGGCGCCGCTCACCCGCGAAAGATCGCCGAGCGTGAGTTCCGCGCGCGACGCCTTCATCGCGGACCGGAAGCCGATCTTCGGCAGCCGGCGCTGCAAGGGCATCTGACCGCCCTCGAACCCGACCTTGTGGTAGCCGCCCTTGCGTGCGCGCTGTCCCTTGACGCCGCGGCCGCAGGTCTTGCCCTGGCCCGCCGAGGCGCCGCGCCCGACGCGCAAATGCTCCCGCTTGGCGCCCGCGGCCGGCTTGATCGTATTCAATCGCATTAGTGCTTCTCCGCGCCCGATGCCGATTCCACTGCGAGCAGATGGCTGGCGGTGTTTACCATACCGCGGTTCGACGGCGTATCCGCAACCACGACCGTGTGGCCGATCCTGCGCAAACCCAAACCGCGCGCCGAATTCGCAATATTGGCCAATTGCCCAAACAGGCTTTTGACCAGCGTTACCTTGATAAGTTTGTCTGTCATGACGTTCTAGCCCACGATCTCGGCGACGGTCTTGCCGCGCTTGGCCGCGATATCATCGGGGGTGCGCAGCTTGGCCAAGGCGTCCATCGTCGCGCGTACCACATTGATCGGATTGCGCGAGCCGTAGCTCTTGGCGAGCACGTTGCGCACGCCGGCGCACTCGAACACCGCACGCATGCCGCCGCCCGCGATCACGCCGGTGCCGTCGGCCGCCGGCTGCATGTACACGCGCGTCGTGCCGTGGCGGCCCTTGACCGCGTAGAACAGCGTGTCGTTCTTCAAAGAGACGTTCACGAGGCTCTTGCGTGCCTGCATCATCGCCTTCGATATCGCGACCGGCACTTCGCGCGCCTTGCCGTAGCCGAAGCCGACCCGGCCCGCGCCATCACCGACGACGGTCAGCGCAGTGAAGCCGAACTGCTTGCCGCCCTTGACGACCTTGGCGACGCGGTTAACCGCGACCAGCTTCTCGAGCAGGTCATCGCCGGACATTGGTTTTTCTACTCTTGCCATAGCGCCCTCAGACCTTCGGTTAGAACTCGAGACCCGCTTCTCGAGCGGCATCTGCCAGCGCTTTGACGCGCCCGTGATACATGAAGCCCGAGCGGTCGAATGCGACCTTCGAGATCCCCTTGGCGCGGGCTCGTTCCGCAATCGCGCGGCCGACGGCCTTCGCAGCCTCGATGTTGCCGGTCGTCTTCAGCGCGCCGCGCACGTCCTTTTGCAGCGTCGACGCCGCGACCAACACCTTGTCGCCTTCGGCCGCGAATATTTGCGCGTAGATGTGCTGCGGCGTGCGGTGCACCGAAAGGCGCACGGCCGCGAGCTCTTTGATTTTGACGCGGCCACGCAGAGCGCGGCGCAAGCGAGTGTCTCTTTTGTCCAGTTTCATAGGCTTACTTCTTCTTCGCTTCCTTGAGCGAAATTTTCTCGTCGCTGTACTTCACGCCCTTGCCCTTGTAGGGCTCGGGCGGACGGAATCCGCGGATCTCGGCCGCGGTCTGACCGACGCGCTGCCGATCGATGCCCTTGACCACGATCTCGGTCTGCGTCGGCGTCTCGATGCTGATGCCGTCGGGAACCGGGTAGTTGATCAGGTGCGAATAACCCAGGGTGAGCGTCAGGCTCTTGCCGGCAACCGCGGCGCGGTAGCCGACGCCGACGAGTTCGAGCTTCTTTTCATAGCCCTTCGATACGCCCGCAACCATGTTCGCGAGATGCGCACGCGTCGCGCCCGCGATCGCATTCAAGCCTTCCGCATTCGAGGTCGCCTCGACCGACAAATGTTTGTCGACCTGAACGACCTTGATGCCGCTCTTCAGCCCGAGGCTTAAGGAGCCCTTGCCGCCCTTGACCGTGACCGCGTCCGCCGCAATCGTGGCGCTGACGCCCTGCGGAAGATCGACCGGCATTTTTGCAACTCGAGACATGATTGAAACCTTTATTGAACGACGAACAATACTTCGCCGCCGGTACCTGCTGCGCGGGCTTGACGGTCGGTCATGATGCCTTGCGGCGTGGAAACGACGGCGACGCCGAGCCCGCCAAGCACCTTCGGCAATTCGTCCTTGCCGCGATAAATGCGCAGCCCCGGACGGCTGATCCGCTCGATGCGATCGATGACGGGACGCCCATCATGGTACTTGAGCTCGATCGACAGCGTGCTCTTCGCACCGGTCGTCTCGACGCCATAGGCGCCGATGTAGCCCTCATCCTTGAGAACCTTGAGGATGGAGATTTTCAGTTTCGACGCGCCCACGCCAACCGTGGGCTTGCCCGCGGATTGCGCATTGCGGATGCGGGTCAAAAGATCGGCGATCGGATCGGTCATACTCATTGTGCGCGCCTCACCAGCTCGCCTTGGACAGGCCGGGAATCTCACCCTTGTTGGCCGCTTCGCGCAGTTTGGTGCGCGCCAGGCCGAATTTGCGGTACACGCCGCGTGAACGGCCGGTAATCGAGCACCGATTCCGCTGCCGTGTTGCGGCCGCATCGCGCGGCTGCTGTTGCAGCTCGACCTGAGCCTTCTCGCGCTCCTCGTGCGGCGTTTTCGGGTCGCGGATCAGCTCCTTGAGTTCGGCGCGGCGAGCCGCAAACTTCTTTGCGACCTTGAGGCGGCGCTTCTCGCGCATGAGCATGTTCGTCTTTGCCATGGGCTTACCCTACTTACGAAACGGAAAGTTGAAGGCTTCGAGCAGTGCGCGGCCGTGCTTGTCGTCTGCGGCCGACGTGGAAATGGTGATATCCATGCCACGTATTTGATCGATCTGGTCGTACTGAATCTCGGGGAAAATGATCTGTTCCTTTACGCCGAGGCTGTAATTGCCGCGGCCATCGAAAGAGCGCGTGCTGATTCCGCGAAAATCGCGAATACGCGGGATCGCGATGTTCACGAGGCGGTCCAGAAATTCGTACATGCGCGCGCCGCGCAGCGTCACTTTGCAGCCGATCGCCTGGCCGTCGCGCACCTTGAAAGTCGCGACCGACTTCTTGGCCTTGGTGATCGCGGGCTTCTGGCCGGTGATCTTGGCCATATCGGCGGTTGCGGCGTCCATGACTTTCTTGTCGGCCACGGCCTCGCCCACGCCCATGTTGATCGTGATCTTGAGGATGCGCGGAACCTGCATCGTGTTCTTGAGCTCGAGCTTGGTCTTGAGCTCCGGCACGATCTTGTCCCGGTAAATCTGTTTCAGTCTTGCTGCCATGTCATTTACTCGCTAGCTGGTCGCACCTACTTGGCGTCGACCATTTCCTTGTTCGACTTGAACACCCGCACCTTGACGCCGTTCTCGAGCGACTTGAAACCCACGCGGTCGCCTTTCTGCGTCGCAGGATTGAAGACCAGCACGTTGGACACGTGCAAAGGCGCCTCACGCTCGATGATGCCGCCTTGAACGCCCATTTGCGGATTCGGCCGCTGGTGCTTCTTGGACATGTTCAGCCCCTCGACGCGCACGCGATCATCCGCCAGCACTTCGATGACGGCGCCCTTGCGGCCCTTGTCTCGACCGGTGATCAGAACCACCATGTCGCCTTTGCGAAT
>Ga0187847_10003533_pt1 | contig 11893 bp, 7 predicted proteins | sample June2016WEW_4_10_FD_132458 | JGI IMG/M metagenome (GOLD analysis project Ga0187847, IMG submission 132458) | Peatland microbial communities from SPRUCE experiment site at the Marcell Experimental Forest, Minnesota, USA - June2016WEW_4_10 | ecosystem: Environmental > Terrestrial > Soil > Wetlands...
CGAATCACCATGGGGCTGACATTGCGCAGAACTGCTCGGAGTACCAACCGTTTGAAGGGAGTTTGTGGGTTCATCCCCTCAGCTTATTCCTTGCCGCCAGACCCCCGGGTTGCTGCTGCTCTCAACAGAGGGCCGCCGGACACCGAATTTCGACCGCCCACGTCGAGTCTGTGATGAACCATTTGGTCAACCATCGGCTGGGCAAGAAACAGCAAATGCGGTGGAGTCGAGCGGGTGCGCACTACTTACTCCAAGTGCGCGCCGAGTTGTTGAATGGAACGCTGATCGACCGTTTCCGCGTCGACCACCCACGCTTTCGCGGAGTCTCTGAGTTCATTAGTGCGAGCAGCTGACCCTTGGCGCCCCCACTTACGTTCCACTCCCCTCATTAGTGCCCAGACGATAGGAAGAAGTGCGCCAATCTACTGAAGAAGGAATAACGACACCGGTTTTTTTACTTCCGCGACCTTGGCCGGCGAGGTCAGATTTTTCTTAGCAATTCCTCAACTCCTGGCGCAAGCTTATGACATCGCAGAACCTTTCCTGCACCCACTAGGAAAAACTCCCGCATCGCGGCGGGGTTGGTTCCTTCCATGATTTTCCTCTTAGGAGCGATTTACTTGCCCGTTCCCGTGAGATTCGACGTTTGCGGGTTATTGCTGGCGCTGTCTCGGACGATCAACTGACCCGTCTGTGTTCCGGTCTCCGTCGGACTGAAGGTCACGCTAATCTTGCACTTCGCTTTGGCGTTTAAGCTCGCCTCGCACGTCGTCGCCGAAACCGCAAAATTTCCTGTCGTCGAGATTGCGATTCCAGTCAGATCTACGGGTTGGTTGTTCATCAACGTAAACGTTTTCGCCGCACTAGTCGTGCCGACTTTCTGCTTCGCATAGACAGCGGTGGCCGGCGTCAAGGTCGCAGGTTCGACGCCCGTCCCCGATAGCGGTACCGTTTGCGGACTATTCGCAGCGTTGTCGGTAAAGGTGAGCGTCCCGGTTCGCGCACCCAAAGCCGCCGGTATGAAGGTGATGCTCACCTTGCAGCTTTTCTTCCGAGCGAGCGTGGCCCCACAGGTGTTCGCGGAGATCGCGAAGTCGCCGCTGGACGTGATGCTGTTGATGTCGAGCGTGTCCGTTGTTGTGTTGTCTAGCGTCACGGTCTTGGCAGGGCTGGTCGTGCCGACCGCCTCATTGCCAAAACTCAGCGAATTGGGCGAGACCTTGACCGGTGGCAGACCGCCGGTGAGTGGTATCGTGCTGGAAGTAACTGCACCGTAATTGTGATCGCCCGCATAGCTCGCATCCACATTATGTGTTCCGGGTTCGACCGGCGCGATGCCGTTCGCTGTCGCCGTCGCGGTTTCGGTTGGCACCGTCAGCAGGATCGAGGCTGTATTGACGTTCTTGGTCAACATGGCCAGGTCGGGCACGCCGTCTTCATTGAAGTCGGCCGCGACGATGGCAAATGGACCCAACCAAATCGGGCTTATGGGAGGAGTGGTAGTTGTCACCGTAAAGGTGCCATCCCCTGCACCGATGAGAAGAACTATCTGATCATCGTAGTTATCGATGCCTGCAATATCGACCTTGCCGTCGTGATTGAAATCTCCCACGGTAAGACTATAGAGTTCAAATGGAACCGGAATCGGGCTGGCCGCTGTTTCTGTGAAGGTTCCATCTCCGTTGCCAAGGGCGATCTCAACGCCATTCAGGTCAGAGAAAGCTAAATCGAGAACGCCATCGCCATTGAAGTCGGCGACTAATACTGAAGTGGGGAAGTAGTCGAGGGTGAACGATGTTACCTTGGAGAACGTAAACGTCCCATCGCCTTTACCGAGAAGAATGGTTGGACTGCCACCATCTTCGAAGTAATTCGGAGTTACAAAATCCGGAATGCCGTCCCCATTGAAATCTCCGGTTGCAATCAAAGCAAAATCCCCGCCCAGGTCAACGTTCGGACCCGCTGCGGTAAACGATCCGTCCCCGTTGCCAAGGAGAATCGTCACGCCTCCCGAGGAGACGTAGTCGCCGGCAACGGCGAGATCCAACTTGCCATCGCCATTGAAATCGGCGGCAGCCAGGGTTCCTAGAATGACATCGCCTCCCGTTGCCCCCTGGTTATAAACCTGACCTGTTATCGATGTTGCGAATGTCCCATCTCCATTGCCTGGCAGGACCGTGATGTAGCTGGTCGAGTTCCCGTTGTAACTGAGGACAGCGAGGTCCGCCCTGCCGTCGCCGTTGAAATCGCCGCCAATCATCTTTGGGTAAAGTTGGACACCGGCCGGTTGAACTGTAGGACCTGTTGTAAATGTGCCGTCGCCTTTACCGAATAAGATTGTGACGGAAAATGGGCCACCGTACTGATTGTTGCTCCAGATAACCGCCAAATCCGGGATGCCATCTCCGTTGAAATCTTCGGTCACCTCAGAGACCGGATAGCTGCCTGTAGGCGGCGTCTGCGATATAAGCCAGCCGTTCCCGGCGGCGCCTGGTCCCAAGGCAGCGGTCGCGAGTACGCTATTGCCGAAGCTCGTATCGACGAACGAAACGTTCCCGGTGGGCGAGGCCGAGCCACCATATCCAATGACGGTGGCGGTGAGGCTGTAGTCGCCCTGCGATCCATTGAGTGCGATAGCAGCCGTATCGTTGTAGACGGGGTTGGGTGGAGGGCCGACCTTTAGCGTTGCAATGTTCGAGGCACTCGTCAGGCCAAAGCCATCCTCGACGAACTGCGCCTGGTAGCTGTGCGTGCCGGCTCCGGGTATAAACTCGAAGGTCGCGGCTCCGGAGCTGTTCAACGCGGAAGAGCCAAGGATATGTATATCGGTGCAATGTGGCGCGGACGCATCGCAGAAATTGACTTGTCCCGCAGTCACCGGAGCACTGCCGGCAATCACTTGCGCGGTAAGGAGCACCGCGGTTCCCGGAGGAACGCTCGTGACCGGCACTCCTCCCGCCGTCAGAGTTAATGTGGTTGAGGTGGCGGGCAGAAGACCCCACAACGGGATCGAACTGGAGACGCTGGACTTGTAGTTGCCCTCCGCGGGAAAACTTGCCTCAGCCAAATGCCGACCTACGCCATTGACTTGAACACTGGTGCTGGCGCTTGCCGTCTCCGTTGGCTCGGTCAGGAACAGCCCTTGGGCGCTGCTGTAATAGCCGCCGGCCACGATGTCCGGGTATCCATCCCAATTGAGGTCACCGACGCCAACTTCGAGATAGTAAGGAACACTGAGGCCCGAAACCACCAGAAAACTCTGGCTGACTGAGCCGCTGCCGTTGTTCAAAAAAACCGTTGCACTGCCAGCCGAATCCGCCAGAACGACATCCGGGGTGCCATCCTGGTTGAAATCCGCCACCTGGATCCAAGTCACGCTCGTTGATGTGGGGGAGCCGGAAAATGGCGAATTGAAGGTCCCGTCCCCGTTGCCCGTGAGTACCGTAACCAGTTCACTGGTACCGCTGCCTGACGGCACTGCGATATCCAGCTTGCCATCCCCATTGAAATCGGCCACGGCGATGGTTGGACCGCTGGTCCCTGAATTCACGGATCCCGACGCCGCAAAGGTGCCGTCTCCGTTTCCAAGAAGAATGGCAACCGTACCGGCGTTCTCGGAGACGGCCAAATCGGTTTTGCCGTCTCCGTTGAAATCGCCCGTAGCGACATGCGATGGTATTCCAGCTATAGGAGGGTTGGTTGTTTCTGCCGCAAAAGTACCGTCCCCGTTGCCAAGGAGAATGTCCACGACCGAATTGTCACTGTCGATAACGGCCAGGTCGGAAATTCCATCTCCGTTGAAATCAGCGCCGACAACCTGCGTGATATCGACAGGGAAGCCTGGCAGAGAGGCCATAATCGGGCTTGCAAACGTACCGTTGCCTTTACCCAGTAGGATCGCGATCTCGTTTGAACCATATAAAGGTACGGCCAAATCGGGAATGCCGTCTCCATTGAAGTCGGCGCTGACAATTGGATAGCTTGTAGGTCCCTGCTGAATGGAAATCGTCGTCGCCAGGCTATAGGTCCCATTCGCTTTGCCCAGATAGATCGACACAACATTGGAGCCCAACACCAGGTCGGGGATGCCATCTCCGTTAAGGTCCACCACCAACACAAAATAGGTACCCTGCGTGTTCTGCAGCGATCCTGGAGTTGGCCAGCCGACACCGGCAACAGCCGCTCCTAGCGATCCCGTTGCCAGGACAGCATTCCCGTTGCTGGCGTCAATAAAGGAGATGGTCCCAGTGGGCGCAACTGTTCCTCCCGCCTCCGTCACGGTTCCAGTTAGGGTGTAATTCCCCCAAGACCCTGTTTCCGCAATCGAGCTGGCTGTCGCAAAAGGCCCAGTAGTTCCGGTCACGGTGAGCGGCGAGGCGCTCGAAGTACTGGAGGCATAGGAGTTGGTACCGACAAACACGGCCTTATAGCTGTGATCGCCGATCCCCGGGCGAAAATTGTAAGTGGCCGTGCCAGACTTCGTCAGTTGCGCGGTGGCGAGAATGTGAATGTCCGTGCAAAATGCCGCCTTGGCATCGCAGAAATTCACCTGGCCCTGTTTCACGGCCTTGGTTCCCGCCTCGACAGTAGCAGTCAGCGTGACAAGGCTGCCTGCCTTAACAGTCGTCACCACAACGCCGCCTGAAGTTATCGTAAGCGAAGTTGTTGTCGCCGTAAGGGCGAACGCCGCGGAATTTATCGCAGCTGTGCACACGACCAGCGCAATCTTGAGTAACAGTAATGGACGTCGAGTTACTGTAATCGCCGATGCCAATTCGAGTGGAGAGAACATGTGGTTCGACTCCCATAACTGCGTGACTTTCTGCCGCACCTGCAGGACAAAAGAAACGAAGCGAAAAACGGGGCTTTGGGCCTGACTGCCGATTCAGAAAAATGATATTCGTCATCGAATTGGAAGGACCGAAAAAAGTTTGTATCTCACGAACGCGACGATTGTACTCCGACATCATCAGTTTGTAACGTGTGAAAAAGTTTGTAACGTGTGAAAAGACATTCAGCTGCAGCGCGATTCTGATTTCGACGTGATGAAGTCACTATCACTAAGAACGCCTGCCCCACGGCAGGCATGTTGCGCAAATCGTTCAAGGTCCGCTGGGCTGGCCAATCGTCGATTGGTGAAAGACCGCGTTAAGCGGATTGAGCGGCGGGCAAAACTTGAATTGCCTGCTCACGCCAGTCACGAGAATCAATGCTGCTGTCTGGCCCGTCACGCCCAGGGGATGATGCCATTTTGCATCCAAATCTGAAATATCACCCAGAGGGTCGCTAGCACCAATAGAAAGCGACACGGTTCTCGTCCAATCAGCAGGCAGGCGATTGCGGCCACAAAGTTGAAATCAGCGTTTACACTCAACGAGAATTGTCGCGCTATTCCCTGTTGCTCCGAAACCTCTTGATCCTCGCAAAGATGCGATCGTTCACGGCGTTCGCAATATCTTGCTCGCCGCCCAGATATTTCTCGGTGGTCTGAATCGAGGAGTGCCCGAGCAGAAATTGTATCTGCTCAAGATCCCCGCCAGACTTGCGGCACAATTTCGCGCACGTGCGCCTCAAATCATGCGGCGCCAAGTGCTCGATGCCGACCTCGTGCGCATAATGCAGCACGAATCTTCCACACCGCCGTCGTGCTCAGAGAAGTGACCGAGAGAGCATGCAAAGTTGTGGGGTGATCAGGCTGCGGCCGCGACCTGAAGAGGTTCCGCGATTGGCCGAAAACCCTGGTGCCAATGTCGAAATGCATTTTCCAAGGTGCCATTCAGCACATGAACACGAACATCGAGGAAGCTCTGGACGGTGTGCCGGTTCCACCGCATCTGTTGCTTCTTCACCATTCGTTTGGACACAATCTCGTTAACGGCTGACTCGACGAAGCCGGTGGAAATCCGCTGGCCCGCACGGTACCGCTTTCCATAATTGGGCATCGAGTCTGCGTTCAACTCCAGGTAGCGAACCATTTCCGAAAGCACGTTCTCTAACTTCTTTAAGCAAGAAATGTGGTCGAAACACTGGGCGCCTGCCCATTGCTGCAGGTCCACCAGTCCAACCAAGCCCCGTATCCTGTGGCCATTCCAGAAACGCCACTTCGCGCGGTCGAGTTCCTTCAGAGCATGGCTGCGAACCCCGCCGTCCGTGAGAGCGTTGACACCTTTCGCGACCTGCTGAAGATTGGTGAATCTCATCGCGATGTGGAACCAATCCAGCACGTGCTCAGCTTCCGGCGCAACCTGCCGCTGAACGGCTCGCAACCCGGCATCGCCATCGGTAAGAACCGTGATCGAGGTGATTTCGGTGACTCCGCACTGTCGCATGGCCAGGTCAACTGCGCTCATCGCCTCAGAACCTCCATTGCGCACGAAGGCGAAACGGGTTGCATTCCCCTCGCCATCGAGCGCTTTGCCCGCCACCACCTCGAAGTTGCGCTCCGGTCGCTGGTGCCGATTTCTGACGTACCCGCCATCCAAACCGACTACCAATTCTCTCGCGGGCTCCTTCGACGCAGAGGAAGCGAGCACTTCCGCCGACTTTTGCAACCGTCTGCCCACCTTCATCGTTCGGTTCCGCACCGTGCTGGCGGTCGTTTGGGAAGACAAGGGCAAGAGCTCGCCGAGGAAATCAGCCACCTTTCCGAACGGCAACAACGCCGCCATCTTGGCTGTCAGATACCGCAATTCCGGCGTGGTGGGGTTCTTGTTCGTGAAGAGCGAGGAGAAGCTGCGCGCCTGCGTTCCCGAGCACGAACATCCCCTCAGCCGCCGGATACGCATGCCAACGTTCCCATATACCGAACGAAGTGTGGCCCGGTAGTAGCCCTTCGTGCGAAACGCGTTTCCGCACCGCGGGCACGATCGAATGCTGACACCGTGCTGTTCAACCTGGGCAGCAACGATCGCCTTCTGTACCCTCTCCAGAATGGCTTTGCCCTCCGCGATCGTTAACCCCACGCTCGCCGGCAAGATCTCGTCCGGGCGCTCGATCGCGGCAATCTCGTGCTCGACGAGTTTACCGGGAACCACCTCAGCTACCAGCTTCATTGTCCATTTCATCCCCCGAGAATACACCCCACAACTTTGCATGCTCTCGAGACGCCGTTGTCGTGGAGTTAACTGGATCACCTCAATAATTCTGGCACAAGGCTTCTCGCGGAACCACCGAAATCCGGTTTACTGGTCAGGCTACTGCTACCTCATTCTCAGGGGTGTTATTCGGTTGCTTCTGGTAGAGCATACTCAGAACATAAGACCCGACTTCCTGCGTACTTGACCTCAACCACAGTATTGGTCAGATCTCGTGCGCCGATATGCTTGAGCGCCGCGCTAAAGAGTTCTCGCTGACGAAGAGGCGTAACACTGGGAACAATAATGATCACTCCCGGATGCAACGGCTCTTGTTCATGGAGAGCAAGAAAGTCGGAACGATTGTTCGTTACAAACGTGTAATCCTGGGCGCGGATGGTGGCTATGAGCTGCCAGTCTTTCGAACTGCCAAGACCCAGATAGTTGACATGATGGGCTACGTGACCGGCAGCGTGCGCCAGTTCAACCAGAGAAGTGTGCAGGCATTCATCGATCAAAAGTTTCACCGTGTCCCCGTAAGGGCACGGGCACGCCGGGTTGCATGAGTCGGTTTGTGTTTCGCCCAAGGGCGAGAAGCCGGACGCCCCCGGCGCGGAAAGGCTTGGACATAAAGAGGAGCAAGTTCGACTTTCTCTCGATCAAGGGCCGGGTAACCCTCTAGGATCTCTTCTGGCTTCGCCCCTTGGGTCAACATGTCAGCAATAAGTTCGACCGGAATGCGCGTCCCGCGATACACGGGCGTACCGTGCATAATCTCAGGGTCGGAAATAACTATGTGCGCTGCACGCTCAAGTTTCTTCAGTTCCTGATCGAGTTCCCGCCGCACCGATTTCACCTGAATGACCAGGGCTGAACCCTCCGTAAGAACAACGGCGTCAATTCCGGGAGACGACTCAATTTTCTTCGCGATCGCCCGACGCGCGGCGATCGGCAACAGGCGCACGCCCTCGGCTTCGAGGCGCAGATAGAGCACCTGCTCGCGGCTCAACATTCGTTGTATCGAACGGCCAGTGCGGAGCCGTCGCGGCCGAATGAGGCGACGTTCGATCAGCTTATGAACGGCAGGCAGCGGCAGATTTGCCACCGCCGAAGCCTGCGCCGGCGTGTATTCGATGGTGTCCATGCACATAGTCTACCCCCAATGGGGCAGAATTAACAGGATGGGGTTGTAAGCCGGAAAGTGGGGACCTAGGGCCATTTCTGTGGGACTTTACGTACCTCTGTTGGGCTAACCCCACATCTGCCTTTTGTCTTTCTTTTTCTGGACATGCCGCAGCTTCCCTTCTGTTACCCCTGTCTGGCGGCATCCATGCGCGCTCGAAGCGTCTGCAGGTCCCCATCCCTTTCCCCGATGAGTGGGCGGAGTGCCGCCATGGAAGCGAGGTCCTCGCTATATTGGCGGCAGCGGCGTTCATATCTGGCGCGAGTCTTCGAGCAGACCAGGGTCTGGGGCGATCCGATGCGTTCAGTCGCGTGCGTCATATCCAGGCGATGACGGTCGATCTGTTGGTGCAAGTGCTGACGGCGATCTTTCCTTACGCGGAAGCGATGCGTTTGGGTGGCGGGATCAAGAACGAAAGCCTGCAGTTCACGACAATCGTCACATGGGCAGACAATCTTCACGTCTTGCCGCCAGTCCTTGGGCGATTCCGGAGGCTGCTCGCTGCGGGTCAGCAGGAACTCGGCGGAATGACCCCATAACCGCAGGAACTCCTTATCTCGGAGGACGGCATCGCCGTTGCGCTCGTGCAGGAGTTGGAGCGCCGGCACAATCAGCGTGGCAGGGTCAAACACCTTGGGATTTGCGGCAATCGACTTGCAAGCGGCCTGACGAGGAGCGATAGCTTCCAACGCCGCGAGCGTTTCCAGGAGATCCGCGACCGTAGAGCCGTCTACAGGCTTTGCCTTTTGACGTCGCCACCAATCTCGGTCTGCCTCATCCGGCTTGTGCTGTTTGAGGTCCGGTAAAACTCCCACAATGGCTGCGCCAATCTCTCGCAGTGCCGCAACCCAATCGGTGGTTGGTTCCAATTCGCATGCGCGAGTCAACCGTGACAGAAGGTCCACACAAGCCGTAGGAAAAAAGCGCATATTTTCGATGGCTAAGTGAGAGAGGAGCTGACCCATCTGGATTGGACCTAGCCCCCGAACATTGGCGGCTATGGCCTCGTTTTCGCTACCATCGTATTCTCGCGTTACAACCCCGGCGACGAACCGTTCGAGCAGTGGCGCGTCGACCAGTTGCCCAAGGAATGCGATCATATCGCTGCGGTCCGGCTCCTTGCCTCCGAGATCGTCGCGATTTTCACGGGCTTCCCACACAGCGATAATCCGCTCCGCAATGGCTCGCACCGTCTGTCGATCGGCGGCTGATGCCGACAGAGAATTCGAGGCCCGAACGCGATCTTTGAAGTAGGGCAACGCGGCAGCCGGGCCCGCCTGAAGCAGCACATCCACAAAACGATCCTGAGGCCAAATGACCAAGGCCGCGCGATGGTAGGAACGGTCGAAACTGGCGCCTTCGTTACCGGTGGCTTCCGTCAGTCGTTGTTGATCGGGTCTTTCGCCGTCCAGCGCACCTTCAGGCAGGATTTCGCTGTTCTCAATCGGCAGCGACCCGAATTCGGCGGCTTGGTCATTCGTGTCGATCCATTGATCGATGTGTCGCAAACTATCGAAAACTTCGATCACCTCAAATTCCTCGGTATCAGCATCCTCGACCACATCGTCATCGTCATAATACCGTCCCCATCGGCGAGCGTCCCCGTAATCCCCATCGAAATAAGGCTGTGCCGCACCCGATTCTTCGATATGCACGATGCCGAGGTGTAGGGCGCACTCCGCTTGCCGCGCAGCGTGCCGCACTACCTTGGCCAGGGCAGCGTCCCGGCCTTTGAGTCCGGAAAACGAAAGTGCCGCCGGGCTGTACTGATGATCGAGCAGCCAGGCGAGCTTTGCCGGCGCGTCGGATTTCTTGAAGGTCTGTTGCAGAATCGCCCCGACTCGATTCGCCTCTGAGTCATAGCGAGGCGCCGTAATCGGATTGTTCCTCTTGCCAGTTCTGGGTTGTAGGAGGTTGTAAGTCAGGCACACGCGGCTGCCTTGCGTGATCGGGTTGATCGCGTGCTCGCAGTCTGCGTAGAAACCGGCAAAGGTCAGTTCGGAAGTTTCCGCGTTGCTCAGATCCACCGTGACTTTGTGTCCCGTATGGCCGATGACGAGTTCGCCGCCGCAATGAACCGACGGAAGCACGATGATCAATGTGCCAAACATGCCTTCCGTCTTTTCCGTGTCGCGATGCGGAAGGAAAAAGCCGCCCTCCTCGTAAATGAGCAGCTTGTAGAATTCGGCCGACACATTCATTTCGCTACAACCGAGTCCATCGGTAACAGTCGAGAGGATGTCTTGGAAGGAACGCTCCCACGACTTGCCCCCGATGCGGACACTTACCGGCGCGAGCTGCCAGGTGTTTCGAACAGAAGTGTCCAGGATCGTTTTACCGCCGCGACCGTAGGGAGCCCGCTCTGCGCGGTTGATGATGTCCCGGATCTGGGAATGCGGTATGGGAAAGGAAATCATGCCCACGCCGTCGATTTCGATGCGAGGCATTGGCGCTTCCAGCACGCCGCGCACGAAAAAATCGCCGGGCCTCCGCACTGCCCCCAGGACATTTTCCAACGCCTTCAGATCGCGATTATAGGGAACCTTGATTTGGGTATGGTCTGCAGCGTCCACAAAATATTCCTCGAGTCGCAACTTGAATAGCTCAAAAGCACTTTTACCGTTCGCCAAAGCTTGGGAGCGCAAGCGGTTCACGCTCGTCGCCTGTGACGCGCTTATTGCCGAACTCCGCGACCGTTGCCGTGAGGCCGTTCTTCCGGGCGAGACGTCGCGCCAGCGTGGCTGAACTGCTCGCCGCTGGCCTTCGCGACGTCCCTTTTTTTGCCGAGACTTGCCCTCCGAGAGCAGCAGCAACCCGGGGGTCAGGCAGCAGCTCGATCTTGACCCCGGAATAACGGTTACCATCCCCGAAAGACACCTTCGAGTTCGTCGTTCAGCACCGCGGTCCGCGTTTGCAGAAGCAGATGCGCACCGCGTAGGGTCCAGTGCATCTGCTGCAGCTTCACGAACCGCCGGCTCACCACTTGGTTGATCGTCGATTCGACGAACGCTGTGCTGATCGTCTCACCCTGCCGGTACCGCTCGCCAAAATTCGGAATCGATTCCCGATTGTTGCGAATGTAGGTCGCGAATTCGGCCAGCCCCACCGAGAGTTTCTCCGCCGGCGCGGAATGATTCCGAATAAGATCCAGATCCATCAGCAGGTCCGTCACGCGATCCAGCGCCTCGTCAACATTGCCGTGCCACAGCAAGTGCTTTACGCTTTCCACCTGCTTCGATGCCGCGCTGCCACTCTCTGACTTTTCTTCCTGCAACGACTTGGTCTGCTGCTGCAACACCGTCAGTCGCATGGTGATGTGAAACCAGTCGAGCACATGTTCGCTGTTGGGGTGGAGATACTCCTGCACTTGCCGCACATCTTCGCCACCATCGGACATAAACACTACCTGCTGATTCTCCTGCATCCCCTGTGACTTCATGACCTCCCAGACTCGCCGTCGTGGCTTCTGGTCGTAGGTCTGCACGAAGCCGAAGCATTTCGCCGGTGGAACCTTGTCCTCTTCGGCGCGTCGAAATGCCACCACACTCCGGCCGGCAATCACTTCAAAACACCCCTTCTTATGGGCTGCCCGCACGTAGCCGCCATCAATCCCCACCGTCATCGGTCCATCCGGTAA
>Ga0187847_10003534_pt1 | contig 11892 bp, 12 predicted proteins | sample June2016WEW_4_10_FD_132458 | JGI IMG/M metagenome (GOLD analysis project Ga0187847, IMG submission 132458) | Peatland microbial communities from SPRUCE experiment site at the Marcell Experimental Forest, Minnesota, USA - June2016WEW_4_10 | ecosystem: Environmental > Terrestrial > Soil >...
CGGCCGAGCCCAGAATCGACCAGAACATGGCTCTCGGCATAACCAAAAACAGCAAACGGCAAATGCGCCGATTTTGAACTGTCTCAACTTAGGGGGTCACCCCAGTTCAAATTCTTTGCAACCCAATGCCTCGTTTAGTTCAATTCTCCGCAACCGAAAACATCTGAAAAGGCTGCCCCGTAGGTTCATGTCTCGAAGAATCCCAACCTTTCGAGCAGCCATTTGCCCCTGTTTGCAACCATCTGAGCAGCCTTTTACCCTATGTAGCACAACCCTCCGAGCAGCCATTTGGGGCATCATTCAAAAAAATCCATCACCACCTACGAAGATTTTCGTTGACAATTACGAAACACTTCGTATAACGTCTCATACATCATGAAGAACGCCCCTATCTCCATCCCCCGCCCCACCGAATCCGAACTCGAACTCCTCCGGATCGTCTGGGACAAAGAGCCTGCAACGGTTCGGGATATCTATGACGCCCTCAACCTTCAACGCCCTTCCGGATACACCACCGTCCTCAAGATGCTTCAGATCATGACCGCCAAGGGCCTCGTCATCCGCGACGAAGCCAGCCGCGCTCATCTCTATCGTTCCGCCATCTCCCAGGACGCGATGCAGAGCAAGATTCTCAAAGACCTCAGCGTCCGTCTCTTCTCCGGCTCCGCCGCGCAACTGGCCCTTCACGCCCTCGCCATGGAACCCGCCAGCGCTGGCGAACTTGCTGAAATTCGCGCTCTTCTCGAAAGCAAAATGCCCCAAGCAACAAGGCCCACAAGGAAGGACAAGCAATGACTCACACCACCCTCACAGCCATAGCCTGGACCCTCATCCATTTCTGCTGGCAGGCTGCCGCCATCGCCGCCGTCTATCGCCTCCTCAGTCTCGCCTTCGCCAAGCGCACCAGCCACGCGCGCTATCTGCTCGCGCTTTCGGCGCTGTTGCTCATGCTGGCCACATCGGTCACAACATTCGCTTGGGAGATGCGTTCAGCTCCATCCATCCCCACTGCCGCAACCGCGAATACCGCCGTCTCCCGCACCCTCGCGGAGCTTAAGATCGCACCGATCGTTACACCTCCAACCGGCTCAACACAACTCACAGACTCAAGCCCCTCGCTCGTCAGTCTGGTTCCCCGGCTTGTGCCATTGATCGACGCCTTCTGGCTCATCGGTATCATCGTGCTCTCCATCCGCAGCCTCGGTGGCTGGTGGCTTATCCAGCGCCTCCGCGCCACGGCCACCATCGAGCCCTCCGCCGCCATGCAAGCAGCATTCCAGCGCATCGCGACCGCCCTCGGCCTTCGCCGCCTCGTTCTCCTGCGCATCACCAACGCCATTGCCGGCCCGGTCACCGTAGGCGCCCTGCGTTCTCTTGTTCTGTTACCGCTCTCCGCCGCCACGTCCCTCGGTCCCGACGAGCTTGAAGTCGTCCTCGCCCACGAACTGGCCCACGTTCGCCGCGCCGATTTCTTCTGGAACCTCCTTCAGACACTGGCCGAAACCCTCTTCTTCTTCCATCCCGCTGTCTGGTGGATCGGAGCCCGCATCCGTCATGAACGCGAACTCTGCTGCGACGACCTAGCGCTCCAGGTTTGCCCCAATCCCATCGTCTATGCGCATGCTCTCTTTCATCTTGAAGAGCAGCGCTCACAGAATCTGCAACTCGCCATGGCCCTCGATGGACACCAGTCGCCGCAAACTCTCCGCATACGTATAGCCCGCATTCTCGGTGAGCCCATGCCCCGATCCGCACAGCGTCCGATGCGTCCGTTCTCGCTCGCCGCAGCCTGCGCCGCTCTCATCGTTCTCCTGCTTCCTGTTCCGCAAGTCCTCGCCGGCCTTGCGCCCTCGCACGCTGCAATCGCGTCCGCGCCCATCGACAGCTCAACGCCGCATCCCGCATCCTGGGCTGTGAATCCCGAACCGGCTACGCTCTCACCCCGCATCGCAACGCCCCAACCCAAACCAGTAATTGTGGCGGCCGCACAGGATCCCGCCCCACAGGAAAAGCCCTCCGAATCCTCTGACCCCAAATCGAACTACATCGACCGCATGAAAGCCGCCGGCTACGACGTCGATCTGGACAAATACATTGCCATGAAGATCCAGGGCATCACCCCCGAGTACGCCGCCAGCATGTCCCAGATGGGATTCGGCAAGCTCACGGCGGACGAACTCATCGCCTGCAAAGTCCAGAACGTCACTCCGCAGTTCCTCACCAGCCTCAAAGATAGAGGCCTCGAAGCAAAGACCCTACAGGACGCCATCTCTTTCCGCATCTTCGATGTCTCTCCAGAATTTGTCGCCGGCATGAAGGCCGCGGGCTTCGATAGCTTGTCTCCTCAGAAATTGCTTGAATTGCGCATACAGGGCATTACACCGGAATACGCTACTTCGATTCGCAAACAATTCCCCGATGCCACCACAGAGGATGTAGTAAAGACAAGAATCTTCAACATTGACGCGGCCTTTATCGCCGAAGCCAAGGCGCACGGTTTCACCGGCCTCTCGCTTGACAAGCTTGTCCAGCTCCGTATCTCCGGTGTTCTCGACGACGAGAGCGTCAAGAAATAATCCCGCAACAGTCCTGCACCTGCAAAACATAAAACTGTGCCCCATTCATCGAGCGCATTTTGCTCGATGAGTGGGAGTCCCAAAGGCCAGCAATCCCCTTGCGCGGCCGTAGGAAAACCACGCCATTTTCAAGCCCTATTCAGGAGAACCCCATGCTAAAACGCAGCCTGTTCGTGCTCGCAGCCGCTCTTATCTCCGCGGTCATTGCACTCCACGCCGCCACTCCGTTGGAGCCCATTCACGCAAACTGCACCATCTCTGCAGGCGAGCGCCCAGGAAAACTGCGTCTGCAAATTGAAAAGTATGGCTGCCCCGCCAAGAACCATTGCGACAACAGCAACAGCGACGAATCCGCATCGCGCTTCACCGGCATTTCCATCGCCGACCTTTCGCGCAACGGCGCGCACCTCACCGCGACTCTCGCAGCGGAAGCGGGTGTCTTCACGTGTACCGGCAACGTGCACGATGGCGAACTAACGGGCGATTCCCTCTTCACGCCCAACGCAGCTTTCGCATCGCGCATGCAGCAGATGGGATTCGATGTCGATGACTCGGACAAACTGCAGGTCTACGCATTTCTCAATGTAGAGACCGCCTGGGTCCAGTCTCTCCAGCAGATCGGCGTCCACGACTTGACCGCGGACAACCTGATCGCCCTGCGCATCTTCAACGTCGATCCCGATTATGTTCGCAGCATCACCGCGCTCGGCTACCCAATGCCCGACGCAGACAAGCTCATAGGGCTCGCCTGTCAGGGCGTCAACGCGCAGGAAGTCAAAGAGATTCGCGCTCTCGGCTACCACCCCACCCTCGACGAACTCATCCAGATTCGCATCTTCAAAATCACGCCTGAATTCATTCACCACATGCAGGACCGCGGCCTAAAAAACCTGACCATCAGCAAGCTCGTACAGATCCGCATCTTCAAACTCGCCGACTAAGCGGGTGCACCAACCCCAACAGACCCGCTGTGCCCCATTCATCACGGCATCATCGTGATGAGTGGGATCGCTACAAATTCTTTGCGAGCCTCCGGCGAGCGTCCGCCCCACCGCAGGTGGTCTGCCACACCGCAGGTGCCCTCAGTTAGAATGACTCCAGCTTGAACGGAGTCCGCCGTGCGATCTTTCATTCGTCTTGCAGGTATCTGTCTTTGTGCCTCCCTGTGCCTCGCAGTCGAGCTCCACCCTCAGGCCTCCGATTCGAAACTCCTGAGGAAGGACCCCGTCATGACTCGCCACGCTGAAGGTACCTTTGATGTTAAGAACACACCGCTCCCACCCGACGACGCCACTACCGGCACAGCCATTACCCGCTTCGGCCTTGATAAGCAATTCCACGGTGACCTCGAAGGCCTCAGCAAAGGAGAAATGCTCGCCTGCGGCAATCCCGCCACCGGCGCTGCCGGATACGTCGCTATCGAGCACATCACCGGAACCCTCCACGGACACACCGGCTCCTTTGCCCTCCAGCATCTGGGCACCATGGAGCAGGGCAAATTCCATCTCGCCGTCACCGTAGTTCCCGGCTCTGGCACAGGCGATCTAACCGGCATCGCCGGATCCATGAACATAATCATCACCGCCGGCAAGCACTCCTACACCTTCGACTACACCCTCCCCGAGACTCAGAAGTAACGAGAGAAAAACTGTGCCCCATTCATCACAGCATCATCGTGATGAGTGGGATCGCAATCAAGCAGACCGGTGCCCCATTTTCTCACCACGTTTTTGCTCTAGCGATTTGGGCGGGTGGCGACAAATCTCGTGCGAGCCTCCCGCGAGCTCCCGCGTCACCACAGTTGTTTACCATAGATCCATGCCCCAATTCCCCTCAGGCCAAACCCTCCTAATCGACGCCGACGACACCCTCTGGGAAAACAACATCTACTTCGAACGCGCCATTGCTGCGTTCATCAGCTATCTCAATCACCACGAATATTCCTCCGCAGAAGTCCGCACCGCTCTCAACGCCGTGGAGCGCGAAACCATCCTCGCCCATGGCTACGGGCTCACCAGCTTCACCCGCTCACTGGTCGCCTGCTACCAGCGCCTCAGCCCCACTCCCGTCACCGAACACAACATCAGGCGCGTTCGCAGCTTCGCCCGCCACATCTCTGAACAGGAAATGGGACTGCTCCCCGGTGTTGCTGAAACCCTTGCCGACCTCTCCACCCGTCACCGCCTCATCCTCATGACCAAGGGCAACCAGGCCGAGCAGGCCGACAAGCTGGCCCGCTCCGGACTCGCCGCCCAATTCTCCGCCGTCGAAATTGTCGCCGAAAAGGATCCCGCCACCTACCGCGCTGTCATCGCCCGTCACGAACTCACCCCGCACACCAGCTGGATGATCGGCAATAGCCCCAAAAGTGACATCAACCCCGCCCTCGCCGCCGGCCTCCACGCCATCTTCCTCTTCCACAAAAGCACCTGGGTTCTTGAGCACGCCGCCCTCGACCCCGCCCCGCACGGCCAGCACCTGCTCGAACTCGATTCCTTCGCCAAACTCCTCGACATCTTTTAGTCCCGGGTTCCGTTCGGAATACTCGATCAGCTCGATTGCTTGCCTCTCTCCTGCTTTTCGCATCCAACTGAAAGCGGTAAAGAATCTCCATCCCGGATTGAACAGGTGGAGACATCCCCGCCCAAAACCATGCCCGCAAGAATCGAAGACTACGCCCTCATCGGCGATTGCGAAACCGCTGCCTTGGTCGATAAGAATGGCTCCATCGACTGGCTCTGCTGGCCCGATTTCTCCTCCGAAGCCTGCTTCGCCGCCCTCCTCGGCACCGAAGAAAACGGCTACTGGAAAATCGCGCCCGCCGAAGGCACATGGAAAACCACCCGCCGCTATCGCCCCCACACCCTCATTCTCGAAACCACCTTCCACCATAAAGACGGATCCATTCGCCTCATCGACTTCATGCCCGTCCGCCAGCGCAACTCCTACATCGTCCGCATGGTCCAGGGACTTAGTGGCAAAGTATCCGTACGCATGGAGATGGCGCTCCGCTTCGACTACGGCCGCACCGTCCCCTGGGTCACGCGCATCAAAGGCGGCGTCCGCGCGGTTGCAGGACCCAACCTCTGCACGCTACGCGCTTCAATTCCAATGCATGGAGAAAACCTGAGGACCGTCGCCGATTTCACATTGACCCGCGGCCGCAGCGTGAGCTTTTCGCTCACCTATGGCAGTTCCTACAAGCCGCACCCCCGCGGAATCGACCCCGCGCAGACCCTCAAGCTAACGGAACAGCGTTGGCGCATCTGGTCCCGCCGCCTCCGGTACAAAGGCAAATACCGCTCCATCGTCGAGCGCTCGCTTATCACCCTCCGCGCCATGATCTATCGTCCCACGGGCGGCATTGTCGCCGCGGTCACAACCTCTCTGCCCGAGTCCATCGGTGGCGTACGCAACTGGGATTACCGTTATTGCTGGCTACGCGATACCACCTTCACCCTCCTCGCTCTGGCCAACGGCGGATACTTCAATGAGGCTACCGCCTGGCAGGACTGGCTCCTGCGTGCCCTCGCCGGCAGCCCGGAACAAGTCCAGATCATGTACGGTCTCAAAGGCGAGCGCCAGCTCGTTGAATGGCAGGCGGACTGGCTTCCTGGCTATCAAAACTCGCGCCCAGTGCGGGTCGGCAACGCCGCCGCGGTCCAAGTCCAGCTCGATATCTACGGCGAGATGCTTGATTGCTTCTTTCAAGCGCAGCACAGCATGAATCGCCATACTGAAGAAGACTTCCGTGCCCTGGTGCTGCTCATGGAACATCTTGAGACCATCTGGATGCAGCCCGATGAAGGCATCTGGGAGACCCGCGGAAAGCCGCAACACTTCACGTACTCCAAGATGATGGCCTGGGTCGCCTTCGATCGCGCCGTCCTGCTCGCCGAGCAACTGAATTACGAAGCCCCCGTCGACAAATGGAAGAAGATCCGCGAAACACTGCACACCGAAATCTGCGCCAGGGCTTTCAACAAAAAGAAGAACTGCTTTGTCCGCGCCTACGGATCAAGCCAACTTGACGCTTCCCTATTGTTGATGCCCGTAGTCGGATTCCTGCCCGGCACCGACCCGCGTGTCAAAGCCACTGTCGAAGCGATTAAACGCGAACTCATGGCCGACGGATTCGTGCGCCGCTACAACACTGGAAAGAGCAGCGATGGCCTGCCGCCCGGCGAAGGCGTATTCCTTGCCTGCAGCTTCTGGATGGTTAGCAGCCTCAAAGCCATCGGCCGCGTTCGCGATGCCAAGACGCTCTTCCACCGTCTGCTCAAACTCACCAACGACCTCGGCCTGCTCTCTGAAGAATACGATGTCCATGGCAAACGCTTCGTCGGCAACTTCCCGCAGGCCTTCTCGCATATCGCGCTGGTCAATGCCGCATTCGATCTGGAAAATCAGGCTCACGCCCCCAGGCGCGCCCGTCGCAATTCCCACAGTTGAGCCTTGTTGCTGCAGCTGCTGCCGCCGCCTTCTCTTGACGCCCGCTTCTCCCTCTGTTCTACTTCATTCAACGCCATGAACAATTCCGGCCCCAACGCGATTCCCTGTCCGGCCTTGTGCATGGCTCCGTTCATTCCCGCCATTCGAATTACAAGTTCCAACATGCGCGCGGGAATTTAAGCCTGATTAAACAGTTTCAGTAATACAGCATCACCCAGGCCACCTTCCCGCAACCGCGGCTGGTGGTTTTTCGTTCTTGTGATTGATTTCCAGCCCTCTTCCCTCAATGCCAAGGAGAAACACAAGTGGAATCCGTAAGCTTAACTACCATCCAGGCTGCCCGCGCCCGCATCGGCGAATCCATTCATGTTTCGCCCTGCCAGCTTTCGCACCATCTTTCTGAGCTTGTCGGCCTCCCCATCCATCTCAAGCTGGAAAACCTCCAGCGCACCGGTTCCTTCAAAGAGCGCGGCGCGCTCAACAAACTGCTCACCCTGAACAAGGCCGAGCGCGAGAAGGGTGTCATCGCCGCCAGTGCCGGCAACCATGCCCAGGGAGTCGCATTCCACGCTTCCGCCCGCGGCATCCGCGCCCAGATCGTCATGCCCCTCGCAACTCCGCAAATCAAGGTCGCCGCCACCCGCGCCTATGGAGCGGAAGTCATCCTTCATGGCGCCAGCTACGACGAAGCCTGCGAAGAAGCCCTTCGCCGCCGCATCGAAGAAGGCCGCACCTTCATCCACCCCTTTGACGATCCGGAAGTCATCTCCGGTCAGGGCACCATCGGCCTTGAGCTTCTCGAGCAGGTTCCTGACATTGAAGCAGTCGTGGTCCCCATCGGCGGTGGCGGACTCATCGGCGGCATCGCCTGCGCCCTTAAGGAAACCAACCCCAAAATCCGCGTGATCGGCGTCGAGCCCGAAAGGCTGCCTTCCATGCTTCGCGCCAGAGAGGCAGGCCACCCGGTCACCATCTCCGCTGAAGCCACCATCGCCGACGGCATCGCCGTCCGTCGCGCCGGCGATCTCACTCTGCCCCTCGTCAATCGCTATGTCGATCAAATTGTGACCGTTGACGATGAGGAAATCGCCAGCGCAATTCTGCTCCTTCTCGAGCAGGAAAAGACCTTGGCCGAAGGCGCTGGTGCGGCGGCGTTAGCAGCCGTTGTCCAGTCCAAAACCAACCTTCGCCATCGCCGCACCGTTGTCCTCGTCTGCGGCGGCAACATTGACGTTTCCCTGCTGGCCAAAATCATCGAGCGCGGCCTCGTCAAAGACGGCCGCCTGCTCCGCGTTCGCGTCTACCTTCAGGACCGGCCCGGCGCACTTTTCAACCTCACCCAGATCCTCGCCCAGGAGCGTGCCAACATTGTCGAAACCATCCACAACCGAGCCTATTACGGCGTCAGCCTCGGCGAAACCGTAATCGATGTAACCTTGGAAACCCGCGGCGCAACCCATATCACGGCCATCAGCCACGCCCTGCGCGAAGCAGGCTTCCGCTTCGAGCGCATTCAGTGACCAGGGTTACTCTCCAATATGACCTAAGTCACCCTGCCCCTCCTCGGCCGCGGTCGGCACAGGCAGAAGAGTCCGCAGATTCTCGACGATTCGTCAATGGTTAGCTCGCCACGGGGCTCCGGTCAGTTGAGTGCGTGATATGCGTCACTTTCGACAGCACATCTCAGCCGGTATGACTAGTAAGGAATAGAAAAATGCCGATAAACAAGCGAGGGAGCAAGACAATGACACTTAAAGTCAGAGCGGCAGCCGTGATTCTGCTGGCCACTTCCATTACGGGTGCTGCCTTCGCGCAGGCGCGCGGTGCAGACGTCTTCAAGGCCAAGTGCGCTAGGTGCCATGGCGACGATGGGCTCGCCACCACGCCGGTGGCCAAGAGCTTGAAGATTCCGTCGTTCAAGGCTCCGGAGATGATGAGTTGGAGCGATGACCAGTTCATCGCCTTCACCAAGAAGACCTACACGAATAATGGACCGACCGATGCGCAGATCAAGGATGTAGTGGCATACATCCGCACCTTGCAAAAGAAGTAGCGCGAAGGCGAGCTCAAGAAACAGAATGTTGGCGATTGACGTGCCCATCAGCTTGCCCGCTTGCGTCGTCAGCGCCACAAGCACGCCGATGTCCGTTTCTGTCGTAAAGCCGATCAGGCTCGCGGCGAGATAACGACCGATCAGGATATATCTGATCATAAATAGCACGGCGGCATCCCTCGCGATTGACCCATTCCCCGCTGGATTCCGCAAGATCGACGGCACAGAACCCTCAACGCCGCAATACGGCCGCCCGCTTCGCCCCCAGCCAAATCAACCCAACCACGCCCGTCAAAAAAATTGCATTTCCCACGCGCACGCTGGCGTCCAGCTGCCCCACCGCGGGGTGCTGCAGAAATGCATGCCAACCATAAGCCAGTGCCGCCCCTGCTCCGAGCGCGAGTTGATGTACAAGTGTCATCGCGCCCATGCGCATCCAAACCAGCACCGCTATCAGCATTCCAGCGTCGAGCCCCAGCAACGCAGCCACCGCGCCCCAGCCCCAGTTCATGGGAACCAGCATCGCTGCCGACGCTAACACAAGCGCTATCGCACCCAAAATCCACGGAGAGGTGCCACGGTTGTAAGCGGCATCCCTTTGCCGTGGCTCAATCATGAACGCCAATGCGATCAGAGCGACTATCGCCACTGCCGCCCCAATGAACTGTGCCTTCGACGCCATGAAGTGGTCCTGCCTGTAACCGATCGCGGTAGTCGCCACCACGCCAAACAGGAACACCAGCCCAGCAACTACCATCCCCGCCCGCCCCAGCCAAGCGGTTCGCGCTCGATCCGGCACACAAGCCTCAATCAGCGCAATCGGAGTTGATATGCTCCAGATCGAATGCACCATCAGCATCCACAACGTCCACCATGCCCCAATTCCCAGCGCCGGAATATAAGCAGGTACCAGCAGTCCCAGGTTGAGCCTCAGATAGTTCGGATTGAACAGAGATTGCGTAGTGAATGCCTCTTCCAGAATTGCGTAAGCCATCCCCAGCACCAGGATGCTCGGCCAGCCCCGCCCGGTTCTCCTCACCGTTTCCCGAATCAACAACGCGCCACCGCCATACATCGGAGCCAGCACAATCAACGCAGGCAACATTTTGATAGGCAAATTGCCCAGCAGAAATTCCGCCACCAATGGCGCAGTAAACACCAGCGCCAGCGCCGGCCAAATCCCTCGCTTTTTCCGTTGCACCATTTCAACCACTTGCACTTCAGGTATTTCCATCGATTCCATCTCCACTCCGACCGATCACCCACGTGTTTCAAAGGCTGGTCATGAGCAAAATGATTGCACCAGCCATTCTGCCGCCGCGAAATTTTGCAGTCTCCCTGCCTGACCGTTAACGTGGGACTACGCAATCCTCAGTGTCCCGGTTCTCCAGGAGCTCCATGTACTCTCCCAAATTCAATCAAGTCGCCGACCGCGCCCTCCTCATCGAAGCCATGCGGGCCTATTCGTTCGCCATCCTCTTCGGCCCCCAATCCACTCCTGATGCCCCAACCCCGCTCGTCGCCACCCACCTCCCGCTGGTAGTCAAAGATGAAGGCGAACACGGCCTCATTGAAGGCCACTTCGCCAAAGCGAACCCTCATTGGAAATCCCTCGCCGGCCGCGAAGTCCTCGTCGTCTTCCCCGGCCCGCACAGCTACGTCTCGCCCACCAACTACGTCGAAGAGCTCTCGGTCCCCACCTGGAACTACATCGCCGTCCACGCCTATGGAACGCTTCAACTTGTCGAAGACGAAGCTGGCAAAGACGTACTCCTCGCTGGCCTCATCCAGGCCAATGAGCCCACCTTCGCCGAACAGTGGCGCAGCATGCCCGGCGGCTTCCGCCGCACCATGCTCGCCGGAATCCAGGGCTTCCACATCCCTATCTCCCGCATCGAAGGCAAATTCAAAATCAGCCAGAACCGCGCCCCGCAGGAGCGCATGAATGTCCAGGCCCTCCATGCTACCGGAACAGATGACCAGCGAGCTCTCGCAGCCTGGATGGCCCGCCTCATCAGTTAGCTTTCGCACCGAACCGGCCGACGCTGCCAACCCGCATCCGGTTCAACCAGTTCTGCAATGGTGTACCGTTCTATAATTGCGGAGCGCTTTCCAATCCCTCCGCGTCAAGCAGGATAGGAACTCTAAAATGCGCAAGTTGCTTCTCATCCTCGGCCTGTTGTCCGTCTGCCCTTCTATGCTTCCAGCTCAACCCGCTCCCGCACCCACCCCCGCACCCATCTGGAGAGACCGCGTCGAAGAGGCCATGCCCCTGCTCGGTCATCGCAACTGGATCCTCATCGTCGATTCAGCCTATCCCCTCCAAACCTCGTTGGGAATTGAGACCATTGAAACCGATTCCGACCAGGCAGAGGTCGTCCGCGATGTGCTTCACGCCATCGCCCGCTCCATCCACGTCCGTCCGGTCATCACCATGGACTCCGAATTACGCTTCGTTTCCGAAGACGATGCTCCCGGCGTCACCGCCTATCGCAACAACATCGCAGACCTGCTTCGCGACATCCCAGTGACCCCCCTGCCCCACGACCAGATCATCTCCCAGGTCGCCAAGGCGGGAGAGCAGTTCCATGTCCTCGTCCTCAAGACCAACATGACTGTTCCCTACACATCGGTCTTCATCCGCCTCGACTGCAAATACTGGAGCTCCGACGCCGAAGCCCGCCTCCGCGCAAAAATGGCTGCGTCGCATCCACCTCCTCATTGAACTTGGCTCCAAGGCTCATTCAGGGCGAATGCAACCTTCCTCAACACTCTTGCCTTTGCTATACTCGTAGAGGTTCACCTCAGTGC
>Ga0187847_10003539_pt1 | contig 11879 bp, 10 predicted proteins | sample June2016WEW_4_10_FD_132458 | JGI IMG/M metagenome (GOLD analysis project Ga0187847, IMG submission 132458) | Peatland microbial communities from SPRUCE experiment site at the Marcell Experimental Forest, Minnesota, USA - June2016WEW_4_10 | ecosystem: Environmental > Terrestrial > Soil >...
TCGTCGCAGTGCCGGGCGTATTCAAGGTGCAGGGCGACGAATTGCATGCGACGCTCGATCCGCAAAATTTTTCGCGCTACACGCATATGGTCGCGGTGATCCGCCGGCTCGACATGCAGCGTGTTGCCGATCTTTACTTTCATTACTATCCGCTGTTTCAAGGTGCTTACCAGGATCTCGGGTATCCGACCGGCTATTTCAACGACCGGCTCGTCGCCGTGATCGACATGCTGCTTGCGACGCCGCAGGTCACCGAGCCGGTCGAATTGGTGCGGCCGCACGTGATGTACGAATACGCCGATGGGACGCTCGAAGGGCTGCCTGCCGGTCAGAAGATTCTGATTCGCATGGGTCCCGAGAATGCTGCCGCGGTCAAGGCAAAGCTCACCGAGCTGCGCGCGATCGTCACCGCAGCGCCAATCAAACACTGATCACTCGCACGGACATTGGATGTAGCTGGTGCGGGCGGTTCCCGCGACGCGGCTGATGTTACATTTCCTTCATCTGGTAGCCGCATTCGAAACTGTGACGTTAGTTCTAGGGTGAGCGCGTACGATTGACCTAAGATTTACCTTAAATCTCTAAAAAGGATGTTACCCATGCCCAAGACAATGAATCCTCGCGGCCGTCTGCTGATGTTCCGCGGTGCTCAATTGGCCGCGCTGTCGGCGCTGGCCCTGTTGAGCGCCTGCGCGGTGCAGGAGCGGGTCTATGTGCCGCCTCCGCGCGTCTACGCACCGCCACCCCCGCCGCCGCCCGCGGTCGAAGTTGATGCCGGCGGTGGTGGCGTTGAAATCACGGCAACCGAGGCGCCGCCGCCGTTGCCGGATTACGAGCAGCCGCCGTGCCCCGAGGACGGGTATTTGTGGACGCCTGGGTACTGGCATTTTGGTCCCGCCGGGTATTACTGGGTGCCGGGCACCTGGGTGCAGCCGCCGAGTGTCGGCGTTCTCTGGACCCCGGGCTACTGGGGATTTGCCGGCGGAGTCTACGGATTCCACGCCGGCTACTGGGGCCCGCATATCGGGTTCTACGGCGGCGTGAATTACGGGTTCGGGTATGTCGGCGTCGGCTATGCAGGCGGACGTTGGGAAGGCGGTCACTTCGCCTACAACACCGCCGTCGTTAACGTCAACGTATCGGTCATTCACAATACCTACAACCAGACGGTCATCAACAACAACGTCACGGTCAACCGCGTGAGCTTCAATGGCGGCGCGGGGATCCATGCGGTACCGACTCCCCAGGAACGTTCGTATAGCCAGGAGGCGCATATCCCGCCGACGTCGGCTCAGGTGCAGCATGTCCAGACGGCGAGCAGCAATCCCGCACTCTCGGTGCGCGCCAATGGCGGTCATCCGGCAATTGCGGCGACCGCGAAGGCGGGCGCATTCAGTGGTCCGGGTGTCGTCGGCGCGCATGGTGCGACACCATTGAAGCCGGGTGCTCCCAACAACTTCGGCGGTGCGGCCGGCGCAGCGGGTATGCACGGCGGTACGACGCCGCCGTCCGGACAGGGCAATGGGGCCCATCCGCCCGTTGCGGGTCAGCCGAATGCGTTCCATCCTCCGGCGGGCAATGCCCCGGCCGGCAATGCGCCGGGCACGGTACGTCCTCCTCAGAACGGCGCGTTCAAAGCGCCGGTGAGCAACGTCAAGCCGGCGACGCCGGCGCCGAAGGCGCCGCCACCGAAGGCACCGCCACCGAAGAAGCCGGGCACACCCGAGAAGGAAAGGCCCTAGCGCGATGAACTCCCGCGCCGAGCCGATCACGGCGCGCGAACTCTTCCGCGAGCATTAATGGCTCGAGTGATCGTGAACGCCGGCCTCCGCTTTAGGAGGCCGGCGTTTTCATTTGCAGCGCCCAGGCGCGAATCGCCCGGATGTCCGCCGGCGTCGTGCGGCAGCATCCGCCGATTAGGCGAGCCCCGGCGTCGTACCAGCGCCGCGCTTGTTCGGCGAATGGCAGCGCTGCTGGCATTCCATGCCAGGACTTATTTGCGGCATCGTAGACCTCGCCGGAATTCGGATAGGCAAGCAGCGGCTTGTCGGTTCGGTTGCGCATGCGTTGCAGCAGCGATCGAACATACGACGGCGCGGTGCAATTCACGCCGATCGCGACGATTTGGGCATGGCCCGCGAGTTCGGCCGCGCACTCGTCGATCGGCTGTCCTTCGCAAGTTGTCATGCCGTCTCGACATGAGAAGCTCACCCATGCTGCCGTCGAGGGGAAATCCTCGAGCACCGCGGTGATCGCCAGCGCCTCGCGCAGACTCGGGATCGTCTCGCAAGCGAGCAAATCGGCGCCAGATTCGGCTAGTACCTGGATTCGCTGCCGATGGAAGTCTTGCAGCGCCGCATCACTGAGTGCGTAGTGACCGCGGTACTCCGATCCGTCGGCCAACATCGCGCCATAGGGTCCGACGGATGCGGCGACGAGCGGCCGTACTCGGCCGAGGCGGTTCGACTCGATCGACCAGAATTCGTCTCGCGCCGCGATTGCGATCGAAATCGCATTGCTTATCAATCGCGTCGCGTCTTCTCTCGAGATGCCGCGTCGCGCAAAGCCTTCAAACGTTGCTTGATAGGTCGCGCTGGTCGCGACGTCGGCACCGGCGCTGTAATAATCCAGATGCACCGCATGAATCGATTCGGGCCGGTCGATAATGAGCTTCGCGGACCAGAGCGGATCGCGCAAATCGGCTCCACGGCGTTCGAGTTCCGTAGCGAGCGCGCCATCGAGGATCAGCAGCGGGCGCGCCGCCAAAAAAGCGGCAATCGGATCATGCGGTGGGAGTGTTCGATTGCGCACCTAAGAGTTGATTCTGCCATACTGAGGCCGGCATCTGCCTGCCGGACTTGGTCAAGGATTTATGCTCGCCGCACAAACCATCAATAACGTGCATTCGGACGTCTTTACCTACTTAGGCGGGAACCTTGATCGTTGTGCGAGCTTTAGTCACGTACTCGAAGAATCGACGACGGGCAGTCTGGTCTATATCAGTGATCTCGCACAGCTGGCTCCCGCGCTGCGCCGCAATCCGGCGATTCTGATCGTCCATACGAAAATCTGCGGCTCGCTGATTGCCGAAGTCGGCGCGGACACCTGCTGCTTTTCGGCGCGCAACATCTCGCTCGGCATGGCCGTGTTGCTCAAATATTTCGACTCGAAGCGATCGCGTTTCGAACAATGGGGTGCGCGGCATCCGACCGCGATTGTGCATCCCGACGCCGTCATCGGCGAGCGCGTTTGTCTCGGGCCGTACTGCGTGGTCGGCGCACATGCGTCGGTCGGTGAGGACTGCATGATCGGATCGCATGTCGTGATCGAAAACGCAGCGAGCATCGGCGCAAGAACCATGCTGCATCCGCATGTGTTCGTGGGATCCGGGTGTGAGATCGGCGAAGACTGCGAGATCCATCCGCATACGACGATCGGCAGCGACGGATTCGGCTACGGCGTGGGTGCGGACGGCAAAGCACGCAAGATTTCTCATTTGGGCAATGTGAAGATCGGCGACGCGGTCGAAATCGGCGGAAACTGCGCGATCGACCGCGCAACGCTCACCTCGACTTATATTCGCTCGGGAGCGAAGCTCGACAACATCTGCCACATTGCGCACAACTGCGATCTCGGCGAGGACGGCTTCTATACTGCGGGCTTCATGATGGGCGGTTCGACCAAGATCGGCCGCAATTTCATGACCGGAGGAAACTCGGTCGTCACCGCCCACGTCACGATTGCCGACCACGTGACGCTGCAGGGAAGATCCTCGGTGACCAACGATATCCTCGAACCCGGTGCCTATGGCGGCTACCCGTTGCAGCCTCTGAAAGAGGCGATCAAAACCGCGGTCAGCCTCAGTCATTTGAATGAAATCCGCAAGAACCTGTACCGGGTCTTGAAGCATCTGAATCTCGTCGAACGGTGCCAGTCGGAGAAATTGCCGGAAAACTCGGAATCTTGAATTCCGATCGACGAATCCATTGACGCGACTGAAGTCGTCCAGTGCGTACCCGATCGCGGGCCCGACAGCCGTCGCGCTCGGCGCGATGATCTGTATTCCGATTGGCGCGACGATCGCCAAGGGCTTGCTGCCGGTGGTCGGCGCCGCCGGCGCGACCGCGCTGCGTATGGGCTTCGCAAGCCTCATGCTGTTGATCTTTTGGCGCCCCTGGCGCATGCGGCCAAGCGCTGCGGCAATGCGCGCAATCGCCGTCTACGGCGTCGCAATGGGCTGCATGAATTTGTTCTTCTACGCGGCACTGCGCACGATACCTCTCGGCATCGCGGTTGCCGTGGAATTCACCGGGCCGCTCGCGGTCGCGATGCTCGCCTCGAGCCGGGCGATCGACTATTTGTGGATCGCGCTCGCGGTGCTCGGCCTCGCGGTGTTGCTGCCGTTCGGTGCGGCTCTAGGCAGTGCATTGGGCGCGGTCGATGCGGTCGGTTTGGCCTATGCGCTCGGCGCGGGTTTCTGCTGGGCAATCTATATTCTGTTCGGCAAGCGCGCCGGCGCCCATGTAGGTGGCCAGAGCACTGCGGTCGGCGTCATCGTCGGGACTCTCGTGATCTTGCCGTTCGGCATCGCCGAGGCCGGAAGCCGCCTGTTGAGCCCATCGTTGATGCCCGCAGCTCTCGGTGTCGCGCTGTTGTCGAGCGCGCTGCCGTATTCACTGGAGATGTTCGCGCTGACGCGCCTGCCGACGCGAACTTTCGGCGTCTTGATGAGCTTGGAGCCGGCGCTCGCCGCTCTCGTGGGTTTCGGTTTTCTCGGCGAGCGGCTGACCGGTTGGCAGTGGGCGGCGATCTTCAGCATCATGCTCGCCTCGGGCGGCAGTGCCGCGACCTCGCCCGCTCAATCCATCGCGCAGCCGCAAATTGACTGACACGGCTGGCGCCACGCGCGCCGAACCCTTCAGCCTCCGAGCAGTGCCCTCTTCAAGTCGCTCTGCACAGGTTTCGAGCCCAACCAGACCTTGAGCAGCGCGCGCTGAAATTCCACGCCCGCAATCGGATTGCCTCGCGGGCGCCCATTGAGCGCCACGCGCGTCGTTCCGTCAGCGAGGAAATCGATCGCGAGCAAGTCGCCCTTGGCCGCCGATCCGATCATGTTCATGATCGCGACGAGAGCGTCCGTTTGCGTCTGCACGCTTGCGAGTTCGGCCGGCGTGCTGTTGAGGCTGATCCCTTCGCGCAAGGCATCGCTGAGCTGTTCAGCACTCAGATTGCGCATCAACATCATCGTGATGCGTTTCGGACCGGCGTCGTCGAGCACCTGTGCAGCATCGCCGCGGTGCGCAGGCACGTACAAAGCGGCAACGTAGACGTCGAAGAAATATTTCGTGCGCTTGCCCGCGCCGTTCAGCACCAGCGTCGAGGCATCGACCTGCGCAGTCTGGTCTACCTCGAGCCCTGCGACGGTGACGGTCCCCGCGTGCGCGACCAGCGCCATCGCGAGATATAGCACCGCAGCACCGGCGAGCGTCATCGCGGTCGTGAGGAACTTCGGGTGTGCGTGGTAGCTCTCCGGGATCAGGTCACTCGCCCCGATATAGAGGAAAAATCCTGCAAACAGCGCGAGCACGACGCCGAATTGACTGCTCGGCAGCGTAAACAGCAAGGTTGCAGCGACGCCGGCTACCGGCGCAATCGCGTCGATGAGCAGCCAGAAGAGCGCTTGGCGGCGCGCGCCGGAATTCTTCGTCACGATGTTCATGGTGTTGATTCCGTCCGAAAAGTCATGCGTCAAGACCGCTATCGCCACGACCATCCCGACCGCATGCGACGCTTGAAAGCCCAGGCCGATCGCGACACCGTCGAGAAAGCTGTGGATGCATAGGATAGCAGCGCCGAAGAACCCGCGTTTCACCGTATGCGCGTCTCTGACGGGCGCGCCGACGTGAAACTGCAGCACCCGATCCGTGACCAGGTAGAGCAGGAATCCGAACGCGGTCCAAGAAACGATCGTCGATGACGCGCTGGAGTGTTCACTGAGTTCCAGCGCCTCCGGCAGCAGATCGAAGAACGCCACGCCGATGACCGCGCCTGCGCTGAACCCCAAGATCAGGTGCAACCGATCCCTGAGCTTGAGTGCCAGCATTCCGCCCATCATCGTACTGATGAATGCTGCAAATGCGATCGTTGCCAGTAACACGGGTGATCGATTCCTTCGCGGTCGAAAAGCGCTCCAGAGAGGCCATTCTATGCAGGATTGGCTGCGCGTGGTTCCCGAGACCGCGTTGCGGCCGGCTGGTATGAGATAGGGGGGTATCGTATATTTGGCGAATGAGCGGCTTGCCCGGCGCGGATTTTGAGAGCCACAGTCACGTATTCCTCGGATCCGATCACGAGAAAAACGAGGGCAAAACTTGGGCGGTCATCGCGCTTTGCACGGTCATGATGCTCGTCGAGATCGTTGGCGGCCAGATATTCGGCTCGCTTGCGCTCGTTGCCGACGGCCTGCACATGTCGACACACGCCGGCGCCATGTTGATCGCGGCGCTCGCCTACGGCTACGCGCGACGCCACGCGCGCGACGGGCGCTTTGCATTCGGCACCGGCAAGCTTGGCGATCTGGCTGGTTTCACGAGCGCGATCGTATTGGCCATGATCGCCGCACTCATCGCTTATGAGGCCATCGCCCGCTTCCTCCAGCCCATTCCCATCCGCTTCACCGAGGCCATTCCGATCGCGTGCGTCGGATTGTGCGTGAACATCCTGAGCGCCTGGCTGCTCGGCGACCACGACCATGACCACGACCATGACCACGACCATGACCATGACCACGACCACGACCATGCGCGCCGCCAATCCGTTCAGACGACCTCGGCACATCGCGACAACAACATCCGTTCGGCCTATGTACACGTGATGGCCGATGCCGCGGTCTCGGTGCTAGCGATCGTGGGCCTGCTGCTCGCACGGGGCATCGGTTGGGCCTGGATGGACCCGCTCGCCGGCATGATCGGCGCGCTCGTGATCGCAAGTTGGTCCTATCGGCTGATCCGCGACACCGGCGGCATCCTGCTCGATATGAATCCCGACCAGTCGCTGACCGAGCGCCTGCGGAGCACAATCGAGGTCGATGGCGATCGGCTCGTCGATTTGCACCTCTGGCGGCTCGGACCCGGCCACTTGGGCGCTGTCGTGTCGATCGTCACGACGCAAGCCCGGGATTGCGCGTTCTACCAGGCTCGCCTCCAGCAGTTCCGATCGCTCTCGCACGTCACGGTCGAGGTGCGCAATTCGGGGAAAAGCGCATAGATTCTTCGGCGTAGGCCCCACCCGTAACCGCTCGCGTAGAGGATTTACCCGCGTTTTCGACGCGGCTTAGGGCTCCGCTCGACGCGCAAATTGAGAGCGACCCGGCAGATTGCCGCGAAACTTGAGCGCGATTTCGGCGAACTGCGAACGCGATCACAAACGCATCGCGATATGTCGGAAGAATGGTGCCCGAGCCCGCTGCAAACGCGGACCTTCGGTCGACATATTGCGTTTTTTCAATTTTTTAGGAGCTTCCATGCGTAAGATTCTCACAGCGACCTTGGCAGCAGGTCTGATGACCTCCGGCGCTGCTCAGGCCCTGACGGCGACGACGACGTTCGCTGTGACGGCCACCGTCAATGCCACTTGTTCGACGACGGCGACGGCCTTGGCGTTTCCGGCCTACACGCCGGGCGGCGGCGCGATCACCCAGAGCAGCACCGTCAGCGTCAAGTGCACCAAGAACACTCCCTATACCGTGGCGCTCAATGGCGGCACGACCACGGGAGGTACGGTGGCGCAGCGTTTGATGGGTTCCGGCGCCAATACGCTGCAGTACCAGCTCTACACCGTGGCAGCACTCGGCACCGTCTGGGGTGATGGCACGGGCACGAGCGTGACACAGTCGGGCACCGGGGCCGGCATCGCAACTGCAAACTCACTGACTGTTTATGGTCAGGTGCCGGACAACGCGACCAACCAGGCCGCGGTCCCGGCAAGCTACACCGACACCATCACGGTCACGGTCACTTATTAGGCCGGCGGCAAACCGGCGTTCCGCGTACGCATGGAACGGCAAGCCGATTCTTGGGGATCGGCTTAGCGGTGGTCGGCAAAACGACCACCGCTTTACGCGGCGCGCGACGCCGTTGCCGTGCACGGCTGATTGATTGCGGCAGCCGACGATTATGAGAACCTTGATGCAGTTGAAAATTTGGCTGGCCGCGCTCGCCGTGGCGAACTTCGCGCACGCCAGCTCGTTCAATATTTCTCCGATCCGCGCTGAGTTGAGCGGAGCGCACCACACGGACGTGATGACTTTGACGAATGCCGACGACGGTCCGGTGGTCGTCGAGGTGCGTGTAGTCAAGTGGTCGCAGGACAACGGCGCAGATCAACTCGATGACACGCGCGAACTGCTCGTGACTCCGCCGGTATTGCAGATACCGGGGAAGGGCGAACAGATCATTCGTGTGGCGCTGCGCCGCGAGCCGGATCCGACCCGTGAAACGACGTATCGCCTCATCTTTCAAGAGGTACCGCAGGCGGCGACGCCGGATTTCACCGGCCTGCGGGTCGCGCTGCGGCTCAGCGTGCCGATTTTCGTCGCACCGTCGCGCGGCAAAGCCCAGGCCGACGTCGCTTGGGACGCGCATTGGCTGCCGGACGGAACGCTCGAAGTTGCCGCGACCAACAGCGGCAACGGTCATCTACAGGTCATCGATTTTGAATTGCAATTGCCCGGAGGGGCCGTGGTGCGCGGCCTCACGGCCAAGTACTTGCTGGCCGGCAGTCATATGGTGTGGACCGTAGCGCCGCCGGCGGACGCGCAAAAAGATGGCGCGATCACGATCCATGGCCATAGCGACCAAGGCGAATTCTCGGCCGACGTTGCCAACAACGGCTCTTGAAGCCAAGGCCGACGTGGCGTGGACACCAATTCCTCCAGGCCAATCTCGCATGCTCATGGAACATATTCCAGCGTTGCGGCGCGCACTTCGCAAGGCCTGCGCGCGGGTCTACGCTCGCTGGCGCTGCTCTTGCTCTTTGGTGCCTTGATGCAGAGCGCGTTCGCAGCCTCGTCCACCGATTTGCAGGAAGCGGTACTCGAGGTGACGCTGAATGCGGAAGCACAGGGGGAAATGATGGTCGTACTGCGCGGCGACGGCGGCGTGCTGTATTTGCTTGATGAGGATTTCGAGAAACTGCGCTTGCTGTTGCCGCAGACCCAGCCCCATCTATTCGAGGGGCGCCGTTACTATTCGCCGGCCGCGATTCGCGGCAGCACGGTGACGATCGATGAGGCGCGCCAGCGCGCCGTGATCAGCGTGCCGGCTTGGGCGATCGAGACGACGCGTCTGAGCGCTGCGGAACGCCGCAGTCCCGCGATCACGCCGTCGTCTCCGGGCGGATTCCTCAATTACCAACTCTACGCGCAGCAGGTCGAGGGCCAAAATAGCGGCGGCGTATCCGCCGAAGTCGGCATGTTCGCGGGCGTCGGCGTGTTGACCAATACGGTGATCGGCCGTGCCGGGGACGGCCAAGACAGCTTGATCCGGCTCGACACCACCTATACGCGTGACTTTCCCGATCAACTCGAGACCTTGAGCCTCGGGGATGCCATCAGTGACGCCGGCAGTTGGGGCGATTCGGTGCGCTATGCCGGCGTCCGTTGGAGTCGCAACTTCGCGCTGCGACCGGATTTGCTGACGACGCCGATGCTCTCGACGGGCGGCGTAGCGACCGTGCCCTCGACCGTCGACGTTTTCGTCAACAATCAGTTGGTCTCGACCAATCAGACGCCCGCGGGGCCGTTCGTCGTCGATCGCCTGCCTGCGGTCACGGGTACCGGCGATGTGAGCGTCGTGGTGCGCGACGCTTTGGGCCGCGAACAGGTTGTTACGCAGTCGTTTTATTCGAGCACGAGCCTGCTCGCGCCGGGCTTGACCCAATACTCGGTCAATCTCGGCAGTATCCGCGACGACTATGCGATCGCGAGCGATCACTACGGCCAGGTCTTGGGCGAAGCAAGCTATCGGCGCGGCATCACCGATACGTTTACCTTGGAGGGTCATGCCGAGTATTTGAACCATGATGCGCACGCGGCCGGACTCGATGCGGCAATCGGCATCGGCAAGGTCGGCGTGCTGACACTGACGGCGGCGGACGGCGGGGATTCGGGCGGATCCGGCTTGTTGACCGGCGTCGGCATCGAACATCGCGGATCGCGCTGGAGTTTCGTCGCGAGCGATTTCTGGGCCGGCAACAATTTTGCGCAGGTAGGCCAGGCACTCGATCCGGCCCAGCGCGTACGTCAGCGCAGCCTGTTGCAGACCGGCCGCACATTTGGACATTTTGGTTCGATTTCCCTCGCGTATGTTCGGCAGGAGTATCGCGACTCACCGACTCAGCAGACGATCAGCCTAACGCAAAGCGCGAATCTCGGCCGGTCGGGCACGCTCAATTTGACCGTGACTCGCGTGCTCAGCGCCGACGACGGGCCCAACTTGAGTCCGCCGGGCCAGAACTCGACGAGCATTTATTTGATCTATGTGATGCCGCTCGGCGGCCGGCGCGCCGCCACGGCGACGGCGGTGGGTGGCACCGGCAGCGGCGCGCCCGCGAATGCCATCGGGGCATCGGTTGCCGAGAGCCCGCCGATCGGCCCGGGTGTTGGCTATCGTTTGAGCGCCACGAGTGCCGGCGATTATGACGCCGATTGGCGGCAACAATTTGCGGGCGCCGACGTCGAGTTCGAAGCCGCCCGCAACCAAGGCATCGAGGGACGCAACGCCTACTTGACCGGTGCGATGACCTTGCTCGACGGACAGGTCAACGAAACGCGCCAGGTCAACGGCAGCTTCGCGATGGTCGACGTCGCGGGGCTCGCGAACGTGCCGGTGTATGTCGAAAATCAGCTGACGGCCTATACGGATTCCACGGGCAGGGCATTGCTGTATAACCTTAGGCCATATGAGGCCAATCACATCAGCATCTCGCCGACCGAGTTGCCGCTCGACACCGAGATCGCCGCGAGCAGCGAAATCGTCGCGCCGCCGTATCGAAGCGGCGTGGTTGCGCGATTTCCGGTCGAACGGATCCGCGGCGGCACGTTCCGACTCGTGACGGACGACGGCAAGCCGGTGCCGGTGGGGGCTCAGGTCAAATTGAAGGGCAAGCTGTTCCCCGTGGTTCTCGACGGCATGGTCTACGTCACGGGCTACGATCACGGCATGGCGGCTGAAGCGATTTGGAGCGGCGGACGTTGTACGTTCCGTCTCGAGCCGCCGCCGAACGACGATCCCTTGCCCGATATGGGCACGGTCCGATGCCACCTTGCGCCGCCGCCGCTCGGTGCGGCCGTGAGGTCGCGATGAAACTCCCGCCTGCGGCGATGTTTCTTGCGGCGCGAATTGCGATCGGCGCCGGGATCGCGCTCGGGCTACTCGTAGCGCCCGTCGCGCGGGCGGCCGTCACCGTCAATTGCACGGTCAGCGCTGGCGGTATCGCATTCGGCGTCTACAATCCCTTGAGCACGATCGGCGACGCCTCGACCGGAACCTTGCTGGTCACCTGTACCGGCAGCGGAACCGGCTCCACGTCGATCACGGTCGATGTGAGTCTCAGTACCGGCATCAGCGGCAATTACACGACCCGCACGATGGTCTCGGGCGCGAACGTGCTCAACTACAATATTTATTGGAGCGCGGCTGACCAGCAGATCATGGGCAACGGCACCGGCGGCTCGTACGGCGGGCAGGCCGGCCCGCTCACGATTACCGCGGGCGGCAGCGTGCAGGCAAACGGCACGATGTATGGGTATGCGCCGCCGCTGCAAGACGTCGCGCCGGGTGGCTATGCCGATGTCATCACGGTCACCGTGACCTATTAGA
>Ga0187847_10003542_pt1 | contig 11877 bp, 6 predicted proteins | sample June2016WEW_4_10_FD_132458 | JGI IMG/M metagenome (GOLD analysis project Ga0187847, IMG submission 132458) | Peatland microbial communities from SPRUCE experiment site at the Marcell Experimental Forest, Minnesota, USA - June2016WEW_4_10 | ecosystem: Environmental > Terrestrial > Soil > Wetlands...
ACCCACATCGATAGCTATGGCCGGCAGCGCCGCCGCCATGTATTCCATGATCGCGTTGGAAAATCCTTCGCTGAAGGAAGTGAGACACCCGATAGACATCCGTGCCAGGCAGTCCATGATGTTGCCTTCGCCCTGGGTGAAGAAGACGCGCTCGCTTATGCCCAGCTCGGAAGCCAGGTCGCAAAGCTCCTGATACAACTCGCCGCGACCGGCAAGCAGAAGCGCGACATCGTCAACCTGGCTGGCAACGATCTTCGCCGCGCGCAGAAACAGCGCGTGGTCTTTTACCTTCCGCAGATTCGCCACGATGCCAACCACGCGAGCGTCGCGCGGAATGCCCAGCCGGTCGCACGCCCGAGGATCGCCCAATCCCCGGCTGAACTTCTTCATGTCCACGCCCTGGTAGACCACGCGCACGCGATCAGGATCGAGCCGCTCGTTCTCGACGGCAATGCGTTTGGCCTCCAGCGAGTTGGCCATGATGGCGTCGGTGCGGAGATTCAGGACGGCAAACATCCTTCGAAACCGGGGCGTGTACCAATAGCCGGTATTCAGGCGGCTGGTAATCACGAGGCGATTGGAGAGGACGGACGTCAGCACCGCGAAGACCGCAGTCTTGTTCATGTAGGCGTGGGCGATCTGGATGCGATTATGCCGCAGATATTGGCGGAAGCGGCGCGCCTGAACGATGCCGCTCCAGGAGTTCACGCTGGCGGTGGGAAAAACCGCGATGTGGCAGACGCCCTCCAGGCTGCGGAGTTGAGGGCTGTCTTCCAGGCAGCACACATGAACTTCGAACCTGTCTTTGTGGAGGCGCTTCGCGGTCTCGATGACCTGCCGCTCGGTGCCGGCGTCGAGTCCCACAGTGTCAGACAGCAGGCAAACGCGGATGCGCTCGCCTGTGACCGCTACGCCGGCTTCGGAGGTGTTCCCCATTCCTGAGGCTTTCCTTTGGTGACGCGAACCACGTTGCGATCCACCGTTCCCACCGAACGGAAGAACTGCAAGGTTTCCTGGTCATACCACTGGAGCGACTGATATCGCGCCAGGTTGGCATTCAGTTCCAGATGCAGTATGCCACCCTCGCGCAGATACGACAGCGCATCCTGCACAAAGAACTGCCACTCCGCAGGCCCCCATTCGTCCGGCTGATCATGGCGATTGAAGCATATCCAGAACGCGGTGATTAAGTCGAGATCGCGCAGCGGCAGCGCCATGGGCACAAAGCGTTCGATCAGCAAGGGCGAGACAAGCTTATCGCAAGACAACGAGGCCAGCATCTCGCCGTAGACCCGCACTTCCACCTCCGACATGACGCTGGCTGGAGCGTCGATTCCGTAGCAGTCATGACCGCAAGCCAATGCTGCCGCCAGAAAGTATCCCGGACCGCAACCAATATCCAGAATACGCAAAGGCGGTGAGCGATGCAGCGCCAGGGCGCCGATGCGGTTCACGTTAAAGGGAATCCAGAGACGGTAATCCGCGTACTTCGCGGCACAGGCGGGATCGTGTTCGAGGGCCGCTGCCGTTTCCTTGCCCAGGCGATCGATTCGCGCGAGATCAGCGTTGCCTCGAATGCGCGAGGGCAAACGAAGTAACGGCAACGAACCATACCGGCAGAGACGGCCCCAGTTACGGGCAATCTCCAGCCGGTTCGAAGAGTTTCCAGACATTAAGGAATGGGCGATCCGTCCCAGCAAAGAAGGCGGCTGGGAACCAGCCTGCGTCTCGGTCATGCAGCAGCTACAAGTGCCTGCTCTTGCATGCTCTCTTTGCGCTCTCTGCCCACCGCCAACTGTAGCGCCGCGGAAACACCCAGCACGGCATATAGAATTCCGCCATACGCAATACTCAGGAAGAATGCACCTATGGCGGCCATCAGGACTGCCATCTGCACAAACATAGCGGCCCGCCGCGTACTGGCCCTGGGATAGCGGTTACGAATGGGCGTCAGCCCGCGATAGGCGCGCCAGAACGCCGCCAGGTAAAAGATCAGGCCCGGTATACCGCATTCGCTGGAAAGCTCGGTGTAGGAGTTGTGGGTGTAATGCCAAACCCCCCGGTGCCCCGCCGCCATCGCCTCCCGGGCTTCGGCCACCATGAACTGTCCTGGCCCCACCCCCAATATCGGATGGTGCAGCGTCATGTCCAGACTCTTGCCCAGCAACATCTTTCTGGTCTCGGCCGACTCGGCGGCTTCCTCCGCCCCAGCTGACTTGGCCTGGAAAATCGTGGTGAAGCGTCCCAGGATGTTAGGCGGCAGCAGGGCGCCGGCAAGAATGAAAAATATCAGGCCGCCACCAACGATGATGATTCTCTGCTTCATGGTGGCAAAAATCAGGAAGAAGATAATGCCTGCGCCCAGCGCCAGCAATCCCGACCTTGAACCCGTTTCGGCCGCGCCGGCCATCACCGGAATCACCGCCAGAATCATGACCACGCGCAGCAGACCCTTCTTGACGGACGCGGAGAACCAGATGAGCGGCAGGCCGACAATCAAGAACAGGGCAAGAAAGTTGGAATCCGACAGCGTGTCGTTGCCGGTGCCCAGTCCCAGGCGGTTGCTGCCCTCACGGCCTCCGCCAATCACCAGCGACAGAATCCCGACCGCGGTCATGGCCAGGGCAATTACGAACATCACGCGATAGCAATCGTCTATGCTGCGGATGAAAGCGGTCATGAAGAAGATCAGCAGCAGCGCCTGCAACGCGATAGTAAATTGATCGAAAGCGCCGCCCTTCCACGTGGCGAACGGTATGCACAGCAGCATCCACCCAGTGAACCAGATCATCGCCCGGCCCACGCTGGACTGATAGATCGTTTTGGTGGTCCCCGTCATGATCATGCCCACCAGCAGAAGCGGCTGGAGCAGCAAGCCCACATGGAAAGCCGGAATCATCTCCGGAATACGGCTGCAATAGAAGAACAGATAAATCAGCAGAAGGTAGTGAAAAGGCTTGTAGAACTCCGCCCCGCGCTTGCGACCGCCGGGTGCGACCTGCGCCTGCGGCTCCGATGCTCGGGGGGTACCGGCCTCCGCTTCCAGCGCCACAGTCTCCGGTAAGGCGTAATCGTCCACCGTGGCGGGATCATTCATCTTTTGGATTGCAGATAGATTCACTTGCTCACCCCATCAGCTCGCAACTCTAGAGATAGTTCCTTAACCACTCGGGCGGGATTGCCTACGGCGACGACTTGCGCCCCCACTGGCCGAACAACAACCGAACCAGCGCCGATGGTGGTACCAGACCCAATATCAGCCATTATGATGGAAGAAGCCCCAATCCAGCAATCCGAACCCACATCAATCGGCTCGAACTTTCCCTCTCCGGAACCGCTCATCCGCCCTTGGGAATCCCGGCTGTGCTGCTGCCTTCCACTCAAAATCTGCACCTGCGATGCAATCTGCGTCCGGTCGCCAAGGGAGCAACTACCCAGAATGCAGTAGGAGCCAATGTAGACGCCCTCGCCCAGCGTGGCATCGGAATGAGCGAAAAACGATCCGAACGACACGCGGCTGTACAACGAACACTGCTTCAGAGTCAGTTTGTAATACGCAATGCGAAGATAGTCTCCCATCACTCCCGGGACCATCGACACAGCATGGGCTCCGATGGTAAACATCATCGGAAACCGGCCGAATCCGGCCAGCGCCGCCGCCGGCAGCGCCAACACCAGAAACAGCCCGTGCAAAACAAGCTTGATTATTCTTTTCATTCCCCGGCTTGCGGAGGACTGGCTGGGGGAAAGCCGCGAGCCAGTATACCATTGAACCACCGCAGATTACGTATCCGGCGCCGGCCCTTCGGGTCAGATGCGGCCTTCAACGCGTCGGCAGTTTTTGGTTACGGATGTAGTTAGCGGTGACCGATGCCCCTGCCCTGGCAAAGCGGAGGGACATGGCGCCCCCAATACTTCGTGTGCCCCCTTGTGACGGGCACCCTTCTTAAAAGCGCATACCCGCGGTCGTCCATAGTTCGAAGCAGCCTGTTTCCAGTACAACCTCGGCCCGGGCCGCAAGCCTCAGAAGAATTAAGGCGCGAAGTAGCCGGAGATGTCCAGGATCAGCTGCGTCAGAGCGTAGGCGTAGGCGTCGATGGAACCGTTGTTTGTCGGCACGATCGCCATGTTGGACGTGACGAAACCATCGTAGGCGTTCAGGGTCGAGACTATGGGCCGCTGCTCGCCATCAGGCCACAGTGTGAGGTATGGCATGCGGCCCGGCGGCACGACCGTCGCATTGAAGATGTAGGCCGCGGCGCTGCTGGGGGGTGCGCAGGGGCTGCCGACGACATTCACCGTAAGCTCGTCCACGAAGGGCGGACCGTTGTTCTGGCGCGTATCCAGCACGCGACACGGCACAGCCGGATACATTGACAATCCACCAGTTCCAGGCGCGGCGAAGTAGCCGTCGACGTCAACTAACAGGTTGGTGCTGTTGTTGTGGGCATAGAAGGCGGTCGCATTTTCGCTGCCGGCAGGCACGATGGCTGCATTGGCCACGACCGTGCCGGTCTTGTCGTTAAGGGTGGAGACGACAGGTCGTGGCTCACCTTTGGGCCACACCGTCAGATAATCCAGGCCACCAGTGGACGGAAGGACCGTGACATTGAACGAATAGGCTGTCGCATTGCTCGGAACCGCGCAATTTCCCGGAATCGAATAATCGCGTTCCACTCCCGCCTGCAGCATCCCTCCATCCTGGTTATTACGGGTGTCTACTATCCGGCAGGGCGTCAGGGAATAGAACTGGTAGGTATTGCTGGCGGCCGGCGCGAAGTAGGCATCGATATCGAGTATGACATTGGTTGTATCGGTGACGTACACGCTGACGGCGCCGTTCACGCCCGCCGGCACGATGGCCGCGTTGGCCTTGATCCGGCCATCCGGCGAGTTTAGCGTGGAAACTACGGGCTGCATCTCCGGGGTCGGCCAGATGGTCAAGTAGCCCAAGGTAGTAATGGGCACCACGGTGACGTTCAGGGAGTAGGCCGCTGCGCTGGCAGGAATATTGCAATTGGTATTTTGCGGAATGCGAAAGCTACGGGAAGTTCCGCCCGGGATAGCCGGGCCGCCAAATTCACCAGTTGCCTGGCGTGTATCCACCAGACGACACGGCGTGACGTTGACCAGTTCCAGCTTGACGTTACCGCCAATAACGGAGACGGTTCCGTCGTTGACATTGGGAACATAGACAGTAGCGGTTGAGGTGTTGATGGCCGCTCCGCTGGGACCATCTCCCACCGCCACCGGCAAGCTAGCATTGGTTGTCCCGTCGATCACGCTGACGGTTCCAGCGCTGTTGCAGTTGATAGCGTTACCGCAGAAATTAGGGACGTAAATCGTGTTGGTCACCGGGTTGATACTCACCAACTGGGGGGAGACCCCGACGCCAACGGTGGTGGTGTTATTGTCGGTGCCGTCGATTACGGTAACAGTACCAGGGCTGCCGCAGGTGGGATCGGCGCCGCACTCATTCGCGACGTAAATCTGGTTGGTCACTGCGTTAACTGCAATACCTTCGGGAGAATTTCCCACAGCAACCGTCATTGTGTTATTGGTGACGCCATTGATTGCCGTCACGGTTCCAGGGCTCTGGCAGGTGACATCGGTGCCGCAGTTATTCGAGACATAGATTTCATTGGTGGCCGAGTTGAGATCGAGGTAGTAGGGATCGAATCCCACCGCCACCGCTACGGTGCTGTTGTTGACGCCGTTGATCACCGTCGCCGTCCCCACGCTGCTGCAAGTAAGATCGTTGCCGCAGAGGTTGGCCACGTAGATCTTGTTGGTCACGGAGTTCACCGCAACGTCCTCGGGGAAAACTCCCACGGTGACGGTCGCGGTGTTATCGGTGGCGCCATTAATTACGGTTACGGTGCCGGGGCTCAGGCAATTGACATCATTGCCGCAGTAATTGGCCACGTAAATCATATTAGTTGCCGCGTTCACCGCTATCGCATCAGGCTTATATCCCACGGTAACCGTCGCGGTGATGGCATTGTTGGCTCCGTTGATCACCGTGATGGTCCCGGCGCTGCCGCACGTGATGTCATTGCCGCAGAGGTTGGCCACATAGATCGTATTGGTAGCCGAGTTCACCGCCACGGCGAGAGGAGAGTCTCCTACCGTAATTGTCGCGGTGGTATTGGTAGCGCCATTAATCACCGTCACTGTGCCCGGGCTGCTGCAGGTGGGATCGCTTCCACACTCGTTCGCCACATAAGCATTGTTTGTCACGGAGTTCACCGCGGCGCTGACCGGCTGCTCCCCGACGGGTATCGTCGCGGTCACCACTTGCGCGATGGCAGGCAGCGATCCTGTCAACAGGCTCAGTGTAAGAACCAAGATCAGAGTGTGGCGCGAGCTATACACAGCTTTTTCTCCCGGCGGATGTTCCCAATCTTTCACAACAGGGTTGCGGCCACGACATCGGTAGATATATATGTGGGCTCCCACGCACGTCTGCGACAGGCCAGCTTGCGGCCCTCACAGTGAAACTAAGGTCGCGTGCAATTTGCAGTCAATGACGATGGTATCTCCGACGGCATCTGCGAGATGAACCTTGAATCCAGAATAGCTTGACCGGTGTTCAAGTCAGATGGATCTACACATGGGTGATCTCCCGATGGCCGGGCCAGACCTTGATTCCTGGGCGGCCTGGCGGAGCCTTGATCTGCGGATGACGGCGTCAGGACCGGATCCTGCGGTGAAGTAATGAACTCTTGATCATAGTAGGCTGCCATGTTTCCCAGAGAGTCGGTTGTCAGGTAGCGCGCGTGATAGATGGTGTTCGGGGTTAGCCCAGTGATGGTTACGCTTGCGTCATAAATGTTGGGTATTCCCTGAGCCAGAGCGTGTTGGTCCGGATAGTCCGTAACCGTCTCAGTGTGATTGGCATAGTTGGCCGTCAGCATATCCAGGTAACCGAAGTTGGGGTAGGGTTGCATGCAGTTCGGGGGTTGCGGATTATTGATATCGCAGGCGCCGGGTGCTGCGGTCCCATAGTAAACCGTCAGCGTGGTATTTGGCTTAAAGACACTAAGATAAACCGTTGCTGTTGTGGCGCTGACAACGGGAACGGTAAGTACGGGATTGATGCTGGGCTGGTTGCCATTGTCGCCAGCCACCCACTCAAATTGCACTGGCGTGGTGTAATCAGTCCAGCCTCCGCCATAGGGATTAGCAGCCGCCAATACGGTCTCCACTGGCGGCGTGGAGCCATCGGGGTTCTTGCCTGATCTCCAGCGAACGTAGTCGAAGCTCCACTTGTAAATCTGGTTGAACTCTTTAACCGAGTACGTCCAGCCGCTGTCGCCTCCGATAGTTTGACCATTGGCGCTGTCCCAGACATTGGAGAAAAGATCGTCCCCTTCGTTCATATAAGTAGCATTATTGGTTTTGTACCAATACCAGGCGTAGGCAGTTGCCACCAGATCATTCAGTTCAGAGGCCTGGAACAGAGTGCCGGTGACGAGCGCCGGATTCTTTGGCACGTCATAGGCCCCGTAGGCAAAGGTATGGGTGGCAGGAATATATTGCGTCGCCTCCAACCAGTCTAAGGTCTTCTTGATCTCTAAAGGTATCCGCGCGTCCGGCGTGTTTCCTTCAGCCAGGTCAAGCTCGTAATAAGTGATCAGGGCCTCCATCGCCAGCCCGATCATGAAGGGATGGATGTTATAGCCCTGCTGGTCCGGATTACTAAGGCTAAGGTTATAGCTTTGATCGAGGTAGCCTAGCATCACGTCGACCGTGCGCAGCATAAACGCCTTGTCTCGCGGCACGCCAATGATTTCGTTGGCCAGGCGGTCATCCATCAGGTAGGCGCTCACGCGAACGCTTTCAGCGTAGACGCTTCCGCTGTAGTAAACATCGTAGGCTTCGTTATTAGCCAGGAGATTTACCGCAGTTTGATATGAGGTATCCCCTGTGCGCAAGTAGTGCATGGCCATGCCAAACGGGAATTGATTAGGCTCCTGGACAAATCCGCCGCCAGTTCCGATGGTCATGTCTTTGTAGGGTTCCATTGCCAGCTCAGTACAGCGTTGCCATTCGTTTGGATCGGTTTGCTTGTACTGTTGCTGGTGGTACTGGTCGTAGTCGGCTATCTGCTGGTAGACGCGGCCACCATCGTAGTTCCAGGCTTCAAAATAAACGCTCGATGGAATGTCGAATTCGCCGGAGAAGTTGCCGTTGTCCAGACTCCACCAGGGGTTGCCATCGATGTTGTTAGTGCACCAGAAATCCGCGTTGGCCGTTCCCACCGGAGCGCTGAAATCGATCATGTTGTTCTCCCAGGTGCTTAGCCCGGGGATGGCGGGAAACGTAGTAGGCGGCGTCGCCGTAAAGGAGGCGGTCGGCAAGACCTTGAAGTTGTAGGTCAAGGGCACCGGATTGCCGGCGTTTTGTCCGTTCAGTTGTCCCTGAAACTTGGCCGCGACCTGATAATGCCCGGGGACGGCGTGAGAATTCGCCCGCAAGCGCAAGGTTGTGTTGCTGCTGTAGATCGTTCCGTTGGAGCAGGCTTCGGTAGTTAGGTCATAGTCGCCGTCCCAGCCTTGAGGCGGGGGATTGGAAGGCGCGTCAAGGCCGCAAAGATACTGGGCCGTGATGCTGTTGTTGGTGACAATCTGGCCCGTATCCAAATTCGTGATTACCACATCTTCCATGAGCACTACCGCATCCGGCGATCCGCTCAACAGATTCGGCTGCGTGGCAACATAGAGGTCGTTACATTCCCGTGAACTCTTCGAGGTAGGAGTGCAGGCGGGCGACTGGGTGGGATCGCCTTGATAGAGGTTCTGGCCTCCGACTGGCCACAGGCTAAAAACCAATGGCCCATCGGGAAGGGTGGGCCCGGTGGGCAGGTTGAAAGTGAGGTAATAGCCGCCGCAGCCTGGTGCCGGGGGGTAGCCACAAGCGGCGGACGCCGGGCCGGGAAAAGTTGCCCAATGTCGTGCGTCTCCTACCACACTGGCTACATAGTAACCCCAAGTGGCGTACTTGCCGTATGCCGGGAAATGGTTCACCATCACCACGTGGTTGGTTACATAGTCGTTCTGAACAACTTGGCGGTACGAAGAGTTGTTGTCGCTTTGGTAATCGAGATCATTTTCGATAACAACAATCGAGTTACCGGGCTCGAGCGTGGTCCATCGGAAGGTTACGGAGACGCCATTCACTGGGTCGTAGCCGTTAGCGACGGTGGCTGAAACGCTGCCCGGAACAATCGCACCGCGATAAACCGTGGCCGACAACGGCATCGCGATCAGCATGCCGAACACCAGCCATACAAGCGGAAGCGTTAGCTTGCTCCAAGGGGACATTATGGCGCTTAGCCGGGGGAAGCTGGCGGCTGTCATCTTTTCAAAACCCCTTCTCTATACCGGGGTTCCATTGTTTCCCAGCATCCTGGCGGCGCAGCGTGCCCGACACTGAACGCGCCGTTCCACATAGTTCCCACATCACGAGGCTCGATCCCATCTCGTTCCTGCGATTGGAATTAGATCGGTCTTGCACGGCCAGTTGCCCATCCCAAGTACATACACAGGACCGTGTGCTGGCGGTGATTAAAGTTTATGGGTTAACCGGGACTTCCGCTTGTCATTGCTGGCTCCAAACACTATACATCCAATTCCGGCGCTCGTGCCTTTTTTTTAATCCCTTAGCCCGGCTTTTCCAGTGTCTCCGCAAGCGACAACGCCCACGCGAAATTGCAACCGAGGCCGCTACAATGATCTCAGACCCTTGTGCCTGAACTGCCTGACATCACCGTCTACATCGAGGCGCTGGAGAAACGGATCCTCGGGCAAACTTTGGAGCGCGTGCAGATCACCGGCCTCTCACTTTTGCGGACCGCCCGGCCGCCCATCAGCAGCGTAGAAGGCAAGAAAGTGCTTCAACTGCGACGCATCGGCAAGCGTATCGCCATTGGTTTGGAAGACAATCTCTGGCTTGTCCTGCACCTCATGATCGCCGGCCGGCTGCATTGGCATGAGGGCGCCGCGAAAGTCCCGAAATCGCGCACGCTGGCAACTCTAGTCTTCAGCAACGGCACACTTTCTCTGACCGAAGCTGGCTCACGAAAACGCGCCTCGCTCTACCTGGTGCAAGGCGAAGACGCCCTCCGCGCCCTCAATCCAGGCGGCCTGGAGGTGTTGACGGCGAGCCTGGAATCCTTTGCCGCAGCTCTTCAGTCGGAAAACCACACCCTGAAGCGCGCTCTTACTGATCCGCAGTTATTCAGCGGCATCGGCAATGCCTATTCCGACGAAATACTTTTCGCAGCCCAGTTGTCGCCAACGGCGCTGACGAAAAAGTTGACCGCGGGCGAAATGGAAAGGTTATTCAATGCGGTTCGCGACCAGATGGTGCAATGGACGGAACGCTTGCGCGTCGGTGCGGGCGATAAGTTTCCGGAAAAAGTGACGGCGTTTCGCCCCCAGATGGCTGTCCATGGCCGCTACAAGCAGCCGTGTCCTCGTTGCGGTGGAAAGATACAGCGCATTCGCTATGCAGCGAATGAAACCAACTACTGTCCTAACTGCCAGACAGGTGGAAAGCTGCTCGCCGATCGCAGCCTCTCGCGGCTCTTGCGGCAAGACTGGCCGAAAAACGCTGAAGACCTCGAAGACCTCACTGCGCCTCACTTGAGGAAGAGCGTTTGATGACTTAAGGAAATCAGGATTATCTGCATCCGCGTCAACCCGCTACCAATTTCGGGTGTCGTTATGACGAGGGGTGTTGCGCCCGATATCGCTTACGAGGCTTAAGTAATTTCGCTACTACGCCAGTCCATCCGGTCTGATGCGAGGCGCCGACTCCACGCCCCGTGTCGCCATCGAAGTACTCATAGAAATTGACACAGTCGCGAAAATGCGGGTCCTGTTGAAATTTGGGATACAGAGCATTCACCTGGCGAAGGCCTTTGCCATCCTTCAAGAATATCCGGCACAGTCGATTGCTGATTTGCTCCGCAACCTGGTCGATGGTCACAAATTGACCGGAGCCGGTTGGGCACTCAATCTTGAAGTCGTCCCCGTAGTAATGATGAAACTTCTGGAGCGACTCGATAATGAGGAAATTCACCGGAAACCAGATTGGGCCGCGCCAGTTCGAGTTGCCGCCGAACAACCGCGAACGTGACTCCGCCGGTTCGTAGTCGACAGTTAACGGAGTGCCGTTGAACCAGAAGATGTACGGATGCTCCAGGTGATAGCGCGACACCGCCCGCACACCATAGTCGGACAGAAACTCGGCAGGGTCCAGCATTCGCTTCAAGAGCGCCTTCATGCGATGCCCTCGCAGCAGCGATAACAACCTACGCTCTCCCATCCCCGGCTCGTACCATCGCGACACCAATTTAGCCAGGTCGGGACGATGGTTCAGAAACCACTCCATCCTCGCCCTGAAATTGTGAAGCTTGGCCAGCACATCGGGCTCCAGCGTGGTAACAGCGAACAGAGGAATAAGTCCGACTATGGAGCGGACTTTGAGGGGCACATCTTCGCCATTGGGTAAATTCAATAGCGAATAGAAAAAGCCGTCTTGCTCGTCCCACAGTCCAACGCCTTGCTTCCCCATCTCGGCCATGGCCTTGGCGATGTACAAAAAGTGCTCGAGGAACTTGATGGCCATGTCTTCATAGGCGTCGTTGTGTTGGGCCAGTTCGAGCGCAATCGTCAACAGGTTGAGGGCATACATGGCCATCCAACTGGTCCCGTCAGACTGGCTGATATGTCCCCCCGTAGGCAATGGGGCGTCGCGATTGAAGCAGCCGATGTTGTCCAGTCCCAGAAACCCGCCTTGGAACAGGTTGCGCCCATCCGCATCCTTCTGGTTCACCCACCAGGTGAAGGTCAGCAGCATTTTCTGAAA
>Ga0187847_10003543_pt1 | contig 11868 bp, 13 predicted proteins | sample June2016WEW_4_10_FD_132458 | JGI IMG/M metagenome (GOLD analysis project Ga0187847, IMG submission 132458) | Peatland microbial communities from SPRUCE experiment site at the Marcell Experimental Forest, Minnesota, USA - June2016WEW_4_10 | ecosystem: Environmental > Terrestrial > Soil >...
CGCTGTCATGTTCGGATTCGTCGCCGGAGGAGTCGCGGTAGTGGTTCGCGAGCTTCGGTCCTCGAATGAACGTCCAGCGTTCGAGCGGGCTCTGGAGCAACCGAGAGCGCGGCTGGCCGCGATTGCCGGTTCGGCACTCTTGCAGTTCTTCGGACTCATGTTCAGCATCGGCATATGCTTGGCGCTGGGCGTTTTAATAAAGACGGGTTCTTCAACCTCGCAGTTCCTATCTCTGTTTTCATGGATTGGTTGGACCGCATTTGCGCTTTGTCTCATAGTGTTCAGCCGGTGGATGCTGTCAGTATCTGCGATCGTCGTGGAGGGCTGCGGTGTCTTCGCGTCATTCCACCGCAGTTGGGAACTGACAGCGAAGTGCGCACCAGCCATGCTGTTGTTCGTCGCCCACGCCACCATCGTGGGCTACTTCGCCGGAAAGATTCCGTACTACGCCTTCAACCTGATTGCTGGACACTTTGCTCTGCCACCATGGTCTGGATGGCTCCCTTTCGTTCTCAGCTTTGTTTTCGTGGCGTTTACAGAGCCCCTGTTTGCAATTGGCTGTGCTGAAGCGTACTACTCTGCTAGCGAAGGGGAACACCGGGTTCAGCATGAGATACCGCTGACCCTGCCTTTTGCATAAGCGTCTGCTACTCTTTCCCCATGCCCCCGCGCCCCAAACTCGCTCTCATCACCGGAGCCTCTCGCGGCCTCGGACTCGCCATTGCCGAGGCGCTCTCCGAACGCGGATTTCATCTCATCCTCACCGCCCGTGACCAGCGCTCGCTCAACCGCCTTGTCGGACGCCTCCCAAACTCCACGGCCATCGCCTGTGACATTCGCGATCCCCAATCGGTCGCCCTGCTCGCCACCCTCGTCCGCAAACGCAAGCGCCTCGACGTCCTCATCAACAACGCTGGCATTGCCGGTCCCGCGCGGCCCATCGCCACGCTTGATTACGCCACCTGGCGCGAAGTCATTGACACCAACCTGCACGGCACATTTCTCGTCACCCACGCCATGCTCCCGTTCCTCGGAAAGGGAAGCGTCATCGTCAACAATCTCAGCGTCGCGGCCCGCACTGCCTTCCCCGAGATGGCCGCCTACAACACCTCCAAGCGCGGCCTTCTGGCTTTTACCGAGACTCTACGTGAAGAGCTCCGTCCCCGTGCCGTTCGTGTCGTCGCGCTTCTCCCCGGAGCCACCGATACCGCAATATGGAAGCAGTTTTGGCCCGCCGCGCCCCGCCGCCGAATGATGTCTGCGGCCACCGTTGCCCAGGCCGTGGCCGATGCCCTGGCCCTGCCCGCCAATGCCAACATCGACGAACTCGTCATCACTCCGTCGTCCGGCTCGCTCTAGCCCACAGCAAAGGCCCCGCAGCCTCCCTTATTCGCCAAGGGTGCGGAGCCTCGAAATGGACATTCCAAACAATGGGATCGCACGATGAGTTCTAGGGCTCATCCTCGTCCAACTCCTCTTCCTCGTCTATCTCGTCATCTTCATCGATCAGGTATGGATCCAGCGGCTCCGGACGATCATACTCATCATCCGGTTCGGCGCGGGAATACACGTTAGGATGGTCTCTCGGTTCTCTCATAGTGGCACCTCGGGGGATTGGCTCCATCATTTGAGTCCCAATCTGTCACGTGGCGATGCCCACTAAGGGGTTTTTTCCAGACTACCCGCCGTAGCGGTAGCGCCTGGTTTGGGAAGGGAACAGCTTGACCAGCAAAATTCCCGCTACAAAGCCGCCAACGTGTGCCCAGAATGCCACACCGCCCGAGTGGCTGTCGGTTGCAATCAACGCCGTTCCCACCCCGCTCAGGAACTGCAACACAAACCAGTAGCCCAGCACCACCCAGGCAGGCAGCCAAAGGAAGAAAACGAAGAGGAAGGGAACCAGCATCAGCACCCGCGCCCGCGGATACAGAATGAAGTACCCGCCCATTACCCCGGCAATCGCTCCACTTGCACCCACCGTAGGAATCAGCGAACTCAGGTCTGCCGCCGTCTGCGCCAGCGCCGCCACAAAGCCGCAAGTCAGATAAAACACAAGGTAGGGAAAATGTCCCAGCACATCTTCAATGTTTCTTCCGAAGATCCACAAAAACCACATGTTAGAGATCAGGTGCCACCAACCGCCATGCAGAAACATGCTGGTCAGGATCGGCAACACCGCAAACTCCGGCGACGACGCAACTCCGTGCGCGTGAACCTGTGGAATGACCCCGATCATCATAGCCAGCCGGGCCGGCACCAGCCCAAACACATGGATAAATTGCGTCTGCGATCTAGGGTCCAGTGAAATCTCGAACAGAAACACCACCACGTTGGCGGCTATAAGAAAGTAATTGACCAATGGTGTCGAGAACCGCGGCGTATCGTCTTTCAGGGGAATCATCGCTCGTCTGCCGTACCTGTCTCCGCCGTGGCGATCTTGGAATTCACATCATACGGCATTTCTCGTGCTCCCCAAGCTAACTTCCACAGCCCGTGGTTGACCGCCAGCTAGCTTTGCTTGACCATGGAGGGGAATGACTAACGCAGTTCTTGTCCTGGATAAACCCGCAGCCTTTACCTCTCACGATGTCGTCAATCGCGTTCGCCGCATTACCGGCGAACGTAGTGTAGGCCACCTCGGCACCTTGGATCCCATGGCAACCGGGGTTCTCCCCCTTGTTCTTGGCCGCTACACAAGGCTCGCCCAGTTCTTCAACGATGCCGCGAAAATCTATGAAGGAGAAATACGTTTCGGCTTCTCGACCGACACCTATGACGCCGAAGGAGAACCCGTCGGACCCGTTTCCTCTTCACAACCGGCGTTAGCCGAAATCCACCGCCATCTCCCAGCCCTCACCGGACGCATTCTGCAACTGCCTCCCATCTACTCAGCCAAGAAGATCAATGGCGTCGCCGCCTACAAACTTGCCCGCAAAGACAAACCTGTCGAGATGAAACCGGTCGAAGTCGATGTCCATCGCTTTGAGATCCAGAGCGTCTGCGGAGATCGCGCCCGCTTCATTGCCGAAGTCTCCGCCGGAACCTACATCCGCTCGCTTGCCCACGACCTCGGTCAGGCGCTCGGTTGCGGTGCCCATCTCTCTCAACTGCGCCGCACCCACGCCGGGGAATTCGACCTCTCTCAAGCCGCAACCCTCGATCAACTGGCAACTTACCAGGGTAGTCTCATGCAAACCTTACCGGTCGCGAACTTCTCAGAATACTCATTATCGGACATTGCACTTCCTGCTAACAACCCTTCGCCCTACCTGCATCCACGCCTCATTCTCACCAAATTTCCCTCCGTCACCGCCTCGCCAGAGACCATTTCTGCGATTCGAAACGGACGCTCCATCAATCTCCCAGATTATTCCGACGCTCCGCTAGTCAAGGTCTTCGCCGATCAATCTACTCTTGTAGCAATCGCCCGTCGGGTTGCCGGAACCCTCTTCCATCCAAAGGTAGTCCTTTAACAAACGCGGTTTATCGTCCTCCACGCACATCAGTTACACGTGCACGCTCCCTTTGCGTCCGGCTGCGTCGAGCAATATCCAATCGTTCCCGAACTCTTCCAGCAAGTTGCATGACCTGCCGCTCCCGTTCCGCCGTCCGTAAGATTCCCGCTCGCGTCTAGTGCTGCCAGATGACCACTTCCGCTACCGTCGCTCAGTTGCACCTTCGTCCCCGCCGCATTGCCGTGATACCCGGTCAGGCTCGATGGCAACACAATACCGCCGCCAATCTGTAGCGATGAAAACGCGCCCGCCCCAAAGCCGCAATTCAGTCCGCCGGTGCCCAGAGAACAAACGTGCGTCCCCCCGTCGGGCGTCAGCTCGAGGCTTCCATTATTCCCCGACAGCAGCACCCCGCCTCCACGCAGACCTGTGCTCAGCACGACCTGCTGGTTAAACTTCAACAGCGGGGCGGTCCCTTGCAACGTAATCACGTTGCCGCCCGCCACCAGGCTCGAATTTATCTCAACATCGTTGGTGAACCCAGGCAGTGCCGCAATATACGACCGGACCCCATAGCCATGCAGGCCGATCAGCCGTAGCGATGCCCCAGGCGTCCCTTTGTTCCACGTCACCAGATGCTGCACGGTCGTATTTGAATAGACCGTGACGTCGTCCAATTGCAGCAGGCCGCCCCCCGACATGGTGACCAGTTGCGGCATAAAACTTGTCAGCGAAGCGTTCGCTACCGTGGTGGACGCAGCGTCTGCCAGAGTCACAGTCCGCGCGTTCGTATATCCAACAATCAGCGAGGTCAGTGCCGCCCCGCCTGGCCCAGCGCCCGCTACCGTCACCGAATCGCTACCCACTTCCGCTGGAGCGAACTTCGCCTTGGCCGAGGTCAGCGTTCTCGATCCTGCCGTCATTGAGGCGTCTGACACCGAGATATTGGCGCCGTCAACCGAAAACGAGCCGTCCCGCATTGTCAGATACGTCCCGCTATTGCTGAAGTATTCCGTGTGCCGATGCGTTTCCATGTGGCAGTTGTGGAGTCTGACATTGGTGTTCACAATCTGCGCATTCCCCGCGCTTTCTCCATTGAAATCAATCGGTGTTCCAAACAACTGCAACCCGACTTTCGGACTGTTATAAATGGCCGCCGTGCCATTTCCTGTGATCGTGCCGCCGAAGACCTGATTCTGTTCGCCCGAATTGAACGCCTCCGGATCGCTCGTGAACCCAATATTGTTGCCTTCGATATCGGGTTCAAAAAAAGTCACGGAGTAGGAATTGTTCCCGAATTTCACGGCTACATCAAAGCCGATGACCTTGATCTTATGAAAGGTGATTTTATTGCCAAAGTTAGTCGCGGGTTCAGATTGTCCGCTCGGATCGCCTCCGCTGTATAGGCCGATTGCTCCTGCCACAATGTTTCCGTTGATGGCGTTCGGAGTCTGAAGCGTGAAGTTCCCGATCACTCCTCCGCCTAACTGGCTGTGCGCATCCCCGCTCGCAATCGCAACCCCGCCCCGCCCGTCCACGTCAAGTTAGTCCCGCCCTCCCCTTGCCCAAGCAGGTTCACACAGCGCGGCACGTTGATCCGACAAGCCAGGGAATAAACACCCGCCGGAATGTCCACTTCTCCGCAGCCATTTGGAAGCGAGCCGATCGCTGCGTTGATCTTTGTCCCGATGTCCTCGCCCGCCGCGGCCGTCACGCGAACCTGAGCCCACAGCCCGGCAGCGAAGGCAACCAGCAACGCGACCATCACACTATAGCGGCGCATCGTAGTTTCCCTCTGATTGAGTTTTATGCAGCGCTCTTCACGCCCGCGGAGACATCAATTCGTCAAGCTCCCGCCGGAAGCTCTCTAACTCCGCCAGCCGTTCCGGCGTAGCTTCCACCAGCTCGCTCTTGGATTGGAAAACCTTCCTGCCTGCCCGCTCCACCAGCACGCCTAGAATCTCTCCCATGTGCCATCCGGGCTCGCCGATCAGTTTCAGTCCCAGTGGTGTTGGCTGCACCAGGGCGATGCAGCTCCCCTTCATCAATCCCACCGTATTGGGAAGCCGGTCGAAGGTCTCGATCTCAAATCCAGCCAGGTAAATCGTCTGCAACTGTTGCGCGGGATCAGGCACGTCTGTTCCTCTCCAGTCAGGCCGCCAGGATTTTCCCAGGTGCTGTCCCCGGTGTCTTCCCCGGCGCTATCCTCTGTGTCGTCCTCGACGTCCCGTCCCTCCATGATGCCATCTGCCCAGCCGTCGCCGCCACCTTGAAAAGAGGAACCATCGCCGTCGCCAGGCGATTCTTGTACGGATATTCCCCCGTCATGAAGTCAACGTCCAATCCCTCCGCCAGCGACTCGCGAGTCACATCGAAAATCATCACCTGTCCCGGCGACAATCTATCCCAGCGGCGATCGTGATGTATTGTGTAAAAGTGTCGGCGCTCTCCCTTTTGGAAGGTCACAAGCACCGCCGCAATCGCACCAGCGCTGTTCTGATAACCCCATACTATACAGTCACCTATGCCATCAGACACAATGCTCAACATGAAGTCCTGCCGTCGCTTGTCCAAAAACAGGTTTTCGCTCGTTCCGCTCCACTCCGCCTTGCGACGATAGATCCACTCCGCGACCGTCCGCAGTTCCCTTTCGCGCCGCACCAGCCGAAAGCCTTCCCGCCCCAGTCTCCGGCTCGCTTTCGCAGCCTTCCCGTGCGCTGCCACAAATTCCTCAGCCGTAATATCGCATCGCCTTGTCGTCGGAGCATTGCAAAATTCCGTCGGAGCCAGGCTCTCCCAGCGCCCTCGGATCTGTTGACCCCGCAGCGCTGTCACCTCCATCGGCAGTCCCAATCGCGACAATTCTCGCCACGCGTGTTCCAGCGGATAAGGCTCTCCAACGCTCAGCACGTCCCGATAGTCGAACAGCGTTTCGCCGATCAGTCCCACTTCCCTCTCGCGCCGTACCGCAGGGATAATCGCCATCCCCGAATCGGACTCTGCCACGATCACATGTGGCGTCTCCCGCCCCGCGAACCACTCGGCAGCTCTGCGATTGAGTTCATAGGATTGGAACAGGGTGCAATCGCATTGCTTTTCCAGCCACGTCCACCGCGACTTCAACCCGTCCAACTCATGCGCACTTCGCAGCGTTTCCAGTTTAAGCAAGCCGCTTCCTTCCAACGTTCGTGACTCCAACGTTCGCAGTCCAACGTTTTGAGACTCCAACGTTCAACTCTGCTTATCCATTGGAAGCCGCCACGCCATCTCGGGTTAGCCACTCATCTCAGGAAACTTCCGCCGTCTCCGGTTCCGCCAAACCGGCCTTCCGATACGCGCGCAGAATGTCTTCAACGCTCACCACACCCATCAGCAAGTCCATATTTCCACGGTGTACCACGGGCAGCATCGGCCGGTCCTTGATAAATCTCAGCGCCACGTCCAGCGACTGGTCCTGATGGAGTCGCGGCACCCGGGCGCGGATCAGTGTGCGCACCGGAGCCCAATCATCGCTCTCCGGGTCAAGCAAGGCTTCCCGGCTCAGCACGCTCCAGCGGCCTTCGCCAAGTGACACCAGGAACTGCTCTTCCTGTGTCCCGGCGGCGATGCTCCGTGCCGAAGCGATTGCCTCGTCTCCCAGCAGCGCCCGTCCCATCGTCGGACGCATCGCATCCTCCACCCTCAGGATATGCATCTCGCGCTCTTCTTCGAGCGAAGGCAGGTCCAGTCCATCCTGGCGTGACAGCAAGTCAAATAGCGGCACCTCTTGAAAACCGCGCGAGATCAGGTACGAGATCGTGTTGCAAATAATCACCGGCAAAATGATCGAATAATTCCCGCTCACTTCCAGAATCATAAACACCGAAGTCATCGGCGCCCGCAGGATTCCCGCAAACAACGCCCCCATCCCAACCAGTGCATAGGCTCCAACTGGCACCGCAATCGCCGGAAACAGATGCTGTTCCAGCATCGCCACCGAACCGCCCAGCATTGCCCCCATAAACAGCACAGGAGCAAACAGACCACCCGGCGTGCCCGTGGCAAAGCTCAACACCGTCGAGATCAACTTCAATCCTGCGATAATGCCCAGCACCTCCCAGGGAAACCGGTTGTGCATCGCCAGGTCTATCCACTCGTAGCCGGCCCCCATCACCTGCGGATACCAGATCGCGATGAATCCTATCAGCAGTCCTGCCACGCCCGGTTGCAGGTATTGCGACCATTGCGGCAGCCTTTTCAGCCATGGCCGCAGATTCTTGATGATCTTCACAAACGTCAGCGACGCCACGCCGCCCACCACTCCGAGCGCCGCGTACGCCAGCAGTTCTCCGGCATGATCCAGGCGATATTGCGGAACGTGGAACAGCGGCTCATCGCCCAGAAACCAGCGCTCCACCACCACGCTCGAGATCGCCGAAAGCACCACCGCCCCCAGTATTCCCGCGCTCCACCGCCCAATCACCTCTTCGATGACGAATAGCACCGCCGTAATCGGAGCATTGAACGCAGCCGCCAGTCCTGCCGCTGCGCCCACCGGCGCCACCAGACGCAGTCGCTCCTTCGAGAGCTTCAGCCAGCGTCCCAGCGCCGACGCCAGACCTGCTCCAATCTGCAACGACGGGTCTTCAGGCCCCAGCGATTGTCCGCTGCCGATGGCCAGAGCGCTCAGCACAAATTTTCCAATCACTGTCTCCGCGCCGATATAGCCGTCGTAAATGTACAGCGCGCCTTTTGTCTGCGTGACTCCGCTGCCTCTCACTCGCGGGAAAAACCGCACCGCCAGCACCGCAATCACCAGCCCCATCAGTGCCGGAACCAACACCACCCGTGGCGTGCTCGGATGCATCGAGCTCCCCAGCAACCAGAGCCTCGCCGCGGCAATTGCAATCCTGAAAAGCACCACGCAACATCCGGCCAATATGCCGATGGCGATTGCCAGCACCAGGAAAAACTGCTCCTCACGAATCGAGATCAGTCCCGAAGGCCCAAGCATCCGCCGCAACGTCTCAAAATACTTCCGGCGCACCGGAGTCGCCATCAGTTTCAGCAGCGCCTCGCGGCTACGCCCACTGCGCGGCTTCATCAGTTTGCCCCCATGCGTTCGCGCGCCAGCAGCAGCAGTGCTTCATCGTTCAGCGTGGGAGTCCCGCAGCCCTTCTGTGCGGCCATCTCCGCCTGAAATGCAAATCGCATCGTGCTTTCGATTACGTCGTCCCGGCCCCGCAACTTGCGTTCGTTCATCGTCGGAGAGAGTTGTCCGGCCCACCTCGCAAAGCCGCTCCACTGCGCCGGATCGTCGACCGTAGCCCCGGTCCCGCCTGCCCCGGCATTCGCATTCGGTGTCCCAGCTTTCGCCTCGCCTGTCATGGCCTCCGCAAATGGCACCCCGCATCGCGCCAACCGCTCCAGCGCGATCCGGAACGCGGCCATCGTCCGATCCGTGCGGATTTTTCCCGTAGCGCTCTTCGCAAACGGGTCCAGAGCCTCCATGCGCATCAGTTGCTCTAGCAGCGAATGCGATTCCGCACTCTCCGGCTTCACCTCTTCCAGATATCGCCTCGCCGTCGCATAGCTGCCTGCTGCCAGGCTCGCCCTCGCCGCACCCAGCAATGCCGCACGCTGTTGCTCGTCATCCGAAGCATTCGTCTTCAGTCCACCCTCTGTCTTTCGCTGCCGCAACTCCGTCTCAAAAGCCTCCAACGCTTCTCCGAAATCCCCGTTTCTCAAAAACGACTCCCCTAGCCGCTGTTGCAGCGGAGAACTTTCCGGCAACACCGCCTCCACCGCGAGCAGCACCCCTTCGGCCTCATCTTTCCGGCCAAGTCCCATCAGGTACTCCGCCGCCTCCAGGCGCGCCCCGGTCTTCTGCAGAACCGGATCGCTCTGCTCCGGCCACACCCCGTCGATTGCTTTTTGGTAGTAGCGCAGGGCCTCATCCACATGTTGGCGATGAGCCTCCAACCGCGCAAGTTTCAGATTTACCTGGGCATCGCCCGGTCTCTGATCCAGCATTGCGTGCAGTTGTGCGAGCGCTTCGTCGGTAGCTCCCGAAGCCAGCAGCGCGTCCGTCAGCTTAAGTTGGTATTGGAGGTTGCCGTGAGAATAGACCAGCGCCGTCTCAAATGCGTCCACCGCCGGGTTCGGATATTTCCGAAAACCCTTCGTCCATTCGTCCATAACGCTCACACCGGCGGCGTAGTACCTCCCGGCCAGCTCGCTTTGCTTTTCCTCGAAGATCCCCACCACCAGCCGGGTAAATGAAAATCCCAGCGCGATCACCAGCGACAGCGTCAGCAGCGGACGCCAATCCTGAATCGTCCAGACGTGTGTCTCCTCATCGCAATGTTGGCAACGGCCGTTTTCCCCAAGAGGCTGCCTGCAAATCGTACAAATGGCCGTTTCTTCGCTCATTCCCATATCCTGCGTGCCGTGAGCGCCTATCTCTGCGCCCATTTCGTCTACTTACTTGATAACACGCGAGCGCCATCGCGAAAACATTCGCGCAAAGAAAAAGAGAGAGGATTGTTCCCTCTCTCGATTCCCCATCGTATTTTACTGCGAGCCTTAGCAGCCCTGCGGGTGGCCTACATCCGCCTGCTTTTGGCGAATGTGGGGGCAAAAAACTCTGCTGCTTTTGGCGAATGCAGGGAATCAGCGGCGGGTGGCCTACATCCGCCCGCTTTTGGCGAATGGGGAATCAGCAATCGCCTCGAACTCCATCAATACAGGTGAAAATTCACTTCCACGTTGATCTGGACAGCCACCGGCGTCCCGTCCTTCATCGCCGGATGGAACTTCCAAAGCTTCACTGCCTCCATCGCCTTCTGGTCCAGTCCCATGCCCAGGCTGCGTGCCACTCGCACGTCGCGTGGCCTTCCATTCGAATCCACGATCAGCCACAGCACCACCGTGCCCTGGTACTTCGCCTTGCGTGCTTCTTCGCTATAGTCCGGCGCCGGATTCTCCAACACTCGCGGTGCGCTCACCCCTCCGCCAACCCGGAATACGCCTCCGCCAATACCGCCGCCGTGACCCGGTCCCACTCCCGGACCAGTTCCGCTACCGATTCCCCCGCCGCTTCCCGACCCGATTCCTCCGCCCATGCCGGTGCCGTTCGAAGCCGGTCCCGAAGGCAGCTCTGACTTCGGATCGCCGAGGTTCAGCGCTGCCGCCGAAGCCAGCTTGATCTGCGGAGGCACCACTACGGTTGGCTCCACTGGCAGCTTTGGATTCTCGTTTCGTATCACCATCGCCGGAGGCGTAATCTGCGTCATCGAAAACTTGGGCAGTTTGCCTCTGGGAGCCACCAGTTTGTCATGGTCTCCGCCTCCACCACCGCCGCCAATCTGGTCGTGCGCCTTTGCCGACAGCGGCATATAGTCGCTGATCTCCGGAGACACCAAACTGATCTGCTGCGTCGCCGTGGTCACTACCTTCGCACCCGCAATCGACAGCGCGATCAATCCGCCCAGCGCCGCCACGTGAACCACCAGCGAAACTCCGGCGCTCTTTTTCTTGTATGTGTCCTCCGCCCAGATGTCCGCAACCTTCACCGGGCGCGAAGTCAACTGCAGCGGCGGCAGCTTCTTCGGAAACAGCGATTCCCTGACATTCGCCAGCAGAGATTGCCAAAGCGGAGGATTCAGGTCCTCCCGCAGCAGCAGGTGTAGCTCTGGCTCCACTTTCTTCATCGACGCTTCATCTTCGTTCTGCATTCCTTTACCCAGCCCTTCACTCCCAGGCTTGAGGCTTCAGCTCTCATCCCCGGCCATTGTTTTCTCAGCCGTTGCGTCTGTCTTCAGATACGCGCAGCCTGCCAAGTTGTATTCCGCGTGATCTTCGAGTTTCCCCGGAATCTTCGCAGACACCCCGCGCACCTCGCGTAACTTGAGCACCCCACGTGCTCCTTATGTGCTCAGTAAGATGCGCTCAGGTGCTCGCAGGTCGTTCGAATTCTTTGTTATCGCAAAGTCCTCAGAATCGAATAAGTAATCCCCTCTCCTTCACGGAAGCCGAGACAAATGCTTCCCTTGAACGCGTTGCCTCACGGCCCCACCCGTCTCTCGGCTTATAATGAGGAATTCAAGTACTTCGCGGATGCGGCTCAAACCCCGCCGCTGATTCATTGATCGGAGACATAGACCCGAGTGGACCTCAAGGCAACCGTAAATCTGCCCACAACCGATTTCCCCATGAAGGCTAACCTGCCCCAGAACGAGCCTAAAATGCTCGAGCACTGGCAGAACATTCGCATCTACGATCTGGTTAGAAAGTTGCGTCTCGGATCGCCCACCTGGGTCCTGCATGACGGGCCGCCCTACGCGAACGGTGCCATCCACCTCGGCCACGCCCTCAACAAATGCCTGAAGGATTTCATCGTCAAGTCCCGCACCATGGCTGGCTTTGACTCGCC
>Ga0187847_10003545_pt1 | contig 11863 bp, 14 predicted proteins | sample June2016WEW_4_10_FD_132458 | JGI IMG/M metagenome (GOLD analysis project Ga0187847, IMG submission 132458) | Peatland microbial communities from SPRUCE experiment site at the Marcell Experimental Forest, Minnesota, USA - June2016WEW_4_10 | ecosystem: Environmental > Terrestrial > Soil >...
GAAAAGCTGATCCGCAGACCGTTGACGATATCCGGCAGGCAGGCGGGCACCAGAACCCAGAGCATGGTGCGGCCGGGCGAAAGCCGCAACACCTTGGCGGTCCGGATCAGCACGGGGGGCAGATTGCGCACCGCGCCCAACGTGAACAGGGTCATCGGCACCAGTCCGTGCATGACGCCGAACGCGACCTTGGCCGATATGCCGAGGCCAAACATCAGCAGCACCACCGGATACAGCGTGACTTTCGGAATCGTATAGAAGCCCGCGAGGATCGGCTCCGCGACCTCTCCCGCGAAGCGTCGTATCCCGAAGATCAGGCCGAGCGCGAGACCAATCAGCGCCGACAGTGCGAAGGCCAGCAGGAACGCTTGCAGGGTCGCGGCGGCATGATCCCAGAACATCCAGGTGCGCAACAGACCGAACAGATAGACCAAAGTCTGCAGCGGCGGAGAAACCACCACGCCCTTGGTCCAACTGCCGATCGCCTGCCAGAGCGCTAGTATCAGCAGCGCCAGCACGACAGCGTCGAAGGCGCGGATGCGGCGGCGCGACGTGCTCCCGGCGAGCGCATTTTCGAGCGAGAGGTCACTCATCGCGCGGAACGGCGGCGCGCCAGCCGCCCCTCCCAGACGTAGAGAATCCCGTTGGCTGTGACCGCAACCAGCATCACGAACAGCATCACGCCGTACATCGCGCGATTGTCGAAGCTTTGATAGGCAAAGGAAATCGCATAGCCGAGCCCGGTGCCGGACAGGATGAACTCGCCGGCGATGACACCTATCAGCGCGTAGCTCAGCGCCAGCTTGAAACCGGTGAACAGGCGCGGCAGCGCGGCCGGCAACACGATCCACCATAGCGTCCGTGCCCGGTTCAGCCGGTGGCCGCGCGCCATCTTGATCAGAACCGACGACACGCTGTCCAGGCCCGAGAGCGTGCTGATCATGACCGCGGGCGCGGCGGAGAGCACGCCCAGCACCACCAGCGGCGGCTTGCCGAGGCCGAGCAGCGCCACCAGCAGCGGGTAGAAGATGAAGGTCGGCACCGAGTAATACGATGCCAGCAAGGGGTCCGAGACATCGCGCAGCCGCGGTGAGCGGTGGATCAACGCGCCAGCCAGGGTGCCAAGCCCGATCGCCAGCACGAAGGCGAGCGCGATGGTCGAAAAAGTGCTCGCGATACTCTCGTTCAGCTCGCCGGAGCCGATCAGATCGACCATCGAAGCGACCATGTCGCTCGGAGCAATGACGGTCAAGGGATCGATGATGCCGGTGCGGCAGCAGAGTTCGAGCAGGATCACCAGTGCCGCCAGAACGGCGACGCGGACGCAGAGAACGGCGCGTCGCCGCGTCATGCCGCCCGGCCCATGGTCTTGAGCGACTCTTCGCGGAGCGAAGACCACAACCGCGCGGTCAACGCGCCGAATTGCGGATCCGAGACGATGCGGCTGTCGCGCTCGCGCGGCCAGCCGGTCTCCACCATGTCGATGAAGCGGCCCGGCCGCGCACTCATGACGCCGACCCGGTCCGACAGCATCGCCGCTTCGTCCAGGGCATGGGTGATGAGCAGCACGGTGGCGCCGGTCTCGCGCCAGAGCCGCAGCAATTCGTCGCCCATCAATAGCCGCGTCTGCTGATCCAGCGCCCCGAATGGCTCGTCCAGCAAAATCAGCCGCGGCCGCAGCACCAGGGTGCGCGCGATGCAGACCCGCTGACGCATGCCGCCGGAGAGTTGCGCCGGATAATGATCGGCGAACTGGTTGAGCCCCATGAAGCTGACGGCATGATCGACCCGCTCGGTAATTTCCGCTTTCGCAAGGCCGGAGGTGCGCAGACCAAAGCCGACATTCTGGCGCACGCTGAGCCAGGGCATGCTCGAATCTTCCTGGAACACCACGCCGATGCCGTCGGGAACCTCGCCGTGCAATTCCTTGCCTTCGAACTGCACGCTGCCGCCGGTCGGGCGAACCAGACCGCTGAGCACGTCGAGCAGGGTCGACTTGCCGCACCCCGACGGTCCGACGATGGAAAAGAACTCGCCGCCGCGTATCACCAGGTTGATCGGGCCGAGGGCGTGGATGGCGGGCGGCCCTTCGTAATGACGGATCACCTCGTTCAGCGCGACATGCGACGGCTCGCTCACGGCCGGGGCGCTCATTGTGAGGAACGCAGATCGGGCGGCAGATAGGAGGTGTCGACGTATTTCGGCCAGTCGACGTCGCCCTTGACCTGCCCGGTGATCTGCAGGCCCTCGACCATGTGGTTCATGCTGGGATAATCGAGCTGACCGTCGCTCCAGTAGTTCAGCTTGATGAGTTGGTGGATGTGGGCCCGGAACAGGTCGAGGTTCGGATTGCTGTAGGCCCGGGCGGTGATGTCGGCGGACTCATCGGGATGTTCCAGCGTATAGGCCAGCCCCTCGCGGCGGGCGGCGATCAGGCCCGTGATGATATCGGGATGCGCTTTGGCATAGTCCGCGGATGTGATCATCACGGTCTGCATCATGCGCGGGTCCATCACGTCGCGCACCATGAAGAGGGGCTTCACCAGTTCCTTGTTCTGCGCGTAGAGCAATTCGTCGGAGAAGCCGGCATCGACCGCGCCGCTGCTGACGGCGGAGATGTTGGCGCCGAGATCGCCGGCCGGCACCAGCTTCACCTGCTGCTGGGTCATGCCGCTGGCCTTCAGCGCCATCAGGATCAGCATGTTGCTCACCGATCCGGGCGAGGTATAGGCAATTTGTTTGCCGACGAGATCCTTGATGCCGGTGAGGGCTGAATCCTTCTTCACGACCCACATCTGATCGGCCACGCTTTGAGTGCCGGCACCGATGATGATGAGCTTCTGGCCGGAATTGATGGCCTGGACCGCTGCCGCCAGCGAGACCTCGCCGAAAGGAATGCCGCCGGCCAGGGTGTTGCGGACCGCGGTGCCGCCTCCCGCTGCGGTCAGGATGCCCGTGACATCGACGCCGTTCTTCTTGAACAGGCCCTTCGCCATCGCGACCGCATAGGGCACGCCGTAGAACTGGCCGCCCCAATGGGTGACGGTGATGGTCTCGGCCACCGCGGCCGGCGCGCTCCAGGCGGCGATCGTCGCGGCCAGACCCAAGGCTAGTCTCAGGACCAAACCAACCCGGACAAATCTGTTTCGCTTGGCCATGTCGTGTTCCTGTTTCTGTTGCTCCGGCTGCAACCTTCCGGATCTAGCGGTCGGCCAGGCCATGGCGTTTTTCGAACGCATGCACGGCGGGGAAGCCCATCAAATTATTCATGTCGGCGAACGGCAACATCGGAGCGCCGCTGCCGGTGCCTATTCCGGCCGTTTTCAGGTGGCGGAAAACCAGTTGCAGCGCGCCAGCCGCGGTCAGGAAGCCGGAGCCGGGATAAAGCGCAATCTTGAAACCCATGGCCGCGAGCTCGCTCGTCGACAGATAGGGTGTGCGGCCGCCCTCGACCATGTTCGCCAGCAACGTCGCGCCCTTGAAGGTCTCGGCGATACGACGCAATTCCTCGAGGCTCTCGGGACTTTCGACAAACAGCACATCGGCGCCGGCATTGAGGAATCCCTCGGCCCGCCGCAGCGCCGCATCCATCCCCTCCGCATAGCGCGCGTCGGTCCGGGCCACGATCAGAAAGTCGCGGTCTGGCCGCGCATCGACCGCGACACGGATCTTGGCAATGGCGTCATCGGCCGGGATCACACGGCGAAATTCGGTGTGACCGCATTTCTTCGGGAATTCCTGATCTTCAAGCTGGATGCCGGAAGCGCCGGCGGCCGCATAGCCGCGCACGGTGCGATCGACATTCAGCAACCCGCCATAGCCGGTATCGCCGTCGGCAATAAAGGGAATGTCGATGGCGCCGGCGATGCAGCGCACCCGGTCAAGCATTTCCGTGAATGTCGCGGTCCCGGCGTCGGCGACGCCAAGCGCGGAGGCGACGACGCCATAGCCGGTCATGTAAAGCGCGTCGAAGCCGGTACTCGCCGCCACTCTCGCCGATATGCCATCGTAGACGCCGGGAAGCGTCAGACAGCCGTCCCTCTGCAGCAGCACACGCAGTGTCGTTGCCCCGGCCAAGCCGTCCTCCTGTCGTGTTCCCCAGATCGGCGACGCCTTGAAGGGCACCTGCCGCTATTTTTTTAACATCTGGAACGCTGGCGATGCGTTCCAGGCCTGAGCTTTATTTCCCTCAATTTCTAAGGGTTATCCGGCAAAAATCAATCCTGTCGCCCGTTGCCTTCGGCAGGCAGGCCAAACAATGCGGTTTGATCAGCTTTGGTGAGGCATGGCGCTGAAGCCGCGCGGCAGGTTTTTTAGGGACTATCAACTGGGGGAGGGGTCGTGAAATGAAGAGGCCGCCAGACTGAGGCGGCCATTCACTATTCCGATGTCGGGGATTACTTTTTGCCAAGCACGCCGTTAGGGGTGGTTCGTTCGCTCCCCGGCAGGCGCTCGTAAGTCAGAAAGCTCCCGTTGCTTGGCCTGTCCATCAGGGTACCGCATTTCTCACAAGTCACGTTATCCGTGGGGGCTCCGGTCACCGTGACTCCATATTCGGCTCCGCAGCCGCACCGATGCGTTCCGGTGAGCCATTCTACGAATTCAGTCATGCTCGGAACATGCGTTGCGGATGGCCAGTTTTCGGCTCGAACCAGGCTATCTTTCGGGTGCGCTGCCAAAGCTCGACATGATGGCCGTCGACCAATTGCTTGGCCTTCATCATGGCCACGTTGTCATCCGCGCAATCGAGCGGAACCGACTCTTGAAACTCACCATCTGAGCCAATGATATACGCGCGGTAGTCCGGCATGTTGCTGCTCCCTCTGATCAGGCGGGAGCGCAAAACTCTCTGTCACCGAACGATGCCGAGGGCGGGGCGGTGATATGCCTTATATGGTAAGCGGCCTCACTCATAACAGGCCATTGCGAAATTCAAATTGATCGCGCTAGCGCGCGGCTCCGGTAGTCGTGCCTGAGGGCCCGCTGGCTGGAGGCGGAACCTCATTGACTATGCTTGATTCCGGCATACCGCTCGGTCCAGGATTGCTTGCCACATGGGTTCCACTTCCGAATCCCCATACGAAAAGTGTGAATGCGAAGATGAATACCGCGCCAATTGCGACTAACGTTCGACCACCTGCCTTGCCTTCGCGATCATGGTTCGCCATCGGTTTTCCCTTCGAACTCTGCCGTATGGTCAGGCCGGCGATTAAGCCAGGTTGGCAGGCATCACAAATTCGGCGTCGCAAGACTTGATCTTACAATGACCATCAAGCACTTGAACTGATCCACCACCGCTCGGTACATTTTCAACTAACCCGGCATCGTTCGCGCAATCCCAGGCGTCTCCTTCGGTTTGAAAGGGGCGGCTTATTCGATCGCCATCCCTGAATACGGCGTAGCTCATGGTGCTCTCCTTCCAGAGGCAACGTGCCCCATCCGAATAGGTTCGCGGGGTGTTCCATCAGCCCAACACCAATCCGTGATTGCGCAGAGGTGACGGAGTCACGTTCGACATTGTCCCGAACAAACGCAGGGAATCGACGGAATCTGCGGGTGCAGTGAAGGCGGTGGCGGGTATGGGACAATGATGGAACCGGCATGCTCGCCAAGTTCCCGGGCGCGACGGTCAATACCGCGCGCTTTTCCAAAATATTGGGCGACGCGAGGGGGGTAGTCTACAACAACCCTGCTGGGCCTGCGGTTTTGGTTGTTTGAAGGCGACGGTACGGCTTGCCGCGTGATTTATCAGATGCGTTCAAACATGTTCCGCTACAATTGGCTTCTCTGGAGCTATGAGCGGACTTTCAGCCAATTTCACCGCTGGGTCGTCACAACTTATGCATTGAAGGTCGGTGCGGCCGGAGACAGTGACAACCGCGACCATTCGTTTTCCGCATTTCGGGCAGCGTGTTGTTTGATCCATGAGACAATCCTCCCGATTTTTCCTTCATAACCCGGAAGTGAAGCCTTTAGTTCCATTCGAGCGTTGGGCGGTGAACAGGTCCCTTTCGCCCCTCAATCCCCCAGGGGTTCCGCTGAGTGACTTCAAAACCTCGGACTAAGCTAGCACCGCTCGGCACGCTGCGGTGTGACAGTTGGAGATTGCCCGCCACGGGATCGATCCTCGCGCGGCGAATTCAAGCGCAAAGGCCTTTGTCCCGGTGGACAAACTCGCGATGGATCTCACGTCCCAGCGCATTGACCACGGATATCTCAAGGTCCTGATCGTCGGTAAGGCTCTCGTCGTAAAAGTGCTGAGCGATCACTCCACAATGCGCAATCGCCTCTGCGTTTGTGTTGAACTCAACTCCAACCCGGTCTCTCATTGGAACGCCGTCTTTCATGTCAAAGTAAAATTTCTGCATAGCCCTCAACCCTGGTTTGTGTTGTTTGTCAGCCAATTCCTGTTTCTGAGTAACGCGCGCAACGACACGGCAATTTGGCGACGTTGATTGCGCTCGGCGCCCGGTGGGAAAGTGCGGGCATAGCGCAGCATGACGCGCCTTTTCTCGATCAGTTCAGCTAAACTGTAATGCGGGTGATCAGGGATCGGGAGAGTGGCGCTCGTCATGATGTTCCACCTGGATTTAGGCGGGAGCGTTATCGACTCTCAGTCACCGATAGCAGCCGAAAGACGGTGCGGTGATGCAGGACCAATACCCTCAGGCCATGTCCTGTTCCGCAAATTGGGATGCCGCGCAATGGAACGCGCCTGGCATGTTTCAAAAGTACCAACGCCGGAAGTGACGCGTCTCATGGAACCGAAACACTTCGTGGTGATCCCGGAACGATGGCGGGCTTGGCAGCTTGGACTCGCCTGTGCTTGGCGGTGTCAAGCGCAGAGAACACCCGGCTGGAACACGCCCCCCTCCATCGGGCGTTCTAATTAGCGGCCTCAGCTCCCCCCAGGCTGCGGCCGCTTCTTTGTTTTCGGCCTCGAATTCCCGGCGGTCTCCTAATTTGTTAAATTTTCGATAGTGGTCAATATTGACCAACCGCTCCGAAATCCGGAAGAGCATACTGGTTCCATCACCGTCCCTTATCGGCATCTACCGGTGACTGAGAGTTTTGCGCTCCCGCCTGATCCAGGGGTGGGCAGCATGCCCCGATTACAACCATCATTGACCGCTATCGAGCGTCCTCGCTGTTCTCGTTGCCAAACCCGAATGATGCTGGAGCGGGTTTCACCGGGGCCAATTGGTTTCGAACAGCGATTGTTCGAATGCCCCAAATGCGATCACGTCGAGATCAGCGTCATTGCATCGGACCCCTTCACATCGAAGGCGGTCGGATGGCTTTCCGGAGAACTCAGAGCGCCGAACTGAGGCAATGCCATGCTCGACAAACAAAACCAGGGCCCACAATGCACGGCCTGCGGTTCACCAATGAAACTCTCCGCGATTGAACCGAGCAGCACTGGCCAGGATTTGCGAACGTTTACTTGTCCAGAATGCAAAAGGGTTGAGCGCCACATTATCGAGAGTGCCGTGACCGAGGCCTGGCTTGCGCCGAGGCAATCAGTGACGTGATGTATCGGCGCGAAGAGTGCCTGGTCCAGGCTTCGATCTGTCGCGAGAAGGCCAAAGCCGATCCGGCGCTTTACGATTATTGGATCGACCGCGCGATCGTATGGCTTCAACGTGCCATCCAGGCCAGTCGCGGTAACGGGGTCACTCACGCGACGCCCGAACATGATTCCGAAGCCAGCGCGGAACAGCCCAGCCGAACCGCAGCTATCCCGGAGGTACCCGCCTGATCTTCCTCAAGGAGGGATCATCGGCTGGCGTGCGACACCCAGGCACCTTTGTTTTGGGAAAGTGAGCTGCCGCTGACGTTCGCCCACACGCCGCTGCCAAAAAGCAGCAGAGCGAGACTCAGTCCCAGTATTTGGCCAAGTATTTGGCTCAATTTCAAACTCCGTATTAGATTCAACAATCCCCACATAGCCAAAGTGTTCCCGGTGCCGGTAACGAACAGGCGGTTTTTTCCTTTGGCCGGGCGGACCTTGTTTTGTGGTCATGCTCAACGGCTTTCAGGCACGCAGGCGCGGCGTGGGCGATCGCGAGATGCCGTCTCTCGTCGAGCCTCACAGCCGCATATGTTCGTCGATCCGCGCGGCCGAACCGGCGTCGACCGGCCCGGTATCCACCACTTCGCCGCGCTTGAACACGGCAAAGCGATCTGCAAGTCCAAGAACGAAGGACAGATGCTGCTCGACCACCAGCATCGCGGTACCGCGGTCGCGCCGCGTTGCCGCGAGCACTTCGGCGAGCCGGTCCACGACGGAGGGCTGCAGCCCTTCCGTCACTTCGTCGAGAAGGAACAAGCGCGGTTCGGCGATCAGTCCGCGCGCCACGATCAGCATTTTCTGTTCGCCTCCCGACAGGGTGCCGGCGCGCTGGGAAAGCCGCGCGGTGAGCACGGGAAACCAGCCGCTGATATCGGCCAGCCTTGCCTCGAAGCCGCGATCGTCGCTCAGCCCAAGCCGGAGGTTGTCGCGCACGCTCAAGTCCTGGAACAGCGCCTGTTCCTGCGCGGCATAGGCAAGCCCGAGCGCGCGTTTGCGAAACGGAGCCAGCCGCGTGACATCGCGGCCGTTGATGTGTACCGCGCCGTCCCATGCCGGCAGAAACGAAAGAATCGTTTTCAGGAGCGACGACTTGCCCATGCCGTTCTTGCCGACAAGGGCGAAGATCTCGCCGGGAGCGATCGTGAGCGAAACGCCGTGAACGACAGCCGAGCTGCCATAGCCGCTGGTCAGGTTGATGAGTTCGAGGGCGGCGGTCATGACGTCACCTCGCCTCCGTCGGGCGAGTGTTCCCGGTATAAATCTCGCGTATCAACGGGGCATCGGCGACGGCCGCCACCGGGCCGTCCAGCGCTACGCGCCCCTGATGCAGCAGGATAATGCGCGACGAGATCTGGCGGACGAAGTCGAGATCGTGCTCGATGATCAGGACGCATAGCCGTTCGCGTGCCACCAGGCCGGTGAGGATAGCGGCGAACCCCTGGCGCTCGGCACGCGTCAGTCCCGCCGTCGGCTCGTCCAGCAGCAGCACCTGCGGTTCCAGCGCCAGAACCATGGCGAGTTCGAGAGCCTGTTTCAGGCCGTGACTGAGGAAGCGTGCCTCCTCGCCCAGCCGCTCGGCCAGACCCGAACTCTCCACCACCGCGCGCGCCGCGGCTGGCAAGGCCAACACCGGCGAGACGCCGATGAAGGACGGCCGCTCACTCCTGACCCGCGCGATCCGCAGGCAATCAGCCACGTTCAATGTCTCGAACACGGAGGCGGTCTGGAACTTGCGCCCGAGGCCGAGGCCCACGATACGGTCGGGCGCCAGACGATTGATCGGCTGCCCGGCAATGCGCACCGTCCCTTCCGAGCGCTCGCGCCCGTCGGCGAGACAGCGGATCAAGGTCGTCTTGCCTGCGCCGTTCGGCCCGACAATGCTGACGAGCTCACCCTGCCGCACCGTGAACGATACGCCTGACAGCACCGACAGACTGCCGAAACGCCTGGAGACGCTGTCGACCTCGACCACGACATCGTTGCGGTCGGGCGCCACGGCGGCGCGCTCCAGCGTCGCCAGAGTGACCGCCGAAGAAGTCCGGACCGGCACCCGCCCGAAGCGGCGATGGATCGCGATGCCGGCGCCGCGCAGACTGCCGAACAGGCCACCAGGCAGCACGACGATGACCACGACGAACGCGACGCCGACGATCAGTTCCCATACGAAGGGCAGGCTGCTCGAGAGGTAGGCGCTCGCGACTTCGATCACCAGGGCGCCGACGACGGCGCCGACCAGCGAGCCGCGTCCGCCGAGCGCCACCATGACCACGAGCTGGGTGCCGAATACGAAACCCGCATTCTCCGGGGCGGCAACACCGCTGAAGCCGACATAGCCGAAGCCGGCCAGCGCCGCGACAACGCCCGCGACGACCATCAGACCGATGCGCACCCGCGCCGTGTCGATCCCCAGATAAGTGCAGCGCTCGTCGTTGTCGCGCATCGCGCCGAGCACGCGTCCGGCGTCGCTGGAGAGCGCTATCCGGGCCACGGCCAGCGTGGCGATGACGGCTGCTCCGGCCAACCGGAACCAGCTCTCAAGTGAAAGGTCGAAACTTTCGAAACCGACGAGCCCGCTGGAGGACCCGGTCAACGTTCCGCCGGAATAGAGAATCTGGACCAGGACGATGGGCAGGACCAGCGAGACCACGGAAGCATAGAGCGGCGTGGACCCCGGGTAGAATGACAGCCAGCCGACAAAGCCCGCCACGGCGGCGGTTAGTCCCACCGCCGCGCCGAGCGCCAGCAGCGCTTGCCACGGGCCAAAGCCGAATTGGGTGAAGCCGATCGCCAGAGCATAGGCGCCCATGCCGAAAAAGGCAGATTGCCCAAACGTAAGCGTGCCGCTGAAGCCCCACAGCACGTCGACGGTGAGCGCGGCGATCGCGACGAAAAAAGCGCGGACAAGAATGTTCAACGTATAGGTATCGAGTATCCAGGGGCCCGCGATAACCAGACCCGCTGCGACGAGGGAGGGAAACGCAACACGAACAAGCAAGTGCGACATATCCGACGACGAAAGCGATGCCGTGGACCTGAGGGCGGAGCCGAAATCAGCCACGGGCAAATCCCTCCGGGCGGAGCCGAAGCGACACGGCTGCAAGTACCGCGATGGTCAGTCCCCCGAGGATCGGGCTGATGAAGGTGGAGGCGAGCACCTGCAGCCCGCCGAGCACGAAGCAGGACAAGCCAAGCGTCAACAGTGAGCCACCGGATACCATGACCAGCATGAAGGCTCCGATCAGCCAGGACAGTCCCATATTCGGATCGACGCTCGCCAGTGGCGTGATCAGCGCGCCGGCGACGGCGGCCAGGCCGCAGCCGATGCCGAAGGTAATGAGGCGGACGCGCGTGCTGTCGATGCCCAGTCCCTGGGCCAACGTCTCATTCATGATGACGGCGCGGGTGGAGAGACCGAGCCGCGTGCCGTTGAGGAGCCCGGTGAAAAGTCCGGCGATGACGAACGCCGCCGCCACCATCAGCAAGCGATAGCGCGAATAGTCCTCGCCGAAGATCGCCAGAGTGCCCGAGATCGGAGCCGGTACGAACTGCACCTCGCGCCCGAATGCAAGCGTCACCAATTGGCCGATCACGATACTGAGGCCCCAGGTCGCCAGGATCGCATCCAGCGGCCGGCCATAAAGCCGCCGTACCACGACGCGTTCGGCCGTGGCCCCGATCAGCCCGCCGGCGAGGAAAGCCAGCGCGGGGGCCAGCACCGGCGATAGACCGAGGCGGGAGGCGACCAGCGCGCTGTAGGCCCCGATGGTGATGAAGGAGGCATGGGCAAAATTGATGATCTTCATCACGCCGAACACGATCAGCAGGCCGGCGGAGACGATGAAGAGGATCGCGGCCGTGGTGATGATGTCGAGGACCAGCGTGATCATGAAAGCGAACCAGGTTGGGTCGAAGCGGAAGAAGGCAGTAGCCTCCTCCCGCCACCGGCCGTCAACGTCAGGACTTCAGGTTCGGGCACTGCGCGCCCGGATCGACGTTGGGAAAGCTCTTGATGACCTTAACCCCACCGTCGGCCTGCACCTGGCCGAGATACATCGTCAAAGGTGCATGATGCTGCTGCGACATCGCAATCTTGCCGCGCGGGCCTTCCACCGAGATCTCGGCGAGCGCCTTCAGAACCTGGGTGGCGTCGGTGCCGCCAGCCTTTTCCACAGCCGCCTTGTAGGCATAAACCGCTTCGTATTCCGGCACCGACAGGTCGTTCGGGGTCTTCAGGTCGGCGCCGAACTTTTTCTGCATGGCGGCGAGGAAAGCCTTGTTGGCGGCGCTGTC
>Ga0187847_10003547_pt1 | contig 11854 bp, 7 predicted proteins | sample June2016WEW_4_10_FD_132458 | JGI IMG/M metagenome (GOLD analysis project Ga0187847, IMG submission 132458) | Peatland microbial communities from SPRUCE experiment site at the Marcell Experimental Forest, Minnesota, USA - June2016WEW_4_10 | ecosystem: Environmental > Terrestrial > Soil > Wetlands...
AAAACAGCTTCTAGCTTCTAGCCCCCGGCTTCTTCTCCGCAAGCCGAGACCGTTTGCACCACTAACGTTGCGGTTGTTGCCAACGTTAAGGTTAGCAGCAAGTCGCTAGAAGCTTGGAGCCGATCTTACAGCATCGCGGAGATAGACCTCCGCCGTCTCGCGTATGAATGTCCGACTGACGAGAGGAACCTGTTGCGGTGGAGTCTTGGAGAAGTGGATGGCCTGCTTGAGCAGGGCGATCGGCTCGGCAAGACAGTCAGAGTTGGTGGCGTAGAGCGTAGCCAGCGGCTGGCCCTTCTCAACCCACGTGCCGCGGCGGGCATGGAACTCAATTCCCGCATGCGGGTCGACCGGGGCGCCCGCCCTTTCACGTCCCGCGCCCAGCCGCTGCACGGCCCAGCCGATGGCGGTCGTATCCATCTCTGAGACGAATCCGTTCTTCCATGCGTCGAGCTCTTGCGTTGCGCCCGGCTTGTGAAAAGCCGCCGGATTGTTGAAGACAGAAACATCGCCGCCGTGTGCCGCGACCATCGCGAAAAAGACGCGCAGCGCAGAACCGCCGGTCAGTGCTGTTGCAGCACTCTGATAACCAGCCTCTGACGACTCCGCCTGGCCACCGAGATAGATCATCCAGCCGGCCAAGATCAAAGATAGCTCGCGCAAATCCTCACTCGCGGGATGCCGCTCTCCGCACAGCAACTCCACAGCTTCAGCGAGTTCTATCCAGTTACCAGCCGAGCGGCCCAGTGGCTGGGACATGTCAGTGAGCAGAGCCACAGTGCGGGTTCCAGCGGCCTCGGCCGTTGCCACCATGAGCGCGGCAAGGTACTCGGAGTCTTTGCGGTCTTTAAGAAACGCGCCGGAGCCGGTCTTCACGTCGAGGACCAGCGCATCGAGGCCCTCAGCAAGCTTTTTACTCAATATCGACGCGCAGATCAGTCCGGGGCTCTCGACCGTGCCAGTGCGGTCGCGGAGAGCATAGAGTATGCGGTCGGCTGGAACAAGCTTGGGCGTCTGGCTGACAATGGATGCGCCGCATTTCTCCAGAACTGTTTCAAATTCGGACAGTGTCAACGCCGTGCGATAGCCGGGAATGGATTCCAATTTATCCAAAGTCCCGCCAGTGTGGCCCAGGGCTCGACCGCTGATCATCGGCACCGCCAGCCCGCAGGCCGCAGCGATGGGCGCGACGAGGAAGCTGGTCTTGTCCCCGACGCCGCCGGTGGAGTGCTTGTCGACGGCGACTTTGCCGAGGCGTGCCGGTGAAAACTTTTCGCCGGAGTCGCGCATGGCGAGGGTAAGGGCACGCGTCTCGTCGAGCGAAAGCCCGCGCAAGAAGGCTGCCATCAGCCACGCGGAGAGCTGCTCTGGCGGGATTGAGCCGTCCGCCGCTCCGCAGACGAGGAGGGCGATTTCACGCTGGTCGAGCGAGCCGCCGTCACGCTTCTTGCGAATCAGGTCAATGAAGTGCAGCGGGGCGTGAACAGAAGCAGTCATGGCAGGCCAAGCCTCAAATAGCTAATAGTTGAGATTATCGCAAGCGGCGGGCGCTTGTGGGCCAGCGGGTTTCGATTGAGTTGGTATAGGAAAGAGTTGCCCCTTGGACCCGAATTGCGACTTCGCTGGTGTCCCGAATCTCAGAAGCGAGACATGGGGCGCCCCGCAAAGGGCCCAATAGGATAGGGGAATCTGCCTGATTCGGGAAAACGAAGAATCTCAACCTCACTTTAACCTCTCCTTGATGCAACATTTTTGGTGCACCCGCACAATGGAGCCATGTTCCCACAAAGCAGCCCGCTCTTCAGGAAGGCTTCTTCCTGCTGGAACTGGAAGTGCGCTCTTCTCAGTGCAACCGCTCGCTCAGCGGTATATCTGACAGCCATGAGCCGCACCGGTCTTCGCGGCAGCCTGGCAGTGGTTGGAGTTGAGATCGCTTATGTCACGCTCACCGCAGGCATCTACGCCGGCATGCAGCAAAGGGCGCTCGGGCTTCGCACGCGCTGGTTGGGAAATCTGATTGTGGTTCTCGGTGTTCCCGGCTTGTCCCAGGCATTCGACTGGACAGCCCATTTCGTCACCGGCGCGGCCGTTACGGGCAGAGCCGCGTTGGCCGTCAGTGTTTTCGCGGCCATTTCGGCAGTCTTTCATTTGCACGTGATGCGCAACGGGGTCTTCCTCACTGGCACCGGCCGCTCGTTGTCCGACGACTTCCGCCGCATGCCAAGACTGGTCGCTGGATTTGTCGTCAGGCCGGTTGTCTTGCTGAGTGCATTCACCTCGCGGCTTGCCCGAACGATCGAGTCGGAGGCAGCACTCTAACGCGGCACCGAGATTGCCGTCTCGTTCGACCGCCTCGCTTGGTTTTGCCCGGTTTGCAATTCGCTGGCCATTTGGATATGATTCATAGATGTGTCCGAGGGAGATCCCTGGACTGTCAATAGCACCACGGTTTCTGGGCTCTGTCTGCCCGAGGCGCGGCAATCTCAAACGTTGCCCCTCCGGCAAGGAGCACTCCGCAAAGCGGGGCTGGCAGAGACGGTGGGAGACGAGGGAAGAATGGGAAAAACCAGTAAAAACATAGTGAAGGCGCGCGCGGCTGTGTCCAAGCCGTCGTATGCCCTGCCCGAGGCGGTTACCTTGCTCAAGCAGGTAAAGTACGCCAAATTCGACGAGACCGTCGATTTGACCATGCGCCTGGGCGTTGACACGCGCCATGCCGACCAGATGGTGCGCGGAACCGTCGTTCTGCCGCATGGGCTGGGCAAGACCAAGACTGTGGCCGTGATTGCCACAGGCGACCGCCAAAAGGAAGCCACCGAAGCCGGCGCAGATTTTGTAGGCGGCGAAGAGATGGTCGAGAAGATCCAGAAGGAAAGCTGGACTGCCTTTGACGCGCTGATCGCCACGCCGGACATGATGAAGGTCGTTGGCCGTCTGGGCAAGATTCTGGGCCCCAAGGGCCTCATGCCGAATCCCAAGTCCGGAACCGTGACCATGGATGTGGCTGCGGCGGTAAAGGAGATCAAGGCCGGCAAGGTGGAGTTTCGCGCCGACAAGACCAGCCTGGTGCATGTGCCGGTGGGCAAGCTGAGCTTTGACCCGCAAAAGCTGATCGATAACGCGACGACGGTGATCGGGGCGATTGTGCGCAGCAAGCCTTCGGCGGCCAAGGGCAAGTACATCAAGAGCGTCACGCTGAGCTCGACGATGGGTCCTGGAGTGCCGCTGGATTCGGCGGTTGCGGACGCGGCCGGCAAGCACTAAGAAGCAGAGGTTAGGGACTAGGGGTCAGGGGTTAGTTGATTCCATGATCCGGTCGGCTTTGTGCCGACTTCAAAAGGGTTTGAGTTGAATGCCCGTAAAGGGCTTGAAAAGGGGAGCGGGAAGCGGAGTTAGAGGATCGAGAGTTTTTGCTGATCCCTGACCCCTAATCCCTGATCCCTGTCGAAGCGGAGCGAAGACAATGGCGATTTCTAGAGCGAAAAAGACAGAGAAGGTCCAGTTGCTGGCCAAGGAACTGGAGACCTCGACGACGGCGATTATCGGCACTTTTGCCAAGCTGACCGTGGCCAAGGATTATCAACTGCGCAAGGTGATTCGCGAGGCGGGCGGCAAGTACCGTGTGGTGAAGAACAAGCTGGCAGCAGTATCCGGCCAGGGCACGAAGGTTGAGGCCGCGCTGAAGGGGCTCAAGGGCGTCAACTCGGTGGCGTTTACCGCGGGCGACCCGGTTGCCCTGGCGAAAGTGTTCGCCAAGTGGGCGGGTGATAATGCGGAGTTCCAGTTCAAGCTGGGCATCATTGACGGCAAGCTGCTGACGGTGGATGAGGTGAAGGCGCTGGCGACCATGCCGGGCAAGGAAGAACTCTTTGCCAAGCTGCTCTTCCTGATCAACGCACCGGCGCAGCGGCTGGCAACAGTGATCAATGCCGCGGGCCACGATCTGGCAGTGGTTCTCGGCCAAGGCGTCGAAAAGGGCAAGTTTGCGAGTGCGGCATAAATGCCGCCAGCTTCTAGCTCCTAGCTTTCAGCTCTTAGTTTTTTCCTGGGAGTTGAGGCTGTAGGCGCCTTCGGGAAAGAGCTAGAGGCTAAAAGCTAGCAGCTAATAGCTGCTTCTAAGAGTTTTGGCCGGAGTGCAGGCAGGAAGTGCGCGGGTCTGGCGCATCGGAAACTTCCAGTCTGGGTTTGCGGCCGGGAATAACAATTTCAAACAGTTTTGAATGGAGAAGAAAATGGCGGATCTAGCGCAGTTGGAAGAGCAAATTGTGGCCTTGAGCCTGCTGGAAGCGGCGGCTCTGGTAAAGAAACTGGAAGAGCGGCTTGGCGTTTCAGCGGCTGCAGCGGCCCCGGTCGCGGCGGCGGCTGCGGGTGCGGCGGCTCCCGTGGTCGAAGAGAAGACCGAATTTGCGGTCATTCTGAAGGACTTCGGCGCAAACAAGATCAACACCATCAAGGCCGTGCGCGAAGTTACCTCGCTCGGCTTGAAGGAAGCCAAGGATCTGGTCGATGGCGCTCCCAAGGCGATCAAGGAAAGCGCGACCAAAGACGAGGCCGAGGCGATCCGGAAGAAGTTCGAAGGCATCGCAACCATCGAAATCAAGTAGTTTTCTTGTCAGGCCGCCCGGCTGCGAGGCAGGGCGGCTTGCAACGCCGGCCGGGACGCGCTACGATAGTGGTTGCGCGTCTTTTCGGCTCACTCCGTTTTTTCTAGGGAATGAGCGTGGTTTTCGGCTGACGCGTCTTCTGGATTGTGGATAGGCACGAAAGCCTCCGTTGGTCAGGGCAGTGCCAGGCCCTTCGGCAGCGGGTTCGGCGTTCTATTTAAGTGCCTTAGGGTCAATGGTTTACTTGGGCGGCAGGCTAGGTTTCCGTTGATGGTTGGCGAGTGGCTGGCGAGCGAGCGGCAGAAGCGAGCTTTGGGATCGGCGAGAGTAATGCAAGAAAATTCGGATGGGGGCACAAGCCACTGGCTGCGCTCGTGAGGCATTGTGTCCTCGCGAGCTTTTCGTGTCTCTCGACTTGTGGCAGAACGAGTCCTTGGGAAAAATACCCCATGTGCACCAAATTTGTAAACGCACCAGAATCGTAAACGGGCGACAACCTTCGCGGTTGTTTCCTCGATTGTGCGCAGTCTAGCGCACCTACCGGATGTGCGGCAATGCCTACCACGCGTTTTTGACCGAACTATCACGGGTGATCCATAACCCCGGGAAATTCTCCGGTGTGTTTGCGCGGCCTGCCTCCAGATTCGGCACGAACACCTGCCGAGCGGCTTTAGGGATTGGGACTGGAGAGTCGAGTACCAGTCCGGTTTTTTGAGTTACTTACCGTATTCAGCCGTCGCCGATCAGACTCGGGTGCCGGCCCGGGCCAAAATTGGCGCCGGAATGACCAGGGTCAGGAGTGAACATGCCCAACGAGAAGCGCGCGATTCGCAGCCGGCTCGATTTTTCAAAGATTCCCACCGCAACCCAGATTCCCAACCTGATCGAAGTGCAGCGGCGCTCCTACGAGCGTTTTCTGCAGATGGACAAGCTGCCCAACGAGCGCGATGACGCGGGTCTGCAGTCGGTGTTTGTGTCGGTCTTCCCGATCACCGACTTCCGCGGCATCTCGCAATTGGACTTTGTGGACTTCTCGATCGGCAACTGGGAGTGCAAGTGCGGCCACCTGAAAGGGCTGCATCACCTGAGGACGGCCTGCGTTCATTGCGGATCGATGGTGATCACCGATCCATTCCATCCCGGCGATGTCCTCTGTCAGAAGTGCGGCACGTACAACAAAAACACGCCCGACTTCTGCAACAAGTGCGGCGACCCGGTGAGCCTGCAGTTGAAGTACGACCAGCAGGAGTGCGAGGAGCGGGGCATGACCTTCTCCGCGCCGCTGCGTGTGACGGTGCGGCTGACCATCTATGACAAGGACGCCGAGACCGGCAACAAGACGATTCGCGACATTAAAGAACAGGAAGTGTTCTTCGGCGATATTCCGCTGATGACGCCGAACGGCACCTTCATCGTGAACGGCACCGAGCGCGTGATCGTTTCGCAGTTGCACCGGTCGCCGGGCGTCTTCTTTGAGACGGCCAACAATCGCACCTACTTCCTGGGCAAGATTATTCCCTATCGCGGCTCGTGGGTAGAGTTCGAATACGACCAGAAAAACACGCTCTATGTCCGCATCGACCGCAAGCGCAAGTTCCTGGGAACGATCTTCCTGCGCGCTCTCGGGCTGCGTTCGGACGAGGAGATTCTGAAGACCTTTTACACCGTGGACCGGGTACACATCGCCGACGGCAAACTGCACTGGGCGGTTCCCGAGAACGTCCAGGCCAACACGCACCTGGTGGGCGCCAAGCCTGCGCATGCGGTTGTGGTAGGCGGCCAGGAGATTGCGTTCTCCGGGCGCAAGATTACGGCACACTCGCTGAAGGCGATTCGTGCGGCGGCCATCGACAGGATCGAAGTTGAAACCGCCGAGATGGATGGCGCGCTGACGGCGTCTGACGTGGTGGATCTGAATACCGGCGAAGTGGTGGTGGAGGCCAACGTCGAGTTGACCGCCGACCGGCTGCACAAGGTGTTGTCGAGCGGAGCAGCGAGCTTCGAGGTCTTCTTCCCAGAGCGCGACGATGTGGGCAACATCATCACGAACACCCTCAAGCGCGATTCGATTCGCAAGCCCGAGGAAGCGCTAATCGAGATCTACCGCAAGCTGCGGCCCGGCGATCCGCCGACGCTGGACACGGCGACAGCGCTCTTCGAGGGTATGTTCTTCGATGCGCGCAAGTATGATTTTTCGCGCGTTGGCCGGCTCAAGTTCAACATCAAGTTGTACGAAAGCCAGGACGCTACCAAGCTGGACAATCGCACGCTGACGCCCGAGGACTTCTACGCGACCATCCGCTATCTGCTCAAGCTGCGCAAGAACATCGGGATGGTGGACGACATCGATCACCTGGGCAACCGCCGCGTTCGCGCTGTCGGCGAACTGATGGAGAATCAGTTCCGCATCGGCCTGGTGCGCATGGAGCGGGCCATCAAGGAAAAGATGAGCGTCTATCAGGAGCTTTCGACGGCTATGCCGCACGACCTGATCAACGCCAAGCCGGTGATGGCGGCGATTCGCGAGTTCTTTGGCTCGTCGCAGCTTTCTCAATTCATGGATCAGACCAATCCGCTCTCTGAGATTACGCACAAGCGTCGTCTCTCGGCCCTTGGACCGGGTGGTTTGAGCCGCGAGCGCGCAGGCTTTGAGGTGCGCGACGTGCATACGACGCACTATGGCCGCATCTGCCCGATTGAAACGCCTGAAGGCCCGAACATCGGCCTGATCAGTTCGCTCAGCTGCTTTGCCCGTATCAACGAGTATGGCTTCATCGAGTCGCCTTACCGCAAAGTAAAGGACTCGCGGATTCTGGACTTCGTCGAGATTGCCAACGCCGGCGAAAGCGGCCTGCGCGTGGGCGATCACATCGAAAAGGAAGAGGCGGCAAAGCTGAACGCGGGGCTGAAGAAGGCGGGCAAGCGGGTTATCGATCACATCCCGTTCAGCTTCTATCTCTCGGCATGGGAAGAGGACAAGCACACGATCGCGCAGGCCAATATCGAGTTTAATGACGAAGGCCTGATCACCGAGGATCTGGTCAATGCGCGGCGCATGGGCAACTTCGTTCTGGTCAATCGCGGCGATGTGGACTACATCGACGTCAGCCCGAAGCAACTGGTTTCAGTGGCCGCTTCGCTGGTGCCCTTCCTCGAGCACGACGATGCCAACCGCGCGCTGATGGGCGCGAACATGCAACGGCAGTCCGTGCCGCTGCTGGTGGCCGAGGCTCCGCTGGTGGGCACGGGCATGGAGGGCGTCACTGCGCGCGACTCCGGCGCCGTGATCCTGGCCAAGCGCAACGGCATTGTGGATTCTGTCGACTCGCAGCGCATCATCGTGCGCGTAGAGGGCGAGCATCATCCGACGCAGCTCTCGCGTGAGGTGGGTTCGGACATCTACACGCTGATCAAGTTCAAGCGCTCGAACCAGAACACCTGCATCAATCAGAAGCCGGTTGTCCGCGAGGGCGACCGCGTGATCAAGGGTCAGGTGATCGCTGATGGACCGTGCACTGAGCAGGGCGAGCTGGCGCTGGGACGCAATGTGCTGGTAGCCTTCATGCCATGGCGCGGGTACAACTTCGAAGACGCGATTCTCATCAGCGAAAAGCTGGTGCGCGAGGACTACTACACCTCGGTGCACATTGAAGAATTCGAAATCGAGGCCCGCGACACGAAGCTCGGACCCGAAGAGATCACGCGCGACATTCCCAACGTCAGCGAACATGCACTCAGGGATCTCGACGAAAGCGGCGTGATCCGCATCGGCGCACAGATCAAGCACGGCGACATTCTGGTCGGCAAAGTCACGCCCAAGGGCGAAACGCAGCTCACTCCGGAAGAAAAACTGCTGCGCGCCATCTTCGGCGAAAAGGCCGGCGATGTGCGCGACGCATCGCTGACCTGCCCTCCGGGCATCGAGGGCACGGTGGTCGATGTGCGCATCTTCAGCCGTAAGGGCCAGGAGAAGGATGAGCGCGCCAAGCAGATCGAAGGCGAGTATGTGGCCAAGCTCGAAAAGAACCTGGGCGACGAGATCCGCATTCTCACCGATGAGCGCCTCAAGCGTCTCGACGGCATTCTGGGCGGCAAGGTAGTGCTGGCCGATCTGCACGACGAGCGGACCAACAAGCGCCTGCTGACAAAGGAAGCGATCCTGGACAGGGAAACGATCGAGCGCATTTCGACCAAGAACCTCAAGAGGATTCGTTACGCCGACAAGGACCCGCGGGTCAACGAGCAGATCGACGAGATCGAAGAGATGACCTCGCGGCAGATCGAGGTACTGCGCAAGATCACCAATGAAAAGGTGGCCAAGCTGCAGAAGGGCGACGAGCTGCCGCCGGGCGTGATCAAGCTGGTGAAGGTGTACGTGGCCATGAAGCGCAAGTTGTCGGTAGGCGACAAGATGGCCGGCCGTCACGGCAACAAGGGCGTGATTGCGCGCATATTGCCGGAAGAGGATATGCCCTATCTGCCCGATGGAACGCCCGTCGAGATTGTCCTGAATCCGCTCGGCGTGCCTTCCCGTATGAACGTGGGACAGATTCTCGAAACGCACCTCGGCTGGGCCGCACATGTGCTCGGCAAGAAGATCGCCGATCTCATCCAGGCCAACACCGATGCGGCATACACCCGCGAATTGATGAAGAAGGAGTTCGCAGGAACCGCAACACTGCGCCAGTTGCTTGAACTCGACGACGAGATGCTGATGCGCGTCGGTGCCGGAATGCGGCGCGGCATCTGGTTCGGAACCGCTGTCTTCGACGGCGCGCGGGAGGAAGAGATCAAGGCGTTGCTGGCCTCGGCCGGCCTGCCTTCATCGGGCAAGACCGCTCTGTTTGACGGCATGACCGGCGAGCAGTTTGAGCAGCCGGTCACGGTGGGCTACATCTACATGCTCAAGCTCTCTCACCTGGTGGACGACAAGATTCACGCGCGGTCCATCGGACCGTACTCGCTGATCACCCAGCAGCCGCTGGGCGGCAAGGCGCAATTCGGCGGGCAGAGGTTCGGCGAGATGGAAGTTTGGGCGCTGGAGGCTTATGGCGCTGCTTACATCCTGCAAGAGTTGCTGACGGCGAAGTCGGACGATGTCTATGGCCGTACAAAAATCTACGAAGCCATTGTCAAGGGCGAAGCGGCCATCGAGCCTGGTGTGCCGGAGTCGTTTAACGTTTTGATCCGCGAGTTGCAGTCGCTCTGCCTGGACGTGGAGTTGATCAAGCGCGCGGACCTGATCAAGAAGTTGCCCGCGCCGGAAGTCGCGGCGGTAGCAGATTGAAGCAAGTTTTCAGTCATCAGTTGTCAGTAGTCAGTTTTCAGCCGCCCGCGTAAAGCGCGCACGTGATCTAAAGAAGAAAGAACAACGTGGTCGAGCTGAAAACTGATAACTGAGAACTGAACACTGTTTTTCCGAGTTCTTCTTGAAAGCGGCAAACACCGCTTCCCGGGAAGGAAGAACTCTTCATCAATCCCGGGAAAAGCCAAGGCAGGCGCCGAAAGGCCCGCCAAGGAGGGTCGCCTTGTTCCGTTCGAACCCGTTTGAGCTTTCCAGCCCCATTACCGATTTCGACGCAATCCGCATCATGCTGGCATCGCCGGAGAAGATCCGCAGCTGGTCGCATGGCGAGGTCACCAAGCCTGAAACCATCAACTACCGCACCTTCAAGCCGGAGCGCGACGGACTCTTCTGCGCGCGCATCTTTGGACCGGTGACCGACTGGGAGTGCCTCTGCGGCAAGTACAAACGCATGAAGCACCGCGGCGTCATCTGCGACAAGTGCGGCGTCGAAGTGACGGTCAGCAAGGTGCGCCGCGAGCGCATGGGCCACATCGAACTTGCATCTCCCTGTTCGCATGTCTGGTTCTTCAAGGGCCTTCCCTCGCGCATCGGTCACCTGCTCGACATCTCTCTGCGCGACCTGGAAGGGATTCTCTACTTCGAGTCCTACGTGGTGGTCGACCCCGGCGACTCGGGTTTGAAGGACCGCGAGATCATCAAGGACGAGACCAAGTACCGTGAGCTGGATCAGCAGTTCCGCCCCTCCGGCTTCAAGGCAATGATGGGCGCCGAAGCCATCAAGGAGCTGCTCAAGCGCGTGCAGATCGACGAGTTGGGCATCGAACTGCGTGAGCGCATGAAGACCGAAACCTCCGCGCAGAAGAAGCTGAAGTACGCCAAGCGGCTCAAGGTCGTCGAGGCCTTCCGCAAGAGCGACAACAAGCCGCAGTGGATGATTCTGGACGTGCTGCCGGTCATTCCTCCCGAGCTGCGCCCGCTGGTTCCGCTGGATGGCGGACGCTTTGCGACCTCCGATTTGAATGATCTCTATCGCCGCGTCATCAACCGCAACAACCGGTTGAAGAAGCTGATGGACCTGCATGCCCCTGAAGTGATCGTGCGCAACGAAAAGCGCATGTTGCAGGAGGCCGTCGACGCTCTGTTTGACAACGGCCGCCGCGGCCGCGTGCTTCGCGGAGCGAACAACCGCCCGCTGAAGTCGCTGTCCGATACTTTGAAGGGCAAGCAGGGCCGCTTCCGCCAGAACCTGCTCGGCAAGCGCGTGGATTACTCGGGCCGTTCGGTGATCGTGGTCGGTCCGGAATTGAAGCTGCACCAGTGCGGACTGCCCAAGAAGATGGCGCTCGAACTCTTCAAGCCGTTCATCTATCATCGCCTGGAACAAACGGGTCACTGCACCACCATCAAGCAGGCCAAGGAAATGGTGGAAATGCAGGAGCCGGTGGTGTGGGACATCCTCGAAGAAGTCATCAAGGACCACCCCGTATTGTTGAATCGCGCGCCCACGCTCCATCGTCTCGGCATTCAGGCCTTTGAGCCGGTGCTGGTCGAGGGCAAGGCGATCAAGATTCACCCGCTGGTCTGCACGGCCTTCAACGCCGACTTTGACGGCGATCAGATGGCGGTCCACATCCCGCTCTCTCCTGAGGCGCAGATTGAGGCCAGCGTTTTGATGCTCGCGTCGCACAATATTCTCTCGCCGGCCTCCGGTCAGCCCATCACCGTTCCCTCGCAGGACATGGTACTCGGTCTCTACTACCTGACCAAGGCCAAGAAGAACGCCAAGGGCGAGGGACGCGTCTTCGCCAATACGGAAGAAATTCTGATGGCTCTCGAAGCCAAGGAAGTGGAGACGCTGTCACCCATCCGCCTGCGCTACACGGGCAAGATGCTCGACCTGACGACGGCTTACGACGACCAGGATCTGACACACATCGAGCCG
>Ga0187847_10003549_pt1 | contig 11853 bp, 4 predicted proteins | sample June2016WEW_4_10_FD_132458 | JGI IMG/M metagenome (GOLD analysis project Ga0187847, IMG submission 132458) | Peatland microbial communities from SPRUCE experiment site at the Marcell Experimental Forest, Minnesota, USA - June2016WEW_4_10 | ecosystem: Environmental > Terrestrial > Soil > Wetlands...
CACCGCGCTGTCGCGCGAAGACTTTGCTCGCCCAGCGGCAGCAGGCATCATGATCCTGGCGCGCGCCAGGGCCGGAGTGGACGGAACCGCAGCCATACGCGATGTGGTGGCAGGTCTTGATCCGAAGCTGGTGCCGTTTCACGTGGAGACGCTGCGCGAACAACTCGCCATGAGCCGCCGAGGGGTTCGATCGGCCATGTTGACCTTCGGCGGCATCGGCATCTTCGGCCTGATCCTGAGTGCCATCGGACTGGCGGGAGTCACGGCGTACGCGGTGGCGCAGCGCAAAAGAGAAATCGGAATTCGAATGGCTTTAGGCGCCAACAAAGGTCAGGTGTTGCGCCTGGTCTTGCGCGAGGGCGTCGCGCTCATCGCTGCCGGAACGGTGCTGGGCTTTGCCGGCGCGGTGTTAGTATCCAAAGCGCTTGAAGCAGTAACCAGCGTCCTTGCCGATGCACTGGCAATGGGCACCAACGATCCGCGCCTGCTGGTCGGTGCGCCCGCTCTGTTAGCCGCTCTGGCTCTGGTGGCCTGCTATGTTCCCGCTCGCGCCGCTGTCCGAATCGACCCGCTAAAAGCGCTGCGAACGGAGTGAGACCCTGGGACAGGAACTCCGTGCGTCGCAGGTCTTAAGAGCATCAACCATCGTCAAAGTCAGGCTGCCCCATCGATGAGGACGAAGGCTTCGTCCACCACAAACTATCCCCGTTACTGCTCCATCCCGTGGCACTTCTTATATTTCTTCCCGCTCCCGCAGGGGCATGGGTCGTTCCGTCCCACTTTTTCCCCCGTCCGCCGTTGCGATGGCTGGCTCCCATCCCCGCCGCCCGATCGGCTCGCCACTTCCAACTCCCGCTGCTTCTTTCGGTGGAACTCCTTCTCCAGCGCATCGATCGTCGTCGAAGGCTGTCGCGTATGGATCGATATCTCCCCCGCCGGCACATTCAACACCGCGCCATCTGAGCCCGCGGGCCTTGCCGCGCTCGCCACCGGCGGTGCCGGAGGAACTGCCCTGCGCGGCTGAGGAGGCGCATCGATCGGCTGGCCATCCGGTCCAAGGATCTGCATCCGGAACAGGAACCGGACCGTGTCCTCCTGGAACTTCAGCATCATCGCCTCGAACATCTCAAAAGACTCGCGCTTGTACTCGACCAGCGGATCACGCTGCGCGTATCCCCGCAGCCCGATCCCCTCCTTCAGGTGATCCATAGCCAGCAGGTGGTCTTTCCACAATCCATCGATCACGCTCAGCATCACCATCCGCTCGTGATAGCGCATGGTCTCGGCTCCAAGAATCTTCTCTTTGGCCTCGTACTCCTGCTTCAGTTTGTCGAAGATCGCGTCGCCCAGCTCATGTCGCGCCAACTCCGCCGGCTTGATTCCAGCCGCCATCAGGCTCAGCCCAAACTGCCCCACCAGCCGCTCTTCCAATCCCTTCACATTCCATTGGTCGGGACGCACTTTCTCGCCGGCAAATTCGTCCAGAGCCGCGCTCACAATCCCCCCCACGTAATCCTCAAGAATCAGCTCGCGCTGATCCAGTCCCTCCAGCAGCCGCCGCCGCACTCCGTACACGGCCTCGCGCTGCTTGTTCATCACGTCGTCGTATTCCAGCAGATGTTTCCGGCTCTCGAAGTTCTGCGCTTCCACCGCCTTCTGCGCATTCTGAATCTGCTTCGAGATCATCTTCGATTCAATCGCTTCATCCTCGTTCATCGTCCGCTGAATCAGCGCGCTCGCCCACTGCTTCGCGAAGATGCGCATCAAATCGTCTTCCAGCGACAAATAGAATCGCGACTCGCCCGGATCACCTTGCCGTCCCGCGCGTCCTCGCAGCTGGTTGTCGATGCGCCGCGACTCATGCCGCTCCGTTCCCAGGATGAACAAGCCTCCGGCCTCAATCACCTCTGCGTGATTCGCCTGCGCCGCCTCCGCATGCACTTTGTAAACATCCGCCCACTCCGTCTCGCCGACCTCGAACTCCTGCCCGTTGTAATAGAACCGCAGAAATCCCGCCGGAGCCATCGGATTGATCGCGCCCTCGGCCACGCTGATCGCCCGTGCGTGTCCCTTCTTCACCAGCTCTTGCCGCGCCATGAACTCCGGGTTTCCGCCCAGCAGAATATCCGTGCCGCGCCCGGCCATGTTCGTCGAGATCGTCACCATCCCCAGCCGTCCCGCCTGCGCCACAATCTCCGCTTCGCGCTCGTGCTGCTTCGCGTTCAGCACCACGTGCTTCACGCCCTTCCGCTGCAATGTGCCCGAGAGCTTCTCGCTCTTCTCAATCGACGTCGTGCCCACCAGCACCGGCTGCTTCCGCTCGTGCAGAATCGCAATCTCTTCCGCAACCGCCTTGTACTTTTCCTTCTCCGTCCGGTACACCACGTCCGGATTCTCTTTCCGCAGCATGGGCTTGTTGGTCGGAATCACCACAATTTCCAACTTGTAAATCTTCTCGAACTCCGCTGCTTCCGTATCCGCCGTACCCGTCATGCCGCTCAGTTTCTTATAGAGGCGGAAGTAATTCTGGAACGTGATCGTCGCCAGCGTCTGGTCTTCCTTGCGGATGTTCACGCCCTCTTTCGCTTCCACGGATTGGTGCAGACCATCGCTCCAACGCCGTCCCGGCATCAGGCGCCCGGTGAAAGTGTCCACAATAATCACTTCACCTTCCTTCACCACGTACTCCACATCCCGGTGGTAAAGTGCCTCTGCCTTGATCGCCGTCTCCACGTAGTGCTTCAGTTCCCAGTTCTCCGCATCGGCAATGTTCCCAATCCCCAGCAGCTTCTCAATCGTCTCCCATCCCTGGTCCGTTACGCCGATCGTCCGCTGCTTCTCGTCCACAATGTAGTCGCCGGTCAGGTACTTCTCGCCCTCCCCTAGCTGGAGCCCCAGCTCCGCCTGGCGTTTGTGGTCGCTGTACTCAATCTCCTCGCCCTTTTCCAGTCCAGGAATAATCTTCCGTACCCGCGCATATTTATCTGTAGTCTGTTCCGTCGGTCCGGAAATAATCAGCGGTGTCCGCGCCTCGTCAATCAGGATCGAATCCACTTCGTCCACAATCGCGTAGTAGTGCCCTCGCTGCACGCAATCTTTTATCTCGAATTTCATGTTGTCGCGCAGGTAGTCGAAGCCAAACTCGTTATTCGTTCCGTAAGTAATATCGGAAGCGTAGGCCGCCCGCCGTTCCGCATCGTCCAGGTCGTGGACAATCACGCCCACCGTCAGCCCCAGGAACTCGTAAATCTTGCCCATCCACTCGGCGTCGCGCTTGGCCAGGTAGTCGTTCACCGTCACCACGTGAACTCCGTGCCCCGCCAGTGCATTCAGATAGCAGCTCAGCGTCGCCACCAGCGTCTTGCCTTCGCCGGTCTTCATCTCGGCAATCTTGCCCTGGTGCAGCACCATGCCGCCGATCAACTGGACGTCGAAGTGCCGCATCTGCACTGCGCGCCAACCCGCCTCGCGCACCACTGCAAACGCCTCGGGCAGAATCTCGTCCAGCGCCTCGTTCTCCGCAGCCCGAATCGCCTCCGCGGCCTTCTCCGGGTCCTCGTCCGTGATCCCCTCAATCCGCTTCGCAATTCGCGCCCGGAACTCCACTGTCTTAGCCCGCAACTCCTCGTCCGACAGTTGCTTGACCGCCGCCTCGAAGTCGTTGATCGTAGCCACCACCGGCCACAGCTTCTTGATGATCCGCTCGTTCGACGTCCCAAAAACTTTTGTAAGTACTTTATCGATCAAGACACAATTCTCCGTATACCAGTGTAAATGCAGTGCCCAAATCCACCGCCCTGAAGTGTCTGCCTACAAGGTTCTGCGAAAGCGTCAAACGTTCGCTGACAGGGTTGCGATTTTGCGCAAATGTTCGCCTATACGGTTGCATTTTTCGGAGGGCTTAACCTTGTGGGCCACCTGAATAAGCGAATTAGCCGCTGGTAATTGACCGAATTAAGCAAAAGGGTTGCTGAGAATTGAACAGTGTTTTTCGTAATTAGGCCAAAAAGAGCGGAATGCCGTTGTAAGACGATGAAAATGCATAGTTTTCCGAGTTGGCGCTGACAGGGAGTTGGGACGGGAAACAGGGGCCAGGAAAATGCTCGGACGCGGTAGGCCGAGGATTCATCCCCAGGGCGAGTGCCCCTGGTCTCATACCGCGCATTCTCAAGTTGAGGGTGGGGGCAGGGGAATCAAGCTGTCTGTTACGCATCCACTCCGGCAGTTCCCAGCCCCTCTCGCAGGCCGTCCATTCCGATTCGATTTCTACGGTACCGTGTATGCCCGTTTGATAATGGCGATAGCTTGACCAAAGCCACTCCTCGGGCTTGGTAACGAGGCCGCGCTGGACTGGATTGCGATGAATGTAGCGCAACTTCTCCACGAACTTCTGGTGCGATGAGACGTTGAAATCGTAATAATGCGCCTGCCAAAAAGGCCTTTCGTGGCTGCGCATCGAAACCGACAGCTTAAGCGCCTGAACAGTTCTGGATAAAAGCCCGCGCCCTGGCTCATTGACCAACAGATGTACGTGCTCCGGCATGACCACGTAACCAGCGACTGCAAAGAGATAACGTAGCCGAACGCGCTCCAATGCATCCTCAAAAAGCTCCATCGCCGCGACAGTCGATAGGTATGGCTGACGCCCGAAACAGCTGAAGGTGAGGAAGTGAAACTCCCCCGTTTGCTGATAACGGATGCGCTGGCCTTTCATACACTGCGAGAAAACTCCAACTGAAAAGTTGGGCGGCGTGGTGCTTCCATCCCCGGTCCCCAAAAGCTAGGGACCGGGGGCACCCTCAGCATGGTGTGGAGATCTCACCGGGACCGGCGCCACCCGCCCACCCGTGGTACGGGATGCTAAAGATGATAATTCCGAAGATTCCAAATAATATAAGTGGCCACAAGTTAAGTTCCGATCTCAAAAAACCACGCCAATTCCCAATCAATAGCACAGGAAAATACATAAAGATAAAAGTGAGGTTTGCCGCAATGGCCCATCGCTTTGACTTAGGTTTGCCTCTAAGAACCATCCACCACGCAATACCCGAGACAACAGAATAGATAGCAAGGGTCATGTTGCTAACGATGTCTCCTGTACTAACTGAACTCGTTCGCGCCAAACTCCGGATACCCGTGTAAACCGTGTCGATCTCAAAACACGAATTAATAATGAATATCCAGCAGTACGCGGTTCTGCATATTGCCAGCGGTAGTGCCGCAAGCCACGTCATGTCTTCTCGCATTCTGTTCGCCTCAAGCTCCTCGATTCGTAAACGTGTTGCAGGTCAAAGATAGGGGGTCGATTGCTATAGGCTCGGCAACGAATTAGCAGCATTGCCCATACATTTTGCAAAATTGGCCGTTGGATCAACGCTGTTTTGATAATTGGGGTTGTCCCTATATCCATCTGATTCTTCGTCTCGTCGCGAATATCCGTGTAGTAATTGACCTGCCGCCAGAAAGTGCCGCCACGCCCATACCAGCAGCGTCCAGTCCCAACTTAACACCGTTACTCTTCAGCACATCGCCTAAGCAGAAGAGCGAATCATATCCACTGCGCGGACCGTTATTTGGGGCCAGTGCCGAATGCTCTTTTCACGAGGAAGATGACGCATTCATCGAAGAGGTAGACGGCCAAACCGCCTGGCACGAGAGAATACGCCGGCTCCCACTCGCCTCCAAAAGGCACGGAATGTATCACTATCGCCTGAACCAGCAGAATCAACGGTATCGCACACCACAACCACAGATTCCGTCCCGATTCCCATCGAAGTCTGACAGCAACATAGTCAACGCCGGCGCAAATGAAAGCCGCTCTCCCTTGGCCCTGGCTCACAAAATGGCCTACCGCCGCCAAAACAAAGAACCCACATAGGATGCCAAAAATCGAATCCATGCGGCCAAGCCGTCTAGTCAGATTCGGTTCCGCCAAATCTGTTTTATCGCTAGTCATACTTACCACTGTCCACGCAGGAGCTTTGCTTCTCAGAGGTTTCCTTCAAATCGTCGTATGTGTCGTAACCCAATGCAAAATTGCCAATAAACGGAATGGCTTCGAGTGGCTTTACAGGCGAATCCAATAACGGTTGTCCGCGATCACAACTGAAAGTGAGAAAGTGAAAGCATCCGCATTGCTGATAACGGACGAGCCCCTTAGTCATGGCAAGCATTCTACTCGCGAATCCCGCGTCCGGCCTCTACCTTCCCACCTTCAGTGTGCGGTCAGGTCAAGGGTGCGCCACCCGTCCACCTGCCGTCATGGTGACGCTGAGTTCCCCGCCCACGCATAGCAAAGGCGCGATGCATGGGACACAGTTCCGGTTTGTGCTTGAATAGAAATCATGCGTGGGCCACCTGCCGCCAGAAGAACCGCCAGTTGGACCAGTAATAGAGTGAACCTTTGGAGGCAGTGTTGAAAGGCGACACGATTTTCATTCTTACGCATGAATACGAACTAGACGGATATGACACTCTCAAGATTCTTGGGGTGTACTCCGAGCGGCTTCTAGCTGAGCAGGCACAGGCCCGATTTGAGGCAGAGCCTGGCTTCTGCGAGCACAAGGATGGATTCGTCATAGAAGAAAGCCAGATTGACAAGGACCTCAGGTCAGGTGGTTTTGTTACTGATCGGTATCCCTTGTCGGACACCTGATTAATGCGTGCACGGGGCAGCGTGCTGCCTTGAAATCCAGCCCCGGGCCGTCATCCCAAGAGCCGCGCTGCCTACGGCATCGGATTTAGGCGGGCCCTGGTCTCACACCGACCTTTATCAAGTTGAGGGTGCCCCCGGTCCCTCGCCTTTGGGGACCGGGGAGACGCCGGGGCACCCCATGTCCCGCTTTTGAGAAATGGGGAAGAATGAAGCTCAAGATAGGTGCCCCATTCATCGCGCAGTCGCATCGCGCGATGAGTGGGAAGGAGGAAGCCAGTGCGAGCCTCCCCGCGAGCGTCTGCCCCACCGCAGGTGGTGCACAAAATTGCGCATAACAAACCCGCACAAATGCGCCAAGAACGCCTCCAAAACAGCCTGATTAAGCCTTATTTCGGACTCGAACACCACTTCCAGGTAGGTGACTCGCAATTTTCCTGAGACCTGCAAGGCCGAGTTCTCGCTCCCAATTTGTCCCCGCTCCTTTCCGCAGCCCTTGAGCACCATATTCGCTCTCTTTTTTGCCACATATAGACCCACAGATTTTGCAAGCGTGCAATTTTTCCCTGTGGAGCAAATTCCCGCCCGCTGACTCCCTGGCTCCCCAACCGGCCGACTCCCCGTCCACTACAATGGAAGAGGAAGGCCCCATCCACCCCACGCATGGCGGACGCAGACAACAACCAGCCTCAAAAGCGGGACGAAGACCCGGTCGGCAAAGTCTACGACTCCCGACTCATGCGCCGGCTCGGCCATTACCTGCGCCCCTATTGGATCCAGGCCACCATCTCAGCAATCTCCATCACCCTCAAATCCATCAGCGACGTCACCGGCCCCTACCTCGTCAAAGTCGGCATCGACCGCTACCTCACCGGCACGCCCGGCCCCGCCACCAACTGGCTCACGCGCCGCCTGCCCGCCGACCCTTACGACGGCATCTCCCGCCTCGCCCTCATCTTCATCTGTGCGCTGCTGTCGGCATATCTCTTTGAGTTCATCCAGGTCTACCTCATGCAATGGACCGGCCAGAAAATCATGTTCGACCTGCGCCGCGACATCTTCCGCCACATGCAGCGCATGCACATCGGCTTCTTTGACAATCACGCCGTGGGCCGCCTCGTCACCCGCCTCACGTCTGACGTCGATGCCATCAATGAAATGTTCACCGCCGGCGTCCTCGCTATCGTCGACGACTTCTTCAACCTCACCATCATGGCCGGCGTCATGCTCACCATCAACTGGTGGCTCGCGCTCATCGCCTTCGCTGTCCTCCCGCTGATCCTCATCGTCACACGCCTTTTCCGCGACAGCGTGCGCGAGAGCTATCGCCGAGTCCGCGCCGCCATCGCCCGCATCAACAGCTTCACGCAGGAGCACATCAGCGGCATGGCCGTTGTACAGCTCTTCAATCGCGAGCAGCGCGCATACGAAGATTTTGAAGCGGTCAACAAACTACACATGATCGCGTTCAAAGACACCATCTTCGCCTACGCCCTCTATTACCCCGCGGTCGAACTACTCTCAGCAGTAGCCATCGCCCTCGTCATCTGGCGTGGCGGATTCGGCGTCCTCCATGGCACCGTCACCATTGGTGTGCTCGCCATGTTCATCCAATATTCGCAACGCTTCTGGCGGCCCATCCAGGACTTGAGCGACAAATTCAACATCCTGCAATCCGCCATGGCAGCCTGCGAGCGCATCTTCAAACTCCTCGACACGCCGGCAGAAATCGTCAACCCCCCTCATCCCATAACCGGAGACGGCAGCAACCGCATCGAGTTCCGCCACGTCTGGTTCACCTATCAGCCACTCACCGACGAACAGAAAGCCGCAGTCGCCGCAGCCCAGTCAAACGAGAGCGCACCAGACTCCACACTCCTCGCCTCTCTAAAAGACATCGAGTGGATCCTCAAAGATGTCTCCTTCACCGTCGAACCCGGCCAGACCATCGCCATCGTAGGCCACACCGGCGCGGGTAAAACCACGCTCACCAGCCTCATGATGCGCTTCTACGATGTCACCGCGGGCCAAATCCTGCTTGACGGCGTGGACCTGCGCGATCAGGATCTGAACTCGCTGCGCAAGCACTTCGCCGTCGTCCTGCAAGATCCCTTCCTCTTCACCGGAACCCTCGCTGAAAACATTCGCCTCGGCAACGAAGACATCACGCACGAAACCCTGCGCCAGGCAGCCCTTGATGTAAATGTGCTCGACTTCATTGAGAGCTTGCCCGCGCAGTTCGACGAGCCCGTGCAGGAGCGCGGCAACTCGCTCTCCACCGGCCAAAAACAGCTCATCAACTTTGCCCGCGCATTGGCCTACAATCCGCACATCCTCATCCTCGACGAAGCCACCTCAAGCGTCGATACCGATACTGAGTTGCGCATCCGCGGCGCTCTCGAGCGCATGGTCGAAGGCCGCACCAGCGTGTTGATTGCGCATCGCCTCTCCACCGTGCAGCGCGCCGATACCATCCTCGTTATGCACAAGGGCCAGTTGCGCGAAATGGGCTCGCACCAGCAGCTCCTCGCCCGCCGCGGCCTCTACTGGAAGCTCTACCAGCTTCAATACAAGGATCAGGAAAGCTCCATCAGCGCGCTCTCCGGCCGCGAGCCATCAGTCGCCCCAGCGGTCTAATGTTTCTTGTTAATTAATGCTCCCTCTCTCCACAGGAGAGACGCTGTGTAACTCGCAATCGCGTGTTGACTTTCCAACTCTCCGTTTTTACAGTCTAGTAATCTAGTGCCGCACAGTAGATGCAGCAGCAACCTCAGCCGATCTTTCGAAAGGGGTCTGACTATGAATCGCACGCTGTTTACTTTGAAATGTCTTAAATCGGTGCAAGGGACAGCCGATAAACATCCCCGCAAAATCGAGCTTCTCGCAATTCTCTTCGTACTCGCACTTTTCATCTCTCCAGCCATGCAAGGCCAGGCCACTGGAAATTTCTCCGGCAATGTCGTTGATAAATCCGGATCGATCATTCCCGGCGCTACCATCACAGTTACAAACCAGGAAACCGGCCTGACCCGTGACGGAAAGACAGACAGCGCGGGACACTATCTGGTTCCATTGCTCCCTGTCGGCACCTACACCGTGCGCGTTGATATAGCTGGCTTTCAAAGCGCTGCATCCAAAGATCTGCATTTGCAGGTGGATCAATCCCGCGAAGTCGACTTCTCGCTCGTGCCTGCTACGGTAGTCACCACAGTTGCGGTTTCCGGAGAAGCGGTAGCAGTGGAGACCGGAAATCCATCTCTCGGCCAGGTTATCACCTCGCAGCAGGTGTCGCAGCTCCCCTTGAATGGCCGCGATTTCGTCCAGCTCGCCACCCTGACAGCCGGTGCTACGGCAGAGACCAATCCCAATAGCTTCTTCACCTCTGGCAGTGACAGCGAGGTGGCCGCGCGCGGTTCCTACTCTCTTTCAGTCGGCGGTTCCCGCCCCAACGCCACAGACTGGCTTCTGGACGGCGTGGACAACAACGAGCTCACCGCCGGCGGCATCGGCATCTTTTCATCCATTGATGACATCGCGGAGTTCAAGGTCCTCACCTACACCTACTCCGCCGAATTCGGCACCCGCGCCGGCCCCACCGTCCTCGTCACCACAAAGTCAGGAACAAACAACTTCCATGGTTCGCTTTTCGAGTTCGTCCGCAACACCGACCTCGATGCGAAGAGCTACTTTGCCAACTCCGTCGAGAAGTTCAACTTGAACCAGTTTGGCGGCTCCGTCGGCGGGCCGATTCACAAGAATAAGACCTTCTTCTTCGTCGACGCCGAACAGAAATATCAGCGCCACGGTATTCCCTTTACCGGCCTGGTGCCGTCGCTGGCCATGCGCGGCGGCGACTTCACGAACAACCCTTTCGGAACCCCCGTCCTGGATTCCAATGGAAATGTCGTGACGCTTCCCATTGCCAACCCGAACATGCAGGGCGCGTCCACGGACCCAACGGTCTATCCAAATGTCTATTTCCAATGCTCCGGATCAGCGACAGGACCTGCTATAGCGGCCAACCCCGATGGCAGCCAGGCAAAAGGGGTCCCCTGCGCCAAGATTCCCTCCAACCTGATCGACCCCATCGGGCTGGCCATGATGAAGATTTACCCCGCGCCCAACGCCAACGCGGGCAATCCCAACGCGAGCTATAACTTCGTCAACCAGCCTGTGCGTACTCTGAACGAAACCAAGTTCGATATCCGCCTCGACCACACACTTTCCAGCATTGACAACCTCTTCGGCCGCTTCAGCTACGACCAGGCATTCTCGTTTGTTCCCGGTGGGGCGCCGGGACTCGCCGAAGCCAACGCCTTCGGAAGCAATGAGAACCTGATCAACCACGCACGAAACATTGGCCTCGGCTGGAACCATTTATTTTCACCAAGCACCATCAATCTGGCCACTCTCGGCTACGACCGCATCTTCGACTACATTGCCTCGCAGGGTAACTACACCTGCGCGTCCGCCAACCTGGGTATTCCCGGCGCCGATCTGGGCTGCTCCGGCGGTACCTCCAACTCCAGCGCTCCATACAGTGAAGGCTTGGTTTCCACTCAATTTACGAGCGGCTATTGGGCCCTCGGCGATCGCGGCTACTCTCCCTTCCAGGGTGGAACCAATATCTACTCGTTCAAAGACGATCTGGACCTGATTCGCGGGAAGCACGAAATTCACACCGGCATCGATCTCCGTGCTAATCAGATGAACGTCGGCACAGCGGCCTTTGGATCGGGCTTCTGGCTGGTCGGGACGTTAGGAAACTTCACCGCACAAGGTTCCGCCCCCGGCAATCCCGAGGCGGACTTGCTCATGGGACTTGTCGGAGGGGCCATCCACGACCAGACATTCAACGGCGCCACCACCGGCCGCCGCTGGAAGATTTACCGGCCCTTCGTCGAGGACGATTGGCGCATCACCCCATCGCTTACCCTTAACCTGGGCCTCGCCTGGGACTTGACCACGCCCATCGTCGAAGAGCATGACCGCATGGCGGACTATATCCCCTCGCTTACGGGAGGAACGCTTCTGATTGCGGGAAAGAACGGTGTCAGCAGATCTGCGGGTATCAACATGTTCAAGGAAGCATACGAACCCCGCCTTGGCGCCACATGGAAGATCGCAGGCAGCGACAAGACCGTCCTTCGCCTTGGCTTTGGCATCTATCACGATTCGTCCTGGAACCAGGGCGCGCAGGG
>Ga0187847_10003551_pt1 | contig 11851 bp, 9 predicted proteins | sample June2016WEW_4_10_FD_132458 | JGI IMG/M metagenome (GOLD analysis project Ga0187847, IMG submission 132458) | Peatland microbial communities from SPRUCE experiment site at the Marcell Experimental Forest, Minnesota, USA - June2016WEW_4_10 | ecosystem: Environmental > Terrestrial > Soil > Wetlands...
GAGATATTCGTGCGGATAGACGGGCGCGCAACCACGATTGGGATCGCGGGGCAGAAAATTCGGATCGATGGATCCATACAGCCTGGTCAGATCCTTGTCGATCGATTCGTCGAACTCCGTAATATGCCGATTTGCCCTGGGCACGCACCGCCCTGGGGCACCCACGAAAGAGATGTACGGCGTGGTGAGAGCCGGCGGAGAGAGCTTGCGGTGATAGGTTACGTCGTACCAAAACCCGGCGGACGTCGGATCTCCGCGGGTAACCACATCGGAAAGTCCGGGAAAGGAGTCGGACGGCTGCGAGGTGGCAGCGTTGTCGAAGGTAACGCCATGCGAACTCAGTTGCGCGAGAGTCGATTGCGGGTGACTGCTGACATAGTTCGTAAGGTCGAGAGCGTGCATGCCGTCGACGCTGATGAGCAAAACGTGCTTGACCCTGGGTCTGGAATTGGAGTCTTGTGCCTGCAAACTCGCAGAGATGGAGAGAAAGATCAGAAGCAGCGGGAAGCTGCGCGCAAACATTTTCATAACTTTTCCTCGTCAGAAATGGACGTGCGGTGCAATTAGGCTGCCCCGAGGATGAAAACCCCGTAACGGTAGGTTGAAAAGGAGATAAACAGTGGGGGAAGGCCTGTGGATCTGCGCCCGGCCCGTTCACAGACACACAGAAAGCTCTGATCGAATCGATCTACGGCATTCGATGCGAATAATGACCAGCTCCCAGCGCAGAATAGACGCTAGGCCGAGTCCCGAAAGCCGTGGGCCAACCACGAAAAACGGCTAAGTCCTTTGCTGAGAGATATTTCGCTATAAGCGATTGATTCAATTAAGGTTATCGTAAGTTATTGGTCCAATGGAAAGAGATATTTAGCAAGAAACCGGGGGAGGGGGTATCCGCAACCGCAGATCCTTCCACTGCGCCGTTCCCTCCGTGCGATCGGCTTCGCTCAGGATGACAAGCGCTTGCGAGGTCCGTGCTCTCCCACCCTAGCGAAGCTAGGATGGGGCACCCATGGTCGTGCTGATTGTCGCTGCGTGTCAGTGGATGGTCTTGGATTTGCGATTCATGTAGTCCATCAGCAGATATTCGCCGAGGGTGTGCGGCGTGGTGAAGTAGGCTTTGCCGCGGCACATCTCCGAGACTTTGTGCACGAATTGCACCAGGCTGTGGTCGTTGGTAAGCATGAAGGTGTTGATCATGATGTTGGAGCGTTTGCAGCGCGCCACTTCTTCCAGCGTTTCGCTGACGACGAGCGGATCGAGGCCGTAGGCGTTTTTGTAGATGCGGCCATCGGGCATGGTCAGCGCCGAAGGCTTGCCGTCGGTGATCATGACGATCTGCTTCATGTCCTTGCGCTGACGGGCGAGGATGCGTTGCGCCACGCGCAGACCTTCGCGCGTGTTGGTGTAGAACGGGCCGACTTTGACGCGCGCCAGTTGCGAAACGGGCAGTTCCTCAGCCGAGTCGTGAAAGAGGACGAGGTTGAGCGAGTCGCCGGGATACTGCGTGCGGATAAGATGCGAGAGCGCCATGGCCACTTTTTTCGCAGGCGTGAAGCGGTCTTCGCCATAGAGGATCATGGAGTGCGAGCAATCGAGCATGACCACGGTGGCGCAGGAGCTTTGGTACTCGCATTGATGGACGTGGAGATCGTCGTACTCGAGATTCAGCGGCAGGCCGATGCCTTCGCGCGCGATGGCGGAGTTGAGTGTGGCGATGGTGTCGAGGTTCAGCGTATCGCCGAATTCGTAACGGCGCGGCGCACCGGTGGCCTCGATCCCCGTGGCCCAGTGGCGCGTGTCGTGGCGACCGAGGCTGGATTTGCCGAGAGAGCCGAGCAGATCGCGGAGTGTTTTGAATCCGAGAAAATCGAGACTCTTGTCGGTAACTTCGAAGCGGACTTCGCCTTCCACGTCGCCGATTTCGCCGCCACCCTGCGAAGCCTGCGTCGGATCGGGGCGGCCGGATGTAGAGATGTAACTCTCCTGCTGCATCCGTTCAATGAGCTTGTCGATCAGCTCGTCGAGCTTGCCCGCGGCGGACATTTCGTTGATCTGGCGCTGCGTATCTTCGTCGAAGAATTCGCCTGACTCGAGGATCTGGCGCAAAGCTTCGCGGAGCGCTTCGAGCGAGTTATCCATCTCCCCAAAGTCCGAGTAGGGATCGTTGAAGCCGGAGTCGAGAAAAAAGTCGGAGAGCGCCTGGAGCAGGCTCTCGAGATCCATTTCGGAGGCCAGGTCACCGTTATATTTTGTGTAGCGAACGCCCTTCATGGGATTCCTCTGTTAAAGTTCCGTGCTTTCCCAGGTCTCAAATGCGAGACCTGGGGCACCCATGCTCGATGCCTTGCTGAAACAGATCCTTCACTCTGCTCAGGATGACATTGCTTCGCAATGTCAGTTGTAGCCGCCTCTGCCGGGGCGGCCTCGACGGCCACGTTCCCATTCTTCGAATTCGCGTTCGACGTCGGGTCGCTCCGGGGGACGGCCTGTCTTCTCCTGCGCAGTGAAAACACGCTCTTCACTGCGGCTGAGTTTGCGGTGGGCGACCATACCCTCGAGCAGAAACTCCGCGGCCGCAACGGCTTTCTGCGGCGCATCGGAGGCGCTGATTCCGAGCGGCGCGAGCTTGTCGAGGAGGCCGTGAATCTGCTTCAGGTCTGCAAGCGCGGCCGACGTGGCCTGATTGTCGTCGAGCTTCACGGTGCCGCCGAGTTTGAACCACTGCTCGATCTGAAGGGTGTCGACGCCGGAAAAATAGCGATCGAAGATTTTGCCGACCGCGGTGTGAATGAGCTCGTGAACGACTGTGTCGGCGCCGCGCATTTCGCCTTCATATTCGAGCTCAAGCTTGCCGGTGATGCCGGGCAGAGCCGCGTAAAGGTCGCTGATGCGCGGCAGGACGAGCGGCTCAGTGTGAATAAGTGCGCGCCGCTCGGCGCTGGAAACCATCAGCTCCAATGTGGAGATGGGAAGGCGCTGGCTGACGCCGCTGCGCTTGTCGACTTTCTTATCGGAGCGCGCGGAGAAGGCTACCTGCTCGACGACCTCGCGAACATATTGAGGAATTTCGATGGAGGTCGTTCCGCGTTCAGACCACGCCTCCTGCGCAGTGATCGCGATTCCCTCTTCGAGGGTTTCGGGATAGTGGGTACGAATCTCGGAGCCGATTCGGTCTTTGAGGGGAGTGACGATTTTGCCGCGCGCGGTATAGTCCTCGGGATTGGCGCTGAAGACGAGCGCAAGATCGAGGGGGAGGCGCACCGGGTAGCCCTTAATCTGCACGTCGCCTTCCTGCATGATGTTGAAGAGAGCGACCTGAATTTTTCCGGCCAGATCGGGCAGCTCGTTGATGGCGAAGATGCCGCGGTTGGCGCGGGGCAGAAGGCCATAGTGCATGGTGAGTTCGCTGGAAAGGTCCTGGGCGCCCCGCGCGGCCTTGATGGGATCGAGGTCACCGATGAGGTCAGCGACTGTGACATCCGGCGTGGCGAGTTTTTCAACGTAGCGGTCATCGCGGGAGAGATACGCGACGGGCGTAGCGTCGCCTTGCTCAGCAACGAGGTCGCGGCAGCGCTTGCAAATGGGCAGGTAGGGGTTGTCGCGGATTTCGCAGCCGGCGATGTAGGGGAGGCGTTCATCGAGCAGCGCGGTGAGCGCGCGCAGGATGCGGCTCTTCGCCTGTCCGCGCAAGCCGAGCAGGATGAAGTTTTGTTTGGAGAGCACAGCGTTGACGATTTGCGGCACGACCGAATCGTCATACCCGACGATACCGGGGAAAAGAGGCTCGCGGGAACGCAGACGGGCAATGAGGTTGCGACGCAATTCGTCTTTGACACTGCGCGTTTTCAGGCAAGCTTCAGCAAAATGAGGGCTGGTGCGCAGTTGCCCCAAAGTTTGGGGAAAGGTGAGGGCTGCAGGCTGCATGAATGACTCCTCCGGGAACTTAGATAGGCCGACAACCTAGGGGAAGACGGCGCGCATAGAAATGTAGACGTGCGTGGAACCAATCCGGTTCAAAACTCGCGATCGCTCGAACGCCAAGTTTGAGTCATCGAAGCATCGTTGGCGACGCGTGGTGCGAGAGCGCAGAAAGTACGGGATTTGCACGGACAAAGACTGTGCCCCAAGACCGTGCCGATGGATGCGCCCCTGAAACTGGCTCTGAAGGCAGTATGCTCTCGTTCGGGGCGCGCGCCAAGTGGTGTGTGCAAAACAGAACAGGATTGCAGTTCTGCGGCTGGCTCGGTCTGATAACGTCGAGAGTTGGCCGGCCACTGGAAAGTGCTCGGAGTCATCGGCTATTCTGCTGTCTCGGGCAGAGATAACGGGTAAATACATTCCATGCGCAAAACCAATACAGCATTCGTCGTCGCGGTCCTTTTCTCGCCTTTGATTTTCTGCGCGGCACCGGCCCGATTCGCAGAGGCGCAGAGTCAAGCTCTTCCGACTGCATCGACGTCTTCGACGCCCAGCGATGCCGCGCCTGCTGCGGCACCTGCTGCAATCGCAGCGCCAGTGATTCCAACAGCGTCCAAGATTCTGCAGCCCTCACTAGATACGGTGCAGCAGACACTTGCAGGGTTGAGAGTGGAGCGGTGGAAGCGGGGCTCGGTGCGCGACGAGGCCAGTGCGGACATCAACTCGATTCAGCAAGACATGCAGATGCACATCGGTCCGCTGTTGAAGGATGCGGATGCGGCGCCGGGAGCGCTGAGCAAGACGCTACCGGTATCGAGACATCTGGATGCGCTTTATGACGTATTGTTGCGGGTGGTGGAGGCGGCACGCATGGCCGCTCCCGACGACCAGGCGAATGCGCTGCGGCAGGCTCTGGTCAATCTGAATACGGCGCGCCTGGCCCTGGATGACAGCATGGAAACGGCGGCAGGGTCGCAGGAGAAGCAACTCGTGGACCTGCGCGTGACGGTGCAGAAGCAGGCGGCGTTCAAGTGTCCTGCTCCGCCGCCTGCGCCGGTTTGCCCCGCTCCGGCGAAAAAGCCGGTGAAGCGGAAGCCGAAACCGCCGGCGACAACTGCGCCTGGGACGACGCCAGGGACCACGCCGCAGAAGCCGGCAACGCCGCCGACCAGTGGGACTCCGCCAAAGACGGGACCGTGAGGCGGCGTGGATTCAGTTCCGGCCTGGAACATTCAATTAGTTAGTGGGAGTCGCCGTCGTGATCGACGTCGCCAGCGTGCGTAGCCTTTTGAGCGGCTGGGCTCAGGGTGACGGTATCGGTGGGCAAAGATGCGGATGAGGATTTCGAAGAGGCTGGGGCAGGAGTTGCGGATTGGACCTGGGACACACCCGTGGAGTGAGCCGCGGGATTGATGGCTGACACGTTCATAGATTTCCTCCGAATGCCTTATCGGCCGGTCACGGTTCAATATCCATAGAAATGGAAATGAAGTTCTTGTCATGATCGCTTCGACGAATCGGAAGCTTGGCCTTTCGAGGCTAATCCTGTTGCTAGAGATGCGACACTTCTCCGAATAGCGTTAGGAATGCGAGCCACTTGCGAGAACATGGTCTTGTGAGTGAGGTCGGGCTGCGCCAGGCAGTTCGCCAGCCGGACGCATTGATATCGAGGAAACCTTTGGCACACAAGACCAGTTCCAGGGAGCCGGCCGTTCACCGCTTGCTGTCAAGCGCGATTCGGGAGCATCAGGCCGGCAGGCTGGAGGAGGCGAAGCAGCTTTACCTGCAGGTCCTGGCGATTGACATCAAGCATGCGAAGAGCCTCTATGGCCTGGGGCTGATCGCGCATCAGGTCGGCAACTTCGATGCGGCGGCAAGTATGATGCGACGCGCGATTGCTATCAGACCCAACGAAGCCGACTACCACGCGAGCCTTGGCGCCGTGCTGCAGGACCGGGGAAGAGCGGATGAGGCAATCGCTGCATACCGGCAGGTTCTGCAGCTCAATCCGAAGAGCGAGGAAGCGCACTTCAACCTGGCCAAAATCTTCCTCGATCAAAACAGGCTCCATGAGGCGAGGCCGCACTTCGAACAAGCGCTCGCGCTCAAGCCCGACTCGGCCGAAACCCACAACAACATGGGGATGCTGCTGGTGCGGGAAGGCAAGCCGGAAGAAGCAGTAGTCAGCTACCAACGCGCTCTTTCCTCAAATCCGGATTTCTTCGAGGCGCTCAACAATCTAGGCAACCTGTTTTGCACCGGCGGAAGACTCGATGAAGCGAGGGCCTGCTACGAGCGTGCGATCGCGCTTCAACCCAATCTCGCCGAAGCGCATAACAACCTCGGTGTGGTCTTTCGCGACCTGGGCAAGTTCGACGAAGCCCAGGCATGCTATGAGCGCGCACTCGCGCTTAAGCCCGACTACGCCGATGCGCATAACAACCTAGGCATTGTTTTTCGCGACCAGGGAAAGCTGGACGAATCCGCTGCGTGTCACGAACGCGCGCTGGCGCTGAAGCCCGACAACTCCGAGGCCTATAACAATCTGGGAAACACGCGACGGAGCCAGCGAAGGCTGGAGGAATCGCTCCGAAGCTATGAACAGGCGCTGGTGCTGAACCCGGAAAACATCGAAGCTAAGTGGAATCGAAGCCTGGTGGAGCTGCTTGGCGGAAACTTCGCCGTTGGTTGGTTTGATTATGAGATTCGCACCAAGCGCAAAAAGAATGCGACGCGCACTTTTCCACAGCCAATCTGGCGAGGGGAATCGCTGAATGGTGCACGCATTCTCCTCCACGCGGAACAGGGATTGGGCGATACGCTGCAGTTCCTCCGCTATGTGCCCATGGTTCAGGCCGCGGGCGGGGCGGTCATCCTCGATGTTCCAAAGAGTCTGCTGCGGTTGGCTGAGGAGCTGCCCGGCATCGAGACCCTGGTCGCAACCGGAGATCCTCTGCCGCCCTTCGAACGGCATTGCCCGCTGATGAGCCTGCCGCTGGCCTTCGGAACGTCGATTGACTCGATCTCTGCGCTGGTTCCTTATCTCAGCGTTCCGGCGGACGCGCGGAAAAATGCTGAGTGCCTTGACTGGCCCGCCGAAGGCCTTCGTGTGGGCCTTGTGTGGAGCGGCAACCCCTTGTTCCCGGAAGATTGGATTCGTTCCATCCCTCTGCGCGGCTTCGCACCAATGCTGGGTATTGAAGGCGTGCACTTCTTCTCGTTGCAGATGGGGCCGGCCGCGTCGCAACTTGACGAGGTTGACGCAAGGATGATCGATCTGCGAGCTGCGATCGGGGACATGGCCGATACGGCGGCGCTGATTGCCAAGCTGGACCTGGTCATCACGGTCGACACGGCGGTAGCGCATCTTGCCGGAGCACTGGGGAAAACGACATGGACGCTGCTTCCCTTCGCGCCTGACTGGCGTTGGCTGACGGAGCGCGAAGACAGCCCCTGGTATCCGACGATGCGTCTATTCCGGCAACCCAGGTTTGGCGACTGGCCATCGGTACTTGAACGCGTTCGCGGTGGGCTTGCAGTGCTTGCCGTCGAGAATTGAGGTCCGAACGCGGCACAAATAGGAAAACCCTCGCTCACCATCTCGATCATTCTCGGATTGTCTCTACAATCAATTGCGAACGGGCCACGTTTGAGGGCAAAATTCTCACTTATCCACCTTCGATGCCCGTCGTCCTTCCACTTACGCGCATCTAACCGAGGCGAGTCGATTGATTCGGCAACAGTTTTCTGCAAGGAGTGGCCATGAAACGCAACTTGATGTGTCTCGGGATTCTGTCAATGGTTCTCGCACCTTTCGCCGTAAGCCAGGCTGCCCCCTTAAGCCCCGCTGAGGCACGCATCGCAAAAGAAGTCCGCCACGAACTCTTGATGCTTCCGTGGTTCGGCGTCTTCGACGACATCGCATTTCAGGTGAATGGCGACACTGTCACGCTGCTCGGACAAGTGGTCCGGCCGGTTACCAAATCGGACGCTGAAAATGCCGTGAAGCATATTGAAGGCGTCGACCATGTTGTGAACAAGATTGAGGTCCTGCCGACCTCTCCGATGGACGATCAGTTGCGCCTGGCGCTGTATCGCGCAATCTATGGATTTCCGTCCCTCGAAAAATATGCCTTGGGAGTGCAAAAGCCAATCCGCATCATTGTGAATAACGGTCACGTCACTCTCGAAGGTGTGGTGGACAGCGAGGGTGACAAGGACACCGCCGGAATTCGCGCGAACAGCGTCCCCGGTGTCTTCTCCGTGACGAACAATCTTCAGGTGGCTTCAAGATGAGCCTTAATTTGCCGCGGCGAACTTATGCATTGCTGTCGCGCGGGAATGACAGTGGGGAGTCCGCCGCGGGGCCTGAAGCATAAATCGGAGCGTGTATCGGAGGTTGAATCGACGGCCCGGCGGGCAGCTGTGCGGTCGATTCAACATTTCTGAGCAGAATCCCCAAACCTCTTGCGCCGTCCATCTGGCTCTCCACCAGCAAAGCGTGGGCATCTTTGAGAAAGTCGCTATGATGCTCGAAATGCTTGCTGGCCGCCTGGACGGTATGAACGACGTGGTCCGCGGAAAACAGGTCGCGATGGAAACCGGCGACACCGATCAGCAGGCCTTTCATCAAAGTAAACTGCGCAGTCAGCATGGCAAACTCGCGGCTCATTGAGGGTGCAGCGCCGTTTCGCGCCCAGTCACTTCCGAAGGGAAATCGGCATCGGAAGATGGTATTGACCAGATAATTCTCCAGGATGTGCGGGTGCTTCCGAAAGAACGGCGCATAGAAACGGTCGTGCGCCCAGGCGTAATGGGCGGTGAGAGATTCCAATGTGGCCCCCGGACCATTTCCGATGCCCTGGGTGAAAGCCTGAATGCACTCGGTGAAGCGCGGCCGGATGTGCGAGCGGTGCAGCAGCATTCCAGCCAAACGCAGCACGACATCCAACTGCTGAGCGGGATCCACCGGCAAAGTTTCCATCGCAGGTACCAGGCTTCCCGTGGCGGCAGCGGCGGTGAAGCCGGCCAAGAGCTTTGGGACCTCTTCGCTAAAATCGCCGGGCGCGATGGCATCGAGCCGCCGGCTGAACAGGCCAATCAGAAACAGGCGCTGCCACAAAGGGAGAGCCCGATTGCGTACCAGTGACAACGCAAAATCGCGGACGGGCCAGAAATGAGGCAGCCATAGATCGCTGCCCGACGCGGCATGGTTGCGAGTCGGCGATAAGGCGTTGAGGTCGGCGTTGGTGGGTAGGTGCGGATTGAGAAGCACCAGGCGCGCCGCCTCAGGGCAGGAAAGCGAAAGCGCCTTTTCTGTCACGTCCTTAATCGTGTAAACGGCGCGTGGATAGGTGGCGCACATGTGGGAAAGATAGGCGTCCCCGTGCTCGATCTGAATCCGGCAAAGGCCGTCCGCGGAGAGCATTGGACACTTCGCATCAGCGGTCATCCGGATTTGGGCGAAGGCTGCCGATGGTCCCCCGGGCGCGGTGGGTTCCTCAGGCGTGCGCAGGACGTTTTCGTCGATGATTGTGCGCAACGGACCAGCAGGCAGGGCCTGATACTTTTCGAAGGTTGCCTGGTCGATGTGAACAGTCCACTGCTCGCAGCAGGAGTCCTCGCAGGCCGGGCCGATGCAACGAAAGCCTTCTGTATATTCGGGGGTGAACTGCCTTGGATGGGACAAACGGCGCTCCTCGAGCGTGAGAGAACGCCCGCTTCATCGTGGGAGCACTCTGTCCGAGAATGAGGCAGACAGCATGGTTTTCCAAAGCAGAAACGGCTTGGAAGAAGTACCAAGGTCATTCGCGGAAGCCAACGAACTTCTTAAATCGGCAGCCGAAGACGAAACCTCCGCGAGCTCACGGGCTGGACTATTTTGCGTAGCGTTTCTGGTGCCAGAGCCAGGCGGTGCGGACGATGTCGTCCAGCTGAGCGTAGCGCGGTTGCCATCCCAGCTCGCGAATTGCCTTTGCAGAGCTGGCGACGAGGACAGCCGGATCGCCGGAGCGGCGCGGGAGGACCTCAGCCGGGATCGGATGGCCGGTCACGCGGCGGGCGGATTCGATGACCTGGCGCACGCTGAACCCCTGGCCGTTGCCGAGGTTGAAGATGAGCCGGTCGTGCGATTCGAGCGCGGCAAGGGCGAGTAAATGGGCGTCGGCGAGGTCGGAGACGTGGACGTAGTCGCGGATGCAGGTGCCGTCCGGGGTTGCGTAGTCGTCGCCATAGATGTTGATCGAAGCGCGGCGGCCGAGGGCGACGTCGAGGATGAGCGGGATCAGGTGCGACTCCGGCTCGTGAGCTTCGCCGCGGGTTATTCCCGATGGGCCTTCGGGAGCGCCCGCCACGTTGAAGTAGCGCAGGGAGGCGTAACGCAGGCCGTGGATGCGGTTGAACCAGGTGAGCATGTGCTCGACCATCAGCTTGGACTCGCCATAGACATTGGTGGGGTTGAGTCGCGCGTTTTCCTCGATGGGGACCAACTCGGGCTCGCCGTAGACCGCAGCCGTGGAAGAAAAGACCAGGCGCCTGGGTCCCCTGGCAAGGACGGCTTCAAGAAGCGAGAGGGTCGAGGCGGTATTGTTGCGGAAATAGAGGCTCGGGTTCCGCATGGAATCGCCTGCCTCAATGAGGGCGGCAAAGTGGAGGACAGCATCGAAAGGAGTGCCGGAATCGGTGGCAGAAACGAAAAGATCTTCAAGCTTGGCCCGATCTGCCAAATCTCCCTGGACGAATTCAATGCCGGGGGGAACCTCCTCGCGGCGGCTATGGCACAAATTATCGAATACAATGGGATTGTGGCCTTTGGAGGCTAGCAGCGAGGCGACGGTGCCACCGACGTATCCGGCACCGCCGGTAACCAGAATCTTCACAAAAATACTGTCCTTTCACGAACACTTTGGTTTAGGGTAAGTCTATTACATAGGCAGGGCCGAAATAGATGTGTGTGAACTGGCCCGAAGACCGCGCGAGCGGCACGCCAAATAACGCATCCTGACGCCCTGACAACCCAGTTGCGTGAAGTGAATCCTCTTACAGACGCGGCACCGGGGCAATCCAGAATCGAACTTCCCTTCACTCTTACGGGCAGTTTGGGATTCGTTTTTCTCTTGCCTGGGACGTGATTGGGAGCATTTGGATGTCCAGGGTAAAGGCGAGCGAGGATAGATCTAGCGCAGCAGGTTTAAATAGGATGTCAGCTGCTGGCGGCGGTTTTTTTCAAGCCGGCACTGCGAGTTTGGATCGATCTTCTTATCCCCCTCCAATAGCAAAGAATTGCCATGGGAGTATGAATCGAGTTTGTCTGCCCATGCCGCTCGGTGGAACGTTCCCTGCGGGCGCAACTTGGGATAGCGGAAATGAACCGAGGAGAGACCGGCTGGAGATGTCAACGTCGGCAATTTTTGGCGGCGATGGCGATTCTGGTGGAAGGTCAAGGCACTCGTAATCCCCGTAATCATTTTTAAGGAATTTGAGACATGCCGATGAATCATTATCCAGAACGCATCAGCTTTGGCTTACTTCCCGAGCCGGAGGGCAGGTCGGGATCGTTCATCACCGCGGCGGTCATCAACATGATGATCCTGGCCACCGTTCTGTATGTGGGAATGATGGCCAAGCGGGTCATCCAGCAACACCATTTTGAAAACACCGAACTCATTTTTCCTACCACGCCTCCGCCTCCACCCAAGGTGAAGGTGACTCCGCCGCCCAAGCTGCCGGAGCCGCCCAAGCCTGTGGAAGTGAAGCTGGATGCACCGAAGATCAATCTGCCCAAGATTGAAAAGCCGGTGCTGAAGCCGATTGAGATGGAAGCGAAGCTGAAGATGCCGGAGATCAAGCTGGTGAAGCCGGCGATTACGCTGGCTCCGCAGCCCAAGGCTGCGCTGGCGGCGGCGATGCCCGCGCAGACTGCGCAGCAGAA
>Ga0187847_10003554_pt1 | contig 11848 bp, 13 predicted proteins | sample June2016WEW_4_10_FD_132458 | JGI IMG/M metagenome (GOLD analysis project Ga0187847, IMG submission 132458) | Peatland microbial communities from SPRUCE experiment site at the Marcell Experimental Forest, Minnesota, USA - June2016WEW_4_10 | ecosystem: Environmental > Terrestrial > Soil >...
AGCCTTTGCGGCGATAAAGAACCTGGAACTCGTAACCGGAGTTGGCCGGGAAAAGCGACGCCACGTGGCGCAGGCGCTCGGCGAGAGCGGGTGCGGCCAGAAGCGGATATTCGCGCTCGCGCAGGTCGTGATAGTCGAAGTCGACCGCGAGCGAAAGCATGTAGATGGCGAGCGCATCGGAGAAGGACGACTCGAAGAAGTTCATGCGGGCGCGCTCGTCAATATTCGCGCCGGGGGGACTCGCGTCGGGGTGATTCGCGCTGGGAGTCTTGGCACCCAGGTGAGGGTCCAGGGCGCGGCGGCGAGCCTCCCACGCATCTTGGCTGGTTTCGCCGCGCACCTGCACCTCGGCCTGCGACCAGGAAAGCGTTGAGAAGCTGTCGGGAACGCCGGCTGCCTCGACAAAGTTGTGGGCCACGTTGATGAAGAACTCGAAGGCAAGGCCAAAACGGTCTTCAACCAGGCGGGTGGAGATAAAGACGGCCTCCGTCGCGCCAAAAGCTGCGTTGCGGTGGCACACGGCGCGGTCGCCGAGTTCCACCGTGTAGGCAGGCGCAATAAGGTTCTCGCCGGTGTCGGCAATGGTGAGGGGAACGAAGTAATAGGCACGCTGGTGCAGGGCGGGAGCGAGCGGGGCTGGCACGGCGCCCACCAGGCGCTCCAGGTCAGCGTCGGAGATGCGGGTTTCGCCGAAGGAGGCGTAGCGAATGCCGTTGGGCGCCTCCTGTATGTTCGCCTGGGCGGCTACCTTCTCGGCATGCCACAACTCGATTTGCGCACCGCTGGCCATGAATTTGTATTCTAGTTGATGGGGGTCAGGCATGATGGCGAAGGCGATATCAAAATTAGAGGGCAGCGGACAGGGAGCGCGGATTTTCGGTTTCCCGCTGGAGGGTTTCAGCCTGTTTCAGAGTTTGCTTTTGGCGTTTGCTTCGGCGTTTCTTGCGTTTTTCGCCACTACGTGCGTCGCCATCTTCGCGCTGCTAGGCTGGAACGTGATCGGCGGGCACACGGTGAGCTACGTCGACACATATCTCTACGTCGGATTTCCGGCGGGAGTGCTGGTGCTGGCCGTGGCGCTGCCGCTTTTCCTGGCTTTGTGGGTGCAAGCTAAAGCAAAGAAGTAGCGGCCGCAGCCATCAAGGCGCACTGCTGAGCGCGCCGCCACTTACATTCCCGCGGGCTTGGGATTCTTGGGATCGAACTTCGCCACCTGTACTTTGCGGGCGAGACCGAGTTTGGCCAAGATCCAGATGCCCCAGAAGTTGGGATCGATCTCGTACCATCTGAGGCCGTGGCGCGCGGAAACCGGATGCGCGTGATGGTTGTTATGCCAGCCTTCGCCGCCGGTGAGCAGGGCCACCCACCAGTTATTGCGCGAATCGTCACGCGTTTCAAAGCGCCGCGAGCCCCACATGTGGGTTGCCGAATTCACCAGCCAGGTGGCGTGAAGACCAAGCGTGACACGCAGCAGAGCTCCCCAAAGAAACATGGCAAGGCCGTTTACAAAACCGCCCCAAACCCATCCGAGGGTGAATAACAGAACGGCGCTGAGGGTAATCGGCAACCAGTGATATTTGCTCATCCACACATGGAAGCGGTCACGGGCGAGGTCGGGCGAGTAGCGCGAGAGCGCCTTGATTTGCAGGTGCAGCGGCTCACCGAAGAGTATCCATCCCGCATGCGCCCACCAGCCGCCTTCGCGCGGCGTGTGCGGATCGCCTTCCTTGTCGCTGAGTTGGTGATGCACGCGATGTGTGGAAACCCAGAAGATAGGCCCGCCCTCAAGCGAAAGTGTCGCGAACACGGTCATGACATATTCGATCCATTTGGGCACCTGGTAGCCACGATGGGTGAGCAGGCGGTGATAGCACATGCCAATGCCCACATTGATGGCCAGCACATAGAGCACAGCCATGACAACGAGGCGCTGCCAACTGAAGAGGAAGAGCGCGGCGATGGCGCCCACATGAAAGAGCACCATCACGAACAACATCGGCCAGCTCAGGCCATCGCTGACGGCTTTGGCGCGGCCCATGCGCACGTGCTGCCATTTGGGGATGGCTTGCGACTCGACGAGCGCGGCTGTTTCGGGAACTGCGGGAGTCAGTGGGCTTGGAGTGATAGAGACGATTTCGGGCGACGGAGAAGCGGTGACAGATGCCATGGGAGGGGAATCCTTGAAAAAGTGTCGATGTGCCCACTTATATCTGAGCTTTATTGTATAGGAGAAGCCGGCGAATTCACCCTCAGGGGATAATTCTTTTGGGAGAATTATTTGTGAGCAATATTGATCATTTTTGGCGGAATTATTTGTGAGCATTATTGACCAGTAGGGGCGCTGATGGCGTCGGTGTCGCTCACGAAGATGCGCTTGGCATCGCCGCGCAGCACGCGGTAGAGGGCGAACTGACGCTGGGTCGATCCACGCAGCTCAAAGACCAGCTCGCCGCGATTGTCGGCCAGAGCGTCAACGGCGTCGACAAGGCGCATGCGCGGCGTGTCATCCAGGTGCGCGGCATCGGTCACGTTTTTGACGAGGACCGCGACATTGCCATAGAGATCGGGCTGGCCAATCAGAGTGACAAACTTCTCCTGCTCGCCCGTGCCATCGGTATGCGCCGAGAGCACCATGGTGGCGCCCGAGCCGTAGGCCAGCTCGAAGACGCGGAAATGCTCGTCGACCAGCGGAGCGGGCTGTGGCGGCGGGGTGGGTTGCTTGGGTTTGTGTGCCGTGGTAGTGCTCTTGTGCGCAGGCTTGGCGGGAGCGGGAGGCGGATTGAGGCCGAGTGCGGTGCGCGCCAGGTCTTCCATGGCGGCTTTCATCTTGCCTTCGTCGTCGGCGTTAGCCCAGATGTAATCCCACACATGCTCGGGCCGGTCGGTTACGTCACTGACGGCGACCTGCTGCTGTATGTCGGGCGGCATGCCGCGCAGGCTCGGCGTGACAAGCGCATCATAGCCCGCGGATTTGCCGCGGAAGAGATGCGGCCGGTTGGGATCGCTGAGCGTAGAAACATCGCTCACGTAGCCCTCATCTTCGTCGGACTTCTTCTTTTTGAGCTTCGGCTGATTGGAGCCGTTTGTAGATGTGTCGCCGCTCGATGATGAGCTGTCGGGCAGGCGATGCAGCTGGGGGCGGTCGGGATCGGACGCTGGGCTTGAACCCGAGTTGGAGCCCGAGCTGGAACCGGAGCTATCGCCGGCGCTGGAACCCGAAGCGTCGCCGCCCTTGTGGAGCGTGGGACGATCGGGATCGGGAGCCGGCGCATTGGGATCGGCGGGGCCCGAACCGCTCCCCGAACCGGTTGTTGAACCGCCGCTGCCGCCTGCGTCGCCGGCATGATGTTTGCGATGCAGGATAGGCGTGTCGCTTTGGGAATCGTCCTCTGCGTCGATCTTGGCCACCTGCTTGGGCGCGGGTTTCGCCGCAGGCATGGGAAAGTGCTTGCCGTAGCCCACCCATGCCCCCTGCTCGCGTGCCGCGGTTTCAATGTCGAAGAGACCGACTGGTTTGCCGTCATTGAATAGTTGGTATTCGACGTCGCCCTCAAGGGCCAGTGGAAAGGGCCGGGCGAGATATTCATCCGCGTCCTGAAACTGCTGGCCGTCGTAGATGCAGATGGGCACGAGGCGGCTGGTTTTGGGTTTGGCCTCATCGCCGGTCCACTCGAAGACCGCGACGGCGCGCATTGTGGGCGCGTGATCGTCGGGCTTTGCGATCTGGCCTGGATACTGCGCGGCACAGGGAAGCGCGGCCGCGAGAAAAACCAGAAGAGCCACCCACCCTAGGCGCAAAAGCAAAGACGCGCCGAGCGTACACCCCGCAGACTTGGACCTGTCTGCAGGGACCCCGTGGGCGGGGCACCCTACTGCCGTTATCCACAAGCTACTTTGACCTCTCAATGACACCTTCCGCACCTTGCAATAATAATCAGACTTGGAATACTCAAGCCTGGAATAATCAAAACTTGCGGCCACTCATCGGCCCGCACCATCTAGAACGAGGATATTCCCCATGGAGCTCCATAAGAAAGTCGCCGACTTCACGCTCAAAACAGACGAGGACAAAACCGTTAGCCTTTCCGATTATGCCGGCAAGCCGGTGATCCTTTTCTTTTACCCCCGGGCTGACACCCCGGGCTGCACCATTGAAGCCTGCGGCTTTCGCGACACCTTCAAAAAGCTACAGGCCGCGGGCGCGGTAGTTCTGGGCATCAGCCGCGACACACCCAAGGCGCAGGCCAAGTTCCGCGCCAAGTACGACCTCCCGTACACACTCCTTGCTGATGTAGACGAGAAAGTATGCAAACAGTTTGATGTATTGAAAGAAAAGAACATGTATGGCAAGAAGGTGATGGGGATTGTGCGAACAACCTTTGTGATCGGCCCGGACCAGACGCTGCTGCACGTCTTCCCAAAGGTTACGCCCGAGGGCCACGCCGAGGAGGTGCTGGCGCTGATCAAGGGATTGAAGCAGAAGTAGCGGAATTTGCGGAGCCAGGGAGCGAACAGCGTGGCGCGAAGCGCGAAAAACGAATTGCCGGGCCGACTGCTGCAACGCCGCCTCTTTGAAGCGCCGCCGGAACGCGTGGCGCGGCTTCTCCTCGGCAAAATTCTTGTCCAAAGGACAAAAGGGTGCAAGCCCATTGCCGGGCGCATCGTCGAGGTCGAGGCCTACCTGGGTCCGCACAGCAAAACGGCCGATCAGGCGGCCCACTCCTATCGCGGCCCCACGCCGAGGAACCTGGTGATCTTCGGGCCGCCGGGGCACGCCTATGTCTACTCCATTTATGGTCGCTACTATTGCATGAATGTCACTTGTGAGCGCGAGGGACGTGCCGGATGCATCCTTGTGCGCGCCCTCGAGCCTGTGGCGGGACTGGAGCTTATGGCGCGGAACCGGGGCCTGACGGGTGTCTCACCCTCTTCGCAAAAAGCGCGAAAAGGATGGGGCACGGACGCGGGGTTGGGCCCGGATGGAACGTGCGGCAAATTGAGAGAACTGACAGGCGGACCGAGCCGGTTGTGCCAGGCGCTGGGAATTACGCGGAGCGCGCACAACGGAGTGGACCTGCTCGATCCTAAATCGCCTCTGCAATTGCGCGACGACGGAATACGCGCCGGTCGCGTGGCAGTAACGCGCCGCATCGGCATTCGTCATGCCGTGGAATTGCCTTTGCGCTTTATTGTGGCCGGAAACATCTGCGTTTCCGGGCCGAAATCGATGGCCGGAACTGCATCTTTCTCCGTTTCCATTGCGTCAATTGACTGAAGCAGCACAAACCTCTGATTTTTATCCAAAACCCTGAAAGGATTCCCTGCACGTGAAAACCACCTCCCTGCTTCTTCCTGCAGCGGCCATTGCCCTGCTCGCCACAGCGATTTATGCCGCAACTAACGGTGCGCAGGCGCCGCAATCCGCCTCGCAAACTCCGCCACCGGCCGATCAACCTGCTCCGGGAGCTACGCAAGGCCCGCCGCCACAGGGCGCGGCGCAGGGTGGCCGCCCCATGCGCAACTTTCCCCCACCGACCAACCTGCAGGTGCTGCCTAAGGACCTCACCGGACGCCAGGTGCGCGACATCATGGAGACCTGGGAGGGTTCGCTGGGCGTACACTGCGATTTTTGCCATGCGCCCGACCCCAAAAACCTGGGCCCTAACGGGCGGCCGCGCTTGAACTTTGCCGACGATTCGAAGCCCAACAAGCAGATCGCGCGCATCATGTACACCATGACGCAGCAGATGAACAAGGACTACATCACGAAAGCGATGGACCTGGATAAAGATGGCATGGGGTCACCGGTGACCTGCGGGACCTGCCATCGCGGCCATGAGATGCCGGAAGATTTCGTGATTCCGCGCGAGGAGCACCGGGAAGGGCCGGGAGCGCCACCGCCCGCAGCAGGGGCAACGCCGCCGTCGGGCAATTAGCAACGTGTGCTGAAAGATTTGCCTTGAAAGGGCACCGCATCACGGGCTGCTCGAAAACTCGCTCCGTGAATTGGATAATTTGCTCATATTTTAGGAACTCCATGAGCCATGGTCTTCTCAAACTGTTCCAGTGTCCTGAGTCAGAAGTTCGCGTCACAAACAAGCTGTCATCCTGAGTGAATTTTGGCGCATTTTGCGCCAAAATGAGTCGAAGGACCTGCATTTCGGGATGCCAATTTATGCTACGAACTTCTGACTCACCACACCGGTAGTTCCCAGTGCGTATCGGTTGGCAATGGTACCTCAGAGAAATACTTGCGCTCAGAGAATTTTGTCTCCTGGCGATGCTCGATCGTGAATGAAAATTTCGCACCGGCCCCTTGCATATAATTACGCTGCTTTGGCGCACAATCTAGTCATGTGCAGCCAGAGCCATCTCCGGTCCATAGTGTCGAGGATGGTCCCGGTCCGTACCACCCGTACCCATACCCCCCTCCCCCCTCTAACCGGTCCGTACCACGTTCTAGTTACCCCCCCACCCCCTATTCGCCTCCGCCGCCATTCCTCTACCACCACTACCCCTGGTATAAGCCAGAAGCCAGAGGCTAGAAACTGCTTTTTGAAAAATCGGACTGTGAAACTGTGGAGCGTGCAAGCCATCAGAAATCAGCAACTTCCAACCAAAACCGAGCGTTCACACAGAAACTGTGAAACTGTGGAGACTGTGAACGATTTCGGGAAGCGCTAGCGCGCCGCGCGCTGGTATACTGAAGGTTCGGCAAGGCGAGGACGCGGGTTTCCGTTGAGTGCGCCAACCGCTCGGGCGGCGCCGAAAGTCCTTGAAAAACCTGGAGTATAACCATGGCACAAGTTTGCGATATCTGCGGCAAAGGGCCGCAATTTGGCAATAACATCTCGCACGCGCACAATGTGACGCGCCGGCGCTGGAACGTAAACCTGCAAGCGGTCAAAGCGATAGTCAACGGCGCGCCCAAACGGCTGCGCGTCTGCGCAACCTGCATCAAGGGCGGAAAAGTCGCCAAGGCTTAAGCGTTCCGCGCTTTCTGCCTCTTACGGCACAACAAAACCCCGTCCCGATTGGACGGGGTTTTGTTGTGCTTTAAGAACCGCGCACGCGTCAAGGCGGATTTTGAGGCGGATTTACTTGTCTGCCTTGGTAAAGGTAAGCGAAGCGGAGTTGATGCAATAGCGCAGGCCAGTGGGACGCGGGCCGTCGGGGAAGACGTGGCCTAGATGGCCGCCGCAACGAGCGCAGGTGACCTCGATGCGGCGCATGCCGAAGCTCACGTCCTCGTGTTCGTCCACGGCTTTCGAGTCCGCGGGAATCATGAAACTGGGCCAGCCGCAGCCGGACTCGAATTTGGCGCCGCTCAAAAACAGCAGTGCGCCGCATCCCGCGCAGTGATAGTTCCCGGTCTCGTGATTTTCAGTGAGCGCACCGGTGAACGGGCGCTCGGTTCCCTTCTCGCGCAGCACGTGATATTGCTCGTGGGTGAGCATGGAACGCCACTCGGCGTCGCTGTAGACAACCTTCGCATCTGAATCGCTCAAAACAGACCTCACAAGGGGACCGCAATTCGTGGCTCGTCGGCGTGGACTGTCACGAATCACCAATTACGATTCACGAACCACGAGTCAGACCTCTGCGATGACATCGATTTCAACCAGCAAGTTACGCGGCAGCCGGGCGACTTCGACCGTGGTGCGCGCCGGCAGAGCGTCCGAGCCGCTTTCGAAATACGATGCATACACCGCATTCATGGCGGCAAAATCGTTCATGTCCTTGAGAAAGACGGTGGCTTTGACGGCCTGGCCCAGGCTGCTGCCCCCAGCTTCGAGCACCGCTTTGAGGTTCTCGATGGCTCGTTCCGTCTGTTCCTTGATACCGCCGGGAACAGCCTGTCCCGTGATGGGATCGAGCCCACACTGGCCCGCGGTGAAGATGAGGTTGCCAACGCGCACGCCCTGCGCATAGGGTCCGATAGCAGCCGGCGCACCATCAGTTGTGATGATCGATCTTGTCATAGGGAGATTCTACGGCAGGAGTGTGTAGGGACAACTCCCCTGAGAGGAATTGCCCCTTGAATATTTCGAGCTGTGTGCGCTGCGTGGGGAACTGTTGTTTAGTGAAATACTGCCAGAATCGCGCTTCCTATGGCCATGGCCATCAGCCAGTAAGCGGCGTTGATGACGAAGAGATTGGCGCGGCGGCCTTCGAAAACGTGCTGCGCGAAGAGCGGTGGCGCCATGAATCCGAGCCAGCAGGCGACGCCCACGGCGAAGCCGTCGCTGAAGGATCTCACTCCCGTCATTGCAAAGATGTGAGCCATGATGAACGACAGAAGCAGGCATGCCAGTAAGCCAGAGGCCAAAGCAAAGATCCAATTCTTCGGCTTTTCGCCCGGGGCAAGGCCAATCAGTTTTGCCCAGGACTTCCTGAAGATGACCCCATACCAGAAGCCTCCAAATAGCCACTGGACTAACGCTGCAATCACAATCCAAACGTAACTGATATGCATTCTTAATTCCTCCAAAAAGGAGCTGATATTCGGCTCCCATACACACATCTCAGGTATTGGGGAAAAAGAACGTTAGCCCCGCCTGAAAGGAGTCGTCGCAACAACTCTCAGGGAGCCATGGACGCCATGTCAAGGTAAATCAGGGGACATGACGCAGAAATGTTACTGATTCGTCACCGCATCAATTGCGCGCCGGCGTGCTATCGCAAAACCTGAGTTGCCTATCTCGAAACCTGAAATGTGGGGTCGATGCGACCATCCGGGATTCCCGGGAAACGATCTTTGTTTCCTGGGCTGGGAGCATCAGGGAACAACGACCTTGAAGAGACTCAGCGGCGCTTAAGGGCTTCAAGTTCGTCCAGTGTACGGGGCCAATCGGAGCCGAGCAGACGCGAGAGGCTGCGGTCGGCAAGGAGCTTTCCTCCGGTCTGGCACGCTGGGCAGTAGTCAGTTTCGTTGTCGGCGTACCGAATACGTTGAATAGGCGAGCCGCAACGCCGACAGGATTGGCCAAAGCGGCCGTGTACCGCCATCTCCGGCCGGAATGCAGTCACGCCTTCTGGAAATTTTGTTTTGGCCTCGGAGCAGAGCCGTTCGATCCACAAAGAAAGCGTGGAGCGGGTGGCCTCGAAGAGGCGCTCCCATTCTTCGGGTTTGAGCTTTTGGGTGAGCGCGATCGGCGAAAGCTTGGCGGCGTGAAGAATCTCGTCGGAGTACGCGTTGCCCACGCCGCAGACGAGGCGCGGATCGGTGAGGGTGCGCTTGAGGGTGCGGTTTTCGGCGCTGAGCGCCGCACGAAACGCGGCTAAATCCGAGGAGAAAACTTCGATGCCGCCGGGGTCTATCTCGCGCAGCGCCTGCTCGCCGCGAAGAACGTGCAATGAAGCGCGGCGCTTGGAGCCAGCCTCTGTAAGGATGAGACTCCCATCCGAAAAATCGAGCGCGAGCAGCGCCTGGCGACCGGAGAGCTTGGCTGCGGGCGGCCGCCAGTGCAACCGGCCAGCGATCATTAGATGGATGACGAGCCAAAGCCGGCCGTCCGACGGAGTTCCGGAACCGCCGTCGACGCCAATCGCGATACGCTTTCCGATGCGGCGCAGCTCGCGAACAGTGCGGCCTTCGACCGCGGTGATGGGAGGCTCGGCGGTGCGCAAGACAAAAACGCTCTGCAGGCGCACGCGTTCGAGCGTCTTGCCGACGATGCGCGGCTCGAGCGCGGTGAGGTAGGCGGTAATGTCGGGCAGTTCCGGCATTGACTCAAGATTGCGTCTTGAAGGCAATGGTGCGCAATGGATCTCTTTCCATTCTCATTTGATGATTGCGTTGTCAATGAGGCGCGTGTCGCCGACCAACGCTGCGACGGCGAAGAGTGTTCCTGGAACAGCTATTTCCACCGGCTCGAGCGTCGCCCAGTTAACAACGGCGATGTAGTCGATGCGCGCTGCGGGCTCAGTGGCAAATACCGCGCGCGCAACGGCAATAAGCATGGATGCCCGGCGTTCGCCCTCGGAGACGATAAATTCCACGTGGTGGATTGTCTTGCTGAGGATGAGCGCCTGGGCGCGGTCGGTCTTTGTGAGATACGCATTGCGCGAACTGAGTGCGAGGCCGTCAGCGTCGCGCACGATGGGGCAGACGACAATTTCCGTCGCGAGATGCAGATCAGCGATCATGCGCCGGAGTACCGCAACCTGCGCCGCGTCCTTTTGTCCGAAGAAGGCGCGGTCGGGCTCTGCGGCAATGAAGAGTTTCGTGACCACCGTGGCCACGCCGCGAAAATGGCCGGGACGGGAAGCGCCATCGAGGCGCTCGCCCAGTATTGAAACATCGACAAATGTGGAATTGGGACCGTTTGGATAGAGCTCTTCGACCGCGGGAGCGAAGAGAACGTCGGCGCCTTCCGACTCGGCAAGCGCGCAATCGGCATCGAAAGGACGGGGGTACTGCGCGAAGTCCTCTTTAGGGCCAAACTGCGTGGGATTGACGAAGAGGCTCACTGCGACGTGCGTGCATGCGGTGCGTGCGGCGCGGATGAGTGAGGCGTGGCCCGCGTGCAACGCACCCATGGTGGGCACGAGACCGATGGTGTTGCCGCCGGCTACGTGTAGCGCACGGGACCAGTGGCGAAGTTCGTCGACGGTGCGGAGAACTTGCATCAGGCCTGATTCATCTCTTCACGCGCATCGGGATTCACTACCGCGTCGGCGTCGTGCGCATGTTCATGGCCGCCATCGACCTGAAATAAGCGGCGCGCGGCTTCAGGTAGATGATAACTCTCGGCGTCGGAGGGGAACGCATGATGCTCCACGTCTTCGCGGTAGTGTTCGACGGCGGAGCGGAAGAGTGCGGAAGCGTCGCCGTAGCGGCGCACGAATTTCGCCGCCGGTGCAAAGGTCAGATTCACCAGGTCGTGGAAAACCAAGATCTGACCATCGCAATCGGGACCGGCGCCAATACCGATAGTCGGAACGGGGAGGGCTGCGGTAATGGCTGCGGCAGCTTCGCGGGGAATGCCTTCAAGAACGATGGCGCCTGCACCGCCATGGGCCAGTGCAAAAGCATCGGCCTGGAGCTGCAATATGGCGTCCACGGTGCGCGCCTGCACGCGATAGCCGCCCATGCGGTGCACGCTTTGTGGGGTGAGGCCGAGATGGCCGATTACAGGAACCTCGGCTGCAACCAGCGCACGGACCAGTTCCACGCGCGGACCTTCGATTTTAACGGCTTCCGCGCCGGCTTCCTTGACGAAGCGAACGGCGTTGGCAACGGCTTCGGCGATTGTGCCGTGATAGCTGCCGAAAGGCATGTCGGCTACTACTAGGGCGCGGCGCACAGCGCGGCGCACGGCGCGTGTGTGGTGCAGCATCTCGTCCACGGTGATAGCCAGAGTGTTTTCGTGGCCGAGCACCACCATGGCGAGCGAGTCGCCGACGAGGATAAGATCGACACCGGTCTCGTCCACCAGGCGCGCGGTTGGGTAATCGTAGGCCGTGAGTGCGGAGATGGGCTTACCTTGGCGTTTCATCTCGCCAAGTGCGGGCATGGTGACTTTGGGAAGAGAGAGGCCGCCCGACGCCGGTGGCGGGTCGGAAGAGAATTTGGAAACACTCATGTTTGGCTCCAGTGCCGCTCCGCAGACCCAGGATGCGACCCGAACTCTACAAGTATAAGATGCTTCGACCAAGGATGGGAATCAACCAGCCGGAAATATGCGGCCTACCTACCGGCAACCCCGCAACCCTCATACAATAGGTACTAGGAACAATGAACCATGGGCGTTGGCGAGGGATCGGTGACGGCGACGTATCAACGCGGCGGAGGAATGCATGGCCTACGATCTGGCGATCGTATTGCCCACATATAACGAAAGCG
>Ga0187847_10003556_pt1 | contig 11845 bp, 11 predicted proteins | sample June2016WEW_4_10_FD_132458 | JGI IMG/M metagenome (GOLD analysis project Ga0187847, IMG submission 132458) | Peatland microbial communities from SPRUCE experiment site at the Marcell Experimental Forest, Minnesota, USA - June2016WEW_4_10 | ecosystem: Environmental > Terrestrial > Soil >...
GTCCATCTTGCCGGCGCTGCCGAGGGGCACCGTGTCATAGGCTAAAGCGCCCACTGACATGTCTTTCACCGCTTCTTCGAGCCCGGCTTTGCCAGCAGCTTGCTCCACATAGCGGGCTTCCGAGTAACGGGCAAAGCCCGTAGAGATCCACCAATCGTCGCGCGAAGCCGGGCTCACCGAAACACCCCACCACTGGTGAGCGATCGTATTGGCTAGCAAGCGGTAATTGACCTTATCGGTGATCGACCGGCTGGCGATACCGGCCAATTCCGGCGCCCACACGGACGGAAGTGTGTCGTCCGGCAATTCGACCACGCGCAGCGTCGCCGACGGTGCGGGGCCATAAAGCGTGATGTAGTAAGTAAATTCTTTGAGAGCCGTTTCCAAGTACAGCGTTCCCAGGTTTTGGTGAACCGGCTTGAAAAAGACGTGCAGATTCACGCCTGCTTCGTCGCTCTTGAACTCCTGAAATGCGCCGGCGATGATGGTTCCGGGAAAGCTGGGTTTGCTGGAGACGAACTTGAATGTTTTGGTCGAGCCATTCGGCGAGCCAGCCGCGGCAGCGGGCGCGGATTTCTTTGTTGTTGTGCTTGGTGGCGCACTCCCTGGCGTGTCAGACACGCTCTCCACGCCGCTGCCAATGACCATCATGTAATTCGGAACTGTGATGTTCATGGTTGCAGTGAAGCGGTTGATTCCGAAGGCATTTACCGGAAACCAGCGGCCGGCGTAGAGAAGATAGCTGGTGTCATCAGAAACCTTGGCGACGCTGAGTCCTTGCACAGGGCTGTCGTCAGCGGAACTCAATACGCCTTCATATTCAAAGGTGAGCGACGAAGACGCGTCTTTTTGAATCGGCGCGGGCAGGGTGACGCGCACCAGATTTTCCTGCTCAATGCGCTCGGCTGGCAGCACTTTGCCGGAATCGTCCGTCACCTTGGTGACTCGTAAGTCATTGTGCAGCTCAAAGCTGGCGATGTTCATCAGTTCGAGAGCAGTGAATTTGACTTTGACTTTGGCCGCGATGTGATGGTTGTGGGGATCGAGCTGGGCGTCAATTTGATAGTCGTCCACGTGCAGGTGCATTTTCTCCTGCGCGTGCGCGGCGGGGAAACATAACAATACGAAAAAAATCAGGAGCGCGGAGCAAAGCGTTGTCGTGATCGAGCGGCGCAAACGCGAAAAGTGCATTAAGAGCGATCTCCCGGAAAGGCCAACCTTCCCTATGATGAAGATTGTGACGTAAAAGATGCTGCAAGGACAAGGGTTATCGAGTTTTGAGAGTTAATCACGGAGTTAAGGTGACGCGAAAAGCAGATTCCTACGCATCCTCGTCGCTGGCGCGACTACGAATCGCTCGGAATGACAAGGGGGGTTGAGGTTAGAGGTGATGATTCCGGAGCATTCCTCGGATGATGTCGGCGGCGCGGTCGGCGGCGGGCAGGTGACCTGCGCCTTCGCCAAGGCGGGCGCGGACTTCCGCGAGGCCTGCGAGCATTTTTGCGCGAGCGGAGCCCTCAGGGATGATTTGGTTCATGTGGGCGACAATTTTTTCGGCGGTGAAGTCGTGCTGAACAAGTTCGGGGACGACTTCGCGTTCCGCGATGAGGTTGACCATGGCAAAGTGGGGAACTTTGACGCGCGATTTGCCGAGAAGATAAGTCAGCGGCGTGACGCGATAGACCATGACGAAGGGAAGATTCATCATGGCAGCTTCGACGGTCGCGGTGCCGCTGGCGATGATTCCGGCGCGGGAGAACGCGAGGGCGGGTAAAGTTTCAGGGACAAGACGAATGTTAGCGTTGCCGCCGAGCAGGGAATTGAGCAGCGTCGGGGCTAGAGTTGAGGCGACGGGCAATAGAAATTCATATGTGGCGCCGAGTCTCGTGGCAGCGGCGATAATTTCGGGCACGTTCATCCGAACTTCTTTGACACGGCTGCCGGGCATGAGCGCGATCCAATGTTTATTGGAGTCGAGATTGTGCTGGGCTGCAAACGCATCGCGCGAAATATTTGGCTTGGGCAAATCAGCGAGGGGATGGCCAATGAAAGTAGCGTCCACGCCACGGTCGCGATAAAACTTTTCTTCGAAAGGAAAAATTACCAGCGCTTTGGTGATGTATTCGCGGAGCAAGCGGACACGTCCTTGCCGCCAGGCCCAAAATTGTGGTGCGACGTAATAGACCACGGGAACTCCGCGTTTGTGCATCTCGCGGGCGACGCGCCAGTTGAAAGCAGGGGAATCAATGACGATAGCGAGGTCGGGCTTGCGCTTGTCGGCTTCCGCGATGAGTTTATGAAACAATCCCCAGATTTTGGGGAGGTGGGCAAGGATTTCGGTGATGCCAACGACGGCGAGGTCTTTGCTGTCAACGATGGTGTCGCATCCAGCGGCACGCATGCAGTCGCCGCCTACACCGAAGAAGTCGAGAGTTTGCGTAGGGACAGGTGTCCCCACCTGTCCGGTCTTAGGTTTAGCTGCCGAGCTGGGGCTCGGCTGGGCAGGTGAGACACCTGCCCCTACGTGGGCATATTTGCGGCGTAAGGCGGCGATGAGTTGGGCGCCGTACATTTCACCGGAAGCTTCTCCGGCAGAGATGAGCATTCTCATCGCGAGGTCCCTCGTTTCACTCGGGATTTCGGCAGCGGGCTCCCGCTGCGATCACGCCCGCCAAGCGCCTCAACCTCGCCGGCAGAGATGACAATCCGCACAGACTAGAGTCGTCCTTTCCAGTACCCCGGCTTGCGGCTGGTATGCGCAACCGCAAGAATTTGAATAATCCCACCGATATTTTGCCGGTAAACCAAAATGAAAGGGAAGTCGGTCATAAAGATACTTGCGAGTCATGAAAAAACCTTGAGGCCAACGATGAGGCGCCGAAGATATTTGCGCCAAACCACGATCCACTTCGGCGTCGAATTTTAAAGCCGAGTCGGCGCTTCGAGAAAGATACCAATCAAAGGCTTGGTCGTATTCAGCCGCGGCTTCCTCATGCAACTCCACTGGATAGCGGGAGCGAGGTTCAATGGGCATGAGGCAGCTTGGCTAGGTTGCGTTTACGAACTTCCGACCAAGGGATGGTCTTCGCTGTTCCGGAATCCAGCGCGTGGATGCGTTTTCCAATCTCAGTTTCCCAAGCTGCTTCGACTTCGGGAGAAACTTTGCCGATGAGGTTCGAAATCAGGCAATCCGCCAACGCTTCCCGTTCTTCCAGGGAGAGCGCCATCGCCTGCTCCAGCAATTTTGAAACTTCCGGCGTCATTTGTCCCATAGCAAACCTCTTGTATCATTTTACGGCAGGCTGCAAATTACTGCGGAGGAATGGACAAGTGCGGCCTTTCTTGGAATCACCGCTAAGCGCCTCAACTTCACCGGCAGAGATCAGAATTCGCACAGACATTGTAAGGGATATACACTGCGCGGACAGGAGTGTCCGCGCCACACAAGCTATGCCACACGCTCACGGTGTAAGTTTGGCGCGCTCGGCGAGGAAGTTGTCGCTGCATTGCTTGGCGGGGGCGAGGAGTTGTTCGAACTCGGGCGTGCCCCGCAGCGAAGCCAGCAAATGATCTTTCTGCAAGGCGGTGTAGGCGCAATAGGGGCTCTCGACGACGGTCTTGAGGAGGCGCAGGGCCAGGTCTTTGTTGCCGCAGAACGCCATGTCTGCGGCGAAAATGAAACGGTTTTCCGGGTCGGGATTGGTCAGAGTAATTGTCTCGACATCTTTCATGGCCGCGTCCAGTTCGGCAGACGGAGATTGCATGGTCGGGCGGGCGAGACAAGCCTGGACGAACGTCATGACCTTGACCCTGCTATCGCCACCGTCAAGCGGGATTGTTTGCGACGCAGCGCGCGCTTCCGGCAGGTTGCCTTCGCTCATGAAAATCATCGTCGCAACGCGGGTTGCCCAAACCGAACCTGCGTCCACGCGAACGAAATCCATGGCCCGCTCGGAGTTTCCCATGAGCAAGAAAGTCAGGGTGCAGGAGCGGAGGCCGGCGTTTCCCTGATCCAAGGAGTAGGCGGTATTGCACTCCTGCGCGGACTCATCAAGCTGGCCGGCATAGCGAAGGACGTAGCTTCGCGCGAAGTGAGCAAACGAACTCCCGGGATTGCGCTTTACCAGCGCATCGGCTTGCTGGTAGGCCTTGATGGTCTCGCCGCGCTCGACTTGATTTGCAATCAGTTGAACAGAGGCAGTGACCAGATTGGGATCAAGCGCCAAGGCGCGCTCCAGGGCTGCGTTGGACTTTTGGAACGCGGCCTCGCCGCCCTGCCCATATTGCGCGTCCCAGTAATAGCGAAGGCCCAAATTCGCCCAGGCGGGGGCATAAGTCGAGTCGAGACCGACGGCGCGTTCCAGCATCGCGATGGCTTCCTTGGTGGGCGCGGGATCGCTGGGCAGGGAGATGGTGCGCAAGTAGAGATCGTAGGCTTCTTCGTTCTTCGGGTGCGTGGCGCTGTTGGAAGAATCGGGCCCGGCGCCCAGCGCAGGCAGTAATGCCTGATTGACTTTGGCCGTGACTTGCGAGCGCATGGCGATGAGATCGGGCGTGGGCGCGGTGATGGTATCGCTCCAGATAGTGCGATTGTTCTCCACGTCGATGGCTTCGAGCGTGATTTGGAGTTGATTGCCGTCTTTTAAGTAATGTCCCGTAACAATGTCGCTGACGTGCATTTCGCGGCCGGCTTGTTGAAGATCGAGTCCAGCCTGGTTGTATTTGCTGGTGGTGGCAAAGGGACGTATGGACAAAGACTTCACATAGCTAAGCGCGGTGGTGATTTCATCGGGCAGGGCGAGGCGGAGAAAATCGGTGTCTTTATCGGCGCCAAGATTCTGAAAGGGAAGCACGGCGACGGTCGTTGGATTAGTAGCGCTGGCAACGGAGAGCGTGGCAGTTGGTTTGGAGTGCCAGGAATGGAATTGGTCGATCGCGGCAAATGCCAACGCGATGAGCACTCCAAAGACTGCCCAACCCCAGCGGTCCATGTGGCTGCGTGCGGGCGTGCCCAACCGCGACGCTGCTGCCGAGCCTTGCTCCGCCTGGACGGCCCCTTCGACTCCGCTCAGGGCAGGCGGGGCAGCCGTACCAACGTGGCTACTGCTGGAAGCTTGGATAGTGGGTGAACTTAATTGCGCCGAGCGGCCGCTTTCCGTATCACGCTTGAGGCGCTGAAGGTCGCTGCGCATCTCCGAGGCATGCTGGTAGCGGAGGTTGCGGTCTTTCTCTAGAGCTTTATTGATGATGTCTTCGAGTTTCGGCGGAACTTCATGGTTCAAGCGCACCGCCGCAACCGGGGCGCGATTCATGATGGCTTCGCAGATGACGGCAGAGCTTTCACCGTGGAAGGGAACGTCGCCGGTGGCCATTTCGTAGAGCACAGCGCCGAAAGAAAATAAATCGGTGCGAGCGTCGAGTTCGCGGGCGCGGACTTGTTCCGGCGACATATACGCGACCGTGCCGACCATGGTGCCGGGGCTGGTGAGGTGAGCTTCGTTGATGGTTCGTGTGACCCCTTGGGTTTGGCCGGAGGGAGTGAGAGCGTCGGAGACTTTGGCCAATCCGAAGTCGAGGATTTTGGCATGGCCGCGTTTAGTCACAAAAATGTTCGCCGGCTTGATGTCACGATGGACAATGCCTTCACTATGCGCGGCGTCAAGCGCATCGGCGATTTCTGCGGCGAGCGTGAGCATCGTGTCGACTTCAAGTGGACGGCCACCGATGGCGTGCTTGAGGGTCATGCCATCCAGAAACTCCATGGCGATGAAGGCGCGGGGGCTTTGTCCGTCGATCTCGTGATCGTCAATTTCGTAAATCGTGCAGATGTTGGGGTGGTTCAGAGCCGAAGCCGCCTGGGCTTCGCGTTGAAAGCGGGCCAGCGCCTGCGGGTCTTTGGCGACGTCGTCGGGCAAAAACTTCAGAGCAACGAAACGGTGCAGCTTGAGGTCCTCGGCTTTATAGACCACGCCCATGCCACCGCCGCCGAGCTTTTCGATGATCCGGTAGTGGGAAATGGTCTCGCCAAGCATTGGGGAAATGCTAGAGGGTTACGGGGAGGGAGTCAATCGAGAGGGGCGCGTTCGTGGACAGGACTCTGTTCGTCCTGCATATCCTCGCGCTATCTGCGCGCCGAGGAACTTATTTGCATATGCTCGTTGTCAACCTGCAGTGTGACCACTATGGGTGCTATCACATCTGAGCTGACCTCCAACACTCTGCAGTCGGGAACGAATCCCTTGGCACCCGCCAACATGTCATACCAGCCCCGCGCTAATGCGATGTCATAGCGACCGTTCCCGACACTCTTTGCCCGCACATCAACCTGCCCTGAATAGCTGTGAACAAGAACATAACCATCAGATATTGGCGCGTTTTCAGCGGTATCTCGTATGCTTACGACCAAATTGGAGACCTTTTCCGTATGGGATTGGGCGGCGACATTCGCTACGCAACTCATTCCAAGAATGGCTGCAAATACAAAGTTGTGGATTTTATGCACCCTTCAATCCTCCAAGATCAAAATTAGTGAGTTCATGCAAGCGAGCCTCATGCATTAACCTCCGAGGACTGTGGCAACCTGCGGACGTGAATCTGCTTTTCGCGCTTACGCGTTTGTGCAATGTCGTAGGAGGACTGCATGCGCATGAGCGTGTCCATTTTTACGCCGAAGGCCTTTTCGATGCGTAGCGCCATATCGCCGGAGAGGTCGGCTTTGCCGTTTAGCAGGCTCGACAGCGCGGGCCGCGAAACCCGGAGCGCTGCGGCTGCGGCCGTGACCGTTAAACCTGCGGGTTCGATGATTTCCGTACGAATGAAATCTCCGGGGTGCGGCGGGTTCTTCATCGGCATGAGATTATTCTCCTGTTCTTAGTGATAGTCCTCAAGATTCACGTCGCAGATTTCGTGCTCGGCGAAATCGATCCAAAAAGTCAAGCGTAGATTCCGAGTGACACTTAAACTCCACGTACCCTTGCGGTCACCCGTAAGCAAGTGCGGTTTCCAACTTGGAAGCGAACGCAGCTCTTCGGACCCCTGCATATTGTCGAGAAACGACAATATTTTTCGAAGCTTATCCGCAGAGTTCGGCGGCACGCCTTGGGCGATTTCGTCTGTGTAAAGCTTGCGCAAACCTTTGTGGGCGAAGCTGCGGATTTGCACTGCGTAATCAAGTGTAGCCTGTAACGCTACACTTGTCAATAAGATGAGACAACGGTTTCGCCGAAGTTGGAGAAATGCAGGGAGGGAGTCAAACAAGCGGCGCGTTCCCGCTTGACGGAGGGACGGCAGAAGAAGATAATCCTCCCTGCCCGATGCCCGTATCCCTTGCCGGTTGCGGTTTGTGGCGGACGGGTCGTCCGTTTTCGCCGAGCGCACTACAACGAGATCCAGAAAACTCTCGTATCAGAAAAATCTCGTACCAGGAGAAATACTCATGATTCCATTTGACGGCTTGAAGAAGTTGTTTGCGGCGCTGGCGTTTTGTATTTTGGCGATGACCGCGCTTTCAGCACAGACTTTCACGACGCTGGTAAGTTTTGACGGTGCCAATGGCGCGAACCCTTACGCGGGAATGGTGCAGGGCACCGACGGAAGTTTCTATGGGACAACGCTCGACGGCGGAGCATACTCAAGCGGCAATGTCTTTAAGATCGATGCCAGCGGGCTGACGACGCTTTACGATTTTTGCGCGCAGAGCAATTGTCCGGACGGGCAATATCCGGTTTCGACGCTGGTCGAAGGACGCGACGGGGACCTCTATGGGACAACGCAAAATGGGGGAGCCTTTAATTCGCAATACGGCACGATTTTTAAGATCACGCGCAGCGGAATATTGACAACGCTGCATAGTTTCAACGGGCTTGACGGGGTCAATCCTTATGGGGCGTTGTTGCTGGCGAGCGACGGGGTGTTTTTTGGGACGGCAACGGCAGGCGGATCGGGCGGCGGAGGAACGATATTCAGCATTAACTCAGATGGGACGTTTAACACTCTTTATAATTTTTGCACGCAGAGTGGCTGCCCGGATGGGCAATCGCCCGATGGAAATCTCATGCAGGCCAGCGACGGATATATTTATGGGACTGCGCATCAAGGCGGCAATTACACGGCTTGCGTCCACACCGGTTGTGGAACTGTGTTCAGAATCAGCCCGAGCGGAAGCTTCACCACATTGCACGTGTTTGATGCGACCGATGGGCGCCAGCCTGCGGCGGAATTGGTGGAGGGGCCGAATGGACTTTTGTATGGAACCACGGCAGCGGGCGGGGCCAATGACGATGGAACCATCTTTACCTTACGGTCGGGGACTTTGGCTACGTTGTACAGCTTTACGGGACCCGAAGGGTTTAGTCCGGGCGGGATGATTCTTGGCAGCGATGGGAATTTGTACGGCACCACGCTAGGCGGTGGGAGCAACAGCGCGGGAACAATATTCAAAGTCACGCCGCATGGGCAGTTGAGCACAGTGTATAGCTTCAACGCGGCGTTTTACTACTATTTCGGGCCGCTGACACAGGGCACGAATGGGAAGATTTACGGAACGACTTACTTTGGGGGCGGCGCGGACAACGATGGCACGGTGTATAGCTTGTCCGCGGGGTTGAACCCGTTTGTGCAGGTGCAACCGGGCGCGGGCAAAGTCGGAACGACGGTCTGGATTCTGGGCGACAATCTGGAGGCCGCGACTGGCGTGAGTTTTCACGGAGTCGAAGCAAATTTCCAGATTCATTCGAACAACTTGATCACCGCTGCCGTGCCTGCCGGAGCTACGACGGGTGAAGTCGCGGTGACCACCCCGGGGGGCGGCTTTTTAAGCAACGTACCGTTTTTGGTGAGGCAGTAGTTTCCATCGGCTCGCCGCCAAGTCACTTACGAACTGTGCGGGCAGAGGTGCAAGAAAAAAACCGCAGAGGGACTCTGCGGCTTCTATATTTGGTACGTGCGTTATCGCACTTTGCTATTGTGTTTCGAGTTGTAAATGGCGTTGCTTTCCTTATTCTGTTCGCGATTCAGTTGGTTCTGTTCCTGCTTGGTCAAGTGTCCGCCATTGGCCTTCATGTCGGCGCGCTTCTGCTGCTGAATCGCATTTTCTCCACGCTCAAGACGTCGCGCTTCGCCATTGGTCAATTGACCGCTCTTTACACCCTGAGCGATGCGATCCTGCTGATTAACCTGGCGATTGTCCACTTCGTTCACACGCGGATGGCCGGGATCGAGGTTGCGGTCCGAGCCGGGATCCTGCTGCGCAACCGCCGCACTTACCGAGATTAGACTGCCGGCGGCCAGCATCAATAACGATTTCGCAACTGTATTTTTCATATTGTCGAATCTCCTTGATTTCCCCCGTTGGGGAGTAACTCACTGCACGAAATTGTAAACCCGTGTTATGCGAAGTTGTTGCGGAGAAACTAAGCGTCTATTTATCAATCGGTTACGCGCGGGGGAGTGTGTTTTCTCTGGGAATAGCTACGCGCCGCACGGTAAGGGGAGAGATCGAAGATGGAGGTGAGACAGCAAGCGATGCGTCTTTTTTTGCCACTTCTGCGTATGGATGGATAGCATGAACGCGATCACTTATTGTCTCGTGAGCACGATGGCCGATGAAAATGCCGAGATCGCGCGTGGATTGCGAAGGCGCGATCCTGATTTGCTTGACCAGTTGATTGAGAAGTATCAGCACCGGCTGCTGCGCTATCTGCTGCATTTGACGGGACGCCGCGAACTGGCGGAAGACTTTTTCCAGGAAACCTGGATTCGTGTATTAGAGCGGGGACGTCAATACGATGGCCGCCGTGAATTCAGCGCGTGGCTGTTTGCCATCGCGCGCAATCTGGTGATGGACTCCTTCCGGCGCAAGCAGCCCGTCAGCCTCGACACGGTATCGAATGACGAGGATGCGGCACCGATGGAGATTCCGGCGTCGGGGCCCACGCCGTTCGACAGTACAGTGCAGAACGAACAAAACCAACAGATTTGCTCAGGCATGGAGAAAATCGCGGTGGAATACCGTGAAACACTCGCGCTGCGGTTTCAGGAAGGCATGTCCCTGGAAGAAATCGCCAATGTCACGGGCGCGCCGCTAGGCACGGTTAAGTCTCGCATCTATCGCGGTCTGGCCGCGCTCGAACCCTGGATGAAAGGATCCCGCTTATGAAACCGGAGAAACAAGAACTTCATGAACGTGCCCGAATGATGATTGCGTTGGGAGAGGAAGTCAGCGCGTCCGAGCAAGCCTGGCTCGCGGATCATGTTGAATTTTGTGCGGCGTGCCGGGGGTTCATCGAGGTCGCCGGCGAAGCGATCGGCTCGATGCGGACGATTCCGGTGACGGCGGATGTGAGTTTGGTCTCCATGACGAAAGCCCGGGTCCGGCAACGGGCACAGCAGTTGCAGCTTCATCAGGAGCGGCTGTGGGTGATCTCGATGTGCTGCGCGGCGGTCACGCTGGGAACTGCGATTTCAACATTCGCGCTGTGGCAGGGATTTGTCTGGATGGGGCTGGGCTCATGGCTTCAGTCGACACCGGCGCGCTTCGGCTTCGTTGGTCTGGGATTCCTGGCTCTTGCGGTGATGCCAGCGGTCTTGGCGGCAGTTGTCCTGCTCGCGCATGGAACGCATATGGCCGATTACAACGAAAATTATCAAGGGTGAACATCAGCAGGGAGACTTTCTATGCCAATCAAACACGAAACATCAACGCGATTTACTGATGAAATTAGCATCATCCCCCGGGTGGCTTATGTGATTTCGGGAATCGGCTTTCTGTTGCCCTGGGCGGCAGTCACGTTTGCCCTCACGAACAAAAATGGACCGCTTCCTATGCCGGTGGCCCTGATGCTTCCAGTAGCCCTGGTGGGCGCAACTGCGATCGTATGCGTCATCCTGCTGATTGGCTATATCAACGCCGATGCCGGCCGCCGCGGCATGAGCCGCCTCGCCTGGACGCTGCTCGCTATCTTTGTTCCCAATGCACTCGGTATCGTTCTGTATTTCGTTTTGCGCAAACCGCGCATTCCTGTGTGCCCACAGTGCGGCGCGGCGGTTGATCCCGCTTTCGGTTTCTGCCCTCGCTGCCGCCATTCCTTGACCCCGGTATGTCCTCATTGCCGTCGCGGCATAAAAGATGGCGACAAGTTCTGCCCTTATTGCGGGGGCGACGTCACCGTGGCCGCGATGCAAGCGTTGAAACCGGTTACGAACCCGATGTCCTGAGCGCCATTGGGATTTGTGGTGAATCCGCAATGGTCGCCTTAATTCTTAGTCGTGGGCGCTGATGGGAGAAAGTGATGCGGCGCGGGTTCCAGCAGCGACTTCCTGGTCTTTGTACTGGAGCTGATACAGCTTGTAGTAAATACCGCGATGGGCGAGAAGTTCCTGATGTGTTCCCATCTCTCGGACTTGGCCTTTGTGCATCACGATAATTTTGTCGGCGCGCTGCACAGTTGAAAGTCTGTGCGCGATGACGACAGAAGTCCGGCCTTCGACCATGCGGTTGAGCGCTTCGCGGACGCGGAATTCGGTTTCTGTGTCCACGCTGGACGTGGCTTCATCAAGGATCAGGATTTCAGGCTCGTGGGCGAGAGCGCGGGCGAAAGAAATCAACTGCTTCTGACCGGTGGAAAGAGTGCTGCCGCGCTCGTTAACTTCTTCTTTGTAGCCTTTGGGCAGGGTGCGGATGAAGTCGGCGAGGTTGACATCTTCAGCGGCGCGCTCCATGTCGGCGTCTTGAATCCAGGGTGTTCCCAATTTGATGTTGCTCTCTATCGTCCCCGTAAACAGAAACGGATCTTGCAGCACGACGCCGTAACGGCTGCGTAGGTTGGCTAGATCCATGTCTTTGACA
>Ga0187847_10003560_pt1 | contig 11838 bp, 10 predicted proteins | sample June2016WEW_4_10_FD_132458 | JGI IMG/M metagenome (GOLD analysis project Ga0187847, IMG submission 132458) | Peatland microbial communities from SPRUCE experiment site at the Marcell Experimental Forest, Minnesota, USA - June2016WEW_4_10 | ecosystem: Environmental > Terrestrial > Soil >...
CGCCGCCGCTTCGCGGTCAAGACCCTTGACACCGCCCTCTCCGCCTCGGCAAACAATCCAAATATCCGGGGAATGTCAGTTTTAGAAGCCAATCCCAAGGTCGTGTCCATAGCCGATTTCGCGCCCAATTTTCAGCGAGTCAATTTGCGGCTCAGGCACCAAAGCTATGCCGTGCGCCAACTCATTCAGTCGAGTCTGCTCGCGAGTCAATTCCGTTGCCGATGGGCGCGCCGAAGAAATGCCGAGCGATTCGCGCAGTTGTTCGCGGTCGCTCGTCACAATCGCAATTTCATTGCGGCCCCGCGAGGCGGCGACGTAGAACTGTTCCTGCTTCATTCCGTCGCCGGAGAGAACCACAGCGTCCACAGTCTTACCTTGGCTGCGATGTGCGGTAATTGCATAGCCATAGTCGAACTCCCGATAATTCGCAGGCAGCGTCCGGCCATCTTCAAGCTGAATGCGACCTCCATCGACACTGCGCACCTTAGCCAGTTCTCCGTTCGTCGCGCGGAAATCAGCCTCTCGGCGATTTCCAGTCAGCAGTAGCCGGTCTCCGGGAGCGACTTCAATTTCATGGCGTTCATGCACAGAGAATGAACGCGCCTGTGTAGGGCTCACCACGCGCTCTACACCATGTTGATCTCTGGCGACGATGTGCGATGCGCTTGCATGTTCAACGACGAGCGATTCATTCTTGCCGATCCCATGCGAAGAGCGGTGGAACTGCAATATCTGGCCTTCCTGATAATTCGACAAATCCTTCTTTTGCGCCTCCGTCCATTGCAAAGGTGCATGGCGTTCGAAGATCGTGCCACCACTCAATTCGCCTTTCTGTGTCATGTCATAACGAATCGCATGGGTGATTCTGGCAATCTCTTCATGCGTTCCAGCAACGACGAGCACTTTACGGCTTGGATCAGCCGCAAGTTCCCGGTAAGTCGCTGCTACAGTGTGCGCAGTATCCAGATAAGGAACCTCACGAACAGCCCCGAGCTTTTCCAGCTTTTCAAAACCCTGCTCCGGCGAATCGCGCAACGTCTGAATCGCGTCCCGATACTCTGCCTGTGTCTGCCGTTGTACGCCGGTCAGCGAGACGCTTTTCATCTGCGATTCCCGTTCCAGGATGCGCAAGGCGTCCGACGCTTCCACGCTTTGAATCTGCCGCGTGTCCCCGGAGAAAAGAAGCCGCACGTTTCCGTGCTCCGCCAGTTTGAGCAACTCATCCATTTGGCGGCCAGAGATCATGCCCGCCTCATCGACGATCAGAACTTTGCCACGCACCGCACCCCGCTGAGTCTCATCCTCCAGCAACCGGGAAACCGTCATTGCATCTCGTATACCAACCTTGTGCAACTCCTCGACCGCGCTGCGTGTCGGCGCAACCGCCGTCACTTTGCGCCCGGCTTCGCGTAAACCGCGCTCAATCTCCTGAAGCGTAGCCGTTTTGCCAGTCCCGGCCGCTCCGCATAGATTGATGGCAAGATCGCGGGAAGCCAAAACCTCATGGACTGCCCGCCGCTGTTCATCTCGCAGACGCTCGGAAGGCTGGAATTCACGCTCGCCGCCCAACCGTTCAAAGCGCCCGGTGCCGCGATCCACTGCCGCAATCATTCGCTGTTCGCGCTCAAGACTCTCGCGTGTGGCCAGATTGTTTCCGGCGCGAATCAGGGACCCCTCTGACTGCTCAACTTCCAGAGCGCCGCGCAACTGGTCAGGATCGATCCGCCCGCGCCCATGACGCAGGGCTTCGGTCATCAGATCGAAATCGCGCACAACGGATTTACGCTCGAAAAGGTGCGCCTTGGCGTACTGAAGCGATTCCGATGACTGTGAGAATTCCTGGGGGATTTGCGGATGCCGTTCGATGGACTTGGCGCGGATGCTTTGCAGCGTTTGTCTTTCCTCCGGCGCAAGACGGGCTCGCTGTCGTTCCCTCACCTGTTCCGTGGAGATTTCCGCCAGCTTGTCCGCACGGGATTCGCGGACCAGCACAGCGACTTCATTATTGGTAGGCTTGCGGCCATGCTCCACCGTGAATTGCTCAATAGCGACGTCGCGCTGTGCGCTGCGTACGCTGTACCTTTCGAGCAATTCATTCGATACGCCGCGAATCTCGAATCCATGATCTCTGCCCCTGGAATCGCGGCGCGGCTCGATCTCATATCCCATCCCGCGCACCTCACGCGCCAGCGCGTTCCGGTAAACTTCCGTCAAATATGCGCGGCGCTCATACAGTCCCGATGCCTGCAATGCCTTCCAGAGGCCTTCCACGCCGTCATAGGTGAGATTGGCTGCAACAGCGTGCGTGTGCAGTTGCGGATCGAGTTCCCGGCTCGTGTCGTGACGGTATGAAGCAACGATCCAGTTGCCGGTTTCCCGATCCTCGTTCGCGCCATTCAACCGAACGCGCGTCGCTGAATGGCTCTCAGCCTCTGCAAGTGCCTCCCGAACAGCTTTGTCGTGAGCGGCCACGAGACGATCATCCCCGCCGACGAGCGCCTGAATGGAAATCGACTTTGGCGCGGAAAAGGTCAGATCGTACAGCGACCGCCCCTTGCTCTGCTCGCTTCCGTCTACTTTCGCGCGGTCCGCACTGTGCCGCGGGCGGAGGAACTCGCCGGTTTCTGGGTTTAGCCCTTCCCGGATGGCCTCGAACTGCTCCGGCGTTACGTTGCCACGCAGTCCGAGCAACTCGGCGCCACGGCCATGCCACTCGCCTTGCACCCGGCGATGCTCATCGTAGTAATCGCTGTGTTCGAGATGCCTCTGGGCATACCCGGCACCGCCCGACATGGCCCGTATCGTCAGCATAGCCCGAAGCTAACGCTGTTCGAATTTGCATTGCAACAGCTTTTGCGTCTTTGCCGTCCTGATTGCCGCGCCAATGCAGAAGCCTACAGGAGCCAGTTCCGCACCCAGTCTGCCCGTATTGTGGTCAGCGCGGGCTGAATCCGCATGCGTCATTTCGGCAGAGTCCGGCGAAGAGCGTTCTCGCTGCGCTCGTTGTGAAGTTAGACACCATCCCTAAGCCTTACGGCTTAGGATTGCCTGCCCAAGTTTCGCACCTCGAATGGACTTCGAATGTTTTCGGACCACGTTCAAGAATGATCGAGGGCTGTTCGATGGCATTCGAAGTTAACTACCTCCCAACCAACGGTTGGGGATGCAAGTTAGCGAATGATTAGACAAACACGCTTTGACATTTAGGCCATAACTCAGACTCTTTCGAGGGTCAAGAAAGCGCGCTTGAATCGACCGTTTTGGCCTCAACTCCAGATTTCTAGCTGATCTGCAAAAAACAAGGCACTCGCTCATCTCGGGGTGGGGTGGTCAGCAAACCACTGGCTCGCGCGCGCTTGCGCCTGATTTAGATCCCTTGGCGTTAAGTGAGAAGCCGCGAGGTCTCTTTGTTTCGTAACGTCCTCCAAAGTTTCGCTCACCAGCTTGCCAGAGGCGGCAACGTCCAGCCAGAAATAGCAGTCTGCATAGTCTTGCAATACGCCCTGGCTAGTGCCGCACTGGAAACCAAGAAGGAATTGAGCATCTACAAGCCCCTGCTCTGCCGCCTTACGAAGCCAGACGGCAGCCATCGCGTGGTCCTGCGGCACTCCCTGGCCTTCATGGTATAGACCGCCAAGGCTGAGTTGCGCCTCTGGGAATCCTTGTTCGGCTGCCTTGCGGGTCCAGGAAGCAGCCTGTACATAGTCTCGGGGAACACCTTGGCCGTTTTGGTACAAAACGCCTAGTTTGAATTGCGCATCAGCCGAGTCCTTGTCGGCAGCTTTGCGATACCAGACGGCGGCTTGTGTGTAGTCTTGCGGTACGCCTTGACCGAGACGGTACGCATCCCCGAGCGCACCTTGAGCGCCAGCATCGCCCTGCTCAGCCGCCTTGCGATACCAAACAGCGGCTTGCATGTAATCTTGGGGTACTCCCCGGCCAAGAAAACATAGAAGACCGAGGCGGTATTGCGCATCCGCGAATCCGTTCTCGGCTGCCTTGCGAGTCCAAATGGCAGCTTGCGCGTAGTCCTGCGGCACACCTTGGCCATGGAGATATGCATACCCAAGGCTGTTCTGTGCGTGTGCGTTTCCCTGTTCGGCTGCCTTGCGATACCAGACAACGGACTGTGCATTGTTCTGAGGCACGCCTCTGCCGTGCTCATACAGGACACCAAGGTTGAATTGCGCATCGGCCAATCCCTGTTCGGCTGCCTTGCTATACCAAACAGCGGCTTGCACGTCGTCCTTCGGCACGCCTTGACCAAGGTCATACAGGCGGCCTAGATTGCTTTGCGCATCTGCGTATCCCTGCTCGGCTGCCTTGCGATACCAGAACGCAGCTTTGGCGTAATCCTGTGGTACACCTTGGCCGTTGGAATACACGGAGCCCAGATTCGATTCGGCCGGCACGAGTCCTTGATCCGCCGCCTTCCGATACCACTCGGCTGCTTGGGAATAGTCCTGCGGCACGCCTTGACCAAGGTCGTAAAGAAAGCCAAGGTTGAGTTGAGCTTCCGCGAGTCCCTGTTCGGCAGCTTTGCGCCACCAGACGGCGGCTTGTGTGTAGTCTTGCGGTACGCCCTGACCGTGCTCGTACAGGCAGCCTAGGTTGTATTGCCCCGCAGACGATCCCTGCTCTGCCGCCCTGCGATACCAAATGGCGGCCTGCCCGTAGTCTTGGGGTACGCCATCACCGATGTTGTACAAAAAGCCGAGGCCGCTTTGCGCCTCCGCATCCCCTGCCAGTGCCTTTGTTTGCAAATCAGTGTAGGTGCCGATGGACGGTACATCGCTTTGGCCAAATGGCTGCGAGATATTTTGGCGTTGAGCTAGGCCACCGCCACTGACCCATTTCGATGCATCTTCAATCACGGCATGGGCAGGATGGTGGCCCCTACCGCCGAGCGGAATGCCATATATCGTGTTGTATATCCCCTTCTGCTGAAATGTCTGAACCACCTGAAGCGTACCGTCACTTTGCCGGCTCTTCACCGAGAGCGTGAAAATGCCGTACTCAAAGGAATAGGGCACAGGTATAGAACTCGTTGTGGTCGTATCCACTGTGCCGCTTACCCGCGAAACATTACCGTCCTCATCGGTAATGGTCCCTTCGACCGGGTTTGACGCTGTAGAACTGTGAGTCACGATCTTCGTGCCGTGATACGTGTCGGGGGTAACTTTGATGTAGAACACCACGGGAACCGTCGGGGTTGGGTCCACATAACAAACTCCGGGGTACCTCTTCGCAATTTTCTCGCGAAACCATTTAACGTCCTCAGCCGACAATCCCTCTTTGACGTTATTGAGCCTATCCTGCGTGACGACCGTAAAAGGAGTGCAGGCGGGATTCGATTGGGCAGATACTCGTGTTACGCAAATCAAGCAGACGGCCGCCATCTGCGCTACAACAAACAGCTTCGCTTTCTCCACTGTCGCCACTCCTCGTCAACCAGTATATGCGCGGAACTGGCAGTAGCGTCATATGCATCCTGACTGCGGGAACGCTTCCGAGCGACTATCAGTAGGAGCTTTGTCGGATTACCTCGGCGCTCTGAATGTTGCGAAAAAAGGCGTCCAATTCGCTTCGTAAACTTTCGTGCTCTTTAGAGCCTTTCCCACTCTTCGAAATGGTGTCAGCTTCTTGGAGTGAATGCAGCAACTTCTCGCGTTCGGGCGACCCAACTGATGTCCTCGAAGCTCGAATGTACGCGCCCAGGGTCCGATTCTGCCTGCCGTCTCGTGTTTGCATCCCAGCCGCATTCTGGATCTTCATGCGCCAGTCTAAACCGGCACTGCGGTGGACTTGGAGCCACTTCGTGAGAGCTTTGGCAGCCTTCCTGAACGTCTTGCACCTAGAGATTTTCGTCTTCACTTCGCGGGCCTGGAGTGCTGAGTGAATGCGAGCACACTTGAGAGAGCAAAAGAGCTTCTTCTGACCTCGCAGAAAAGGCATTGCGCAATGCTTGCAGAACCCGGTTGACTCTGCTTCAGTTAGCAGGAAGTCTCCGAAAAGTGCATAGGCCGCTGTTTGCGCGGCTTGCGTCCATGTGCGTTGGCCAGCGAGGTGGACCGAGATACCCAACTCCAGCTTTTTACTTTTTGGGGGTTCTTTACTCGCGCCGCCTGCCAACACTTCGGCAAGAGTCCAGTCGGCTTCTCCAATTTGCGGGTAGCTGGCGCGCAAGCGGTGGGCTTCCTGCACTCTAGAGAACACCTCCGGATGCCGGGTACACCAGTGGGCCGCAACACTTCCGTACAGGCTCTCTGGAGGCGGCTCACTGCGCCACGCGCGCAGCGATACTTCCAAGCAACTCATGAACACTCCGAAGGCAATCCGAGGGTCACCCAAGAGCTTGTCTGGGCTGCAACCGCACCTCGCTGCGAGAGCCTCTGGGAATATCCCGCGCAGGTGCTCCATAAATTCAGATTTTGTGTTGTGGTCATAGTCCCAGGCAGCGCGGATTGCCTCAAAGGGTTCGGTGAAATAGCGTCGGTAATCACTCACGGACTGCCCAATGAGAGCACCGAGGTCACTGATCCAGGTCGGAACGTCTGCTTCAAGTGCCACTGTTTCAACAAATTGTTGATCGACTAGCATGTTGTATGTTTTTGCAGAATAGTACAACAAACTAATGGCAGTCAAACGAAACCGAATCGAGGCATCATGCAGTCATCGGAGGCAAACCCAGCCAGGAGGAAGGATGACTGAAGCTAAACTGCTCACGATCATACGGCGGTTGCCAAGAATCCGCGATCCGCCATTACTCCCGCAGACAGCAACGGGGGAGCATTTGGAGTGCTCCCCCGTTTTACCACTCATGTACAGAAGCGCGCTGCTCGTTCACGAATAATCAAGTCCTTTATCACGCGGATAATCTTCCCTCGCTGTTTCATCCTCTGATCGGACTCAACGCATAGCGCGCGTGCTTATGTGCGTTTCATGGAACTCCCTTCAGTCTTGGACCGCAGTGTAGTCCAAAAAGCCGCCCTTTCATGGGAGCAAAAGCGGTATCTTAAGCGTATGACCCTGCAAGTTTGCCTGATTGGACAAGAAGGCTTTGTACTGGCAAGCGATACCAGAGGGGTGAGGCTTGGTCCGGGCGAGATCACTCAGCACTATTCGACTTCAAAGATTTACTTAAATGAACGCGAATGCGCAGCATGGTGTTCCTCGGGCCATGACCTCGGCAAGAGGCTTTGTGAGAGACTTTCCGAGCTATTCGCCGACTTAACTTCTGATAGTCAGCGCACTTTTACCCAACTGAGCCATTGCGTTAGGGACGCAGCAGCAGAAGTTCAGGTGTCCGGATTTGAGAGGGAAATGCAACTCGGGAAGGGGAAGCTATTGCTTGTAGCTCAGAGAGAATACGAGATTCGGGGGTTCATCTTTGAACTCGGATGGGGAACCAACCCACAGAAATGGGGTACGGTAGGCGGCGAATGTTTCAAGGACAAGATGAACTCCGGCGCTACAGGTAATGCGGCGATCTTCTTTCCCGAAAGGCACTACAGCAAAGCCCTACAGGAATCTGAGCTTACTCGTCTTGCTGCTCATACGGTACTTATGGGCCACCAGCTAGACCCAGGGCCGATTAACGGCCTAGAGGTTGTAGTTTGCCGCTCTGGAACATTGCATAGGCTCACCCAGGATGAACTGGAGAGCCTGCAGCAGTTTTCTAACTCTCTGGATGATCTCCTAGCTAAGCAGTTCAGCCAGGCTCCAGACGTGATCGGTTAAGCCTGACGGCTTAGGTGAGGATCGCACTTGCTACCCACTCGCCAACCGCGCACGGTTTATACCTTTTACATCCAGGGTGAACGGGTCTGCCAATCGTGGGGAAATTGCATTGCCCTTAAATTGACCGTAGGATGGGCGTTGAAAAGAGCCTTTAGCCGTTCGCCCCAACGGGAATCAGGAGCAATATCGGCAAGCAGCGTCTGAACGATTAACGCGATCACGTAAAAACGGTCGTTGCCAATGCCGCTTGCTTTCCACGCCACGGGCAATTCCGGCTTGACGGCAAGTTCCCGATTCCACAACCGGCTGTGATGCGCGCAGACGTTGCGGACCGCCGTCAGGGCATGGAGCCAGCTCACAAACACGGGTTGCGGCTGGTTGAATTCGCGGGCGATTTTCTTCCGCAGACTGGTCCTCAAGTGCTCATACATCTTCGAGAGCGCTCCGAAGCTGATCAACTCCGTCGCCATCCACACGGGCAATTCCGTTTCTGAGGTGTACTTGGTCCGATAGTGACCGATGAAAACCTCGGTCGAACGCCCCTCTTCGCGCCGGAGAATCTTCATGAAGTCGGCATGATTGAATGCCGCCGCAAAATTGGCGCGGTCCGCATAGCCGAAAACGCCCAGGTCTTTCCCTATTTCGTAGGTAATGACCGCGCGGACGCTGATCTCAATCCTGTCCAGAGCTTCGCGTACGAGCCGCCGCAGGTCGGCATCGAATCTGTAGAGATCAATGATTTGCTCAAAGGTCGTCCCCGGACGAAAATTGCCAGTGGCCGCATCTTTGAATGGGATGAAGTACGCACTCAGGCGGTAATAGCCGATTCGTTTCAGCCAAAACAGCGTACTCGCCCTGTCTGCGCAAGCGAGACCGCGACGAGTCAGTAAATCGACTTGATCTTCGTATGGAAGATGGGGCTTGCTGTATTTCATAGGAAAAAGAAAAACCCGCCGATTTGAGCTTCACCTGTTTCCAGGGAGAGGCTTGGCGGGTATGTCATCACTATAGTGACGGAATACCCGCCGGTTGTCAAGTGTTTTGCCCTCGCGGTCAGCCGGATCGGCAAACGTCTGAGTGCCTGCAAAGCCATTCATTCCCTTCCAGATAGCCGCTCGTCATCGCCACCACTCGATTCTATCGCCCCTGCCCAGCGTCGGGCTTCGCGTCGTGCTGGAAATGATGCGGTTTCTGTGAGTTGCCGCCAGAACTGCCGCTATTGTCCGTTTGCAGCGTTGGTGCGGGTTGTGCCGTGGCCGGCGTCGGCGCTGTGGCTGCTTCGGAAGGCGAATCCCTGCAACCCTGAATCTCCATTCCGCAGAATATGCCGACAAGAAGGGTTGCGCCGCAGGCAAGAGGAATCCAGATGCGCAGCAAATCGCCCTTCAGTTCATGCAGGAGAGCGTCAATCGTCTTGGCCCGGCTTTCGAGAGAATAGGTCAATCGGTTGTTGGCAGACTCAACTTGAGCGACGATCCCGCCGTGAGAATCCGATAAAGTGCGCAAAGCCGTGGAGAGTTCCTTTTGGGCGGTCGTCAGGGCCGCGCCGGTTGTTTGCAGACCTTTAACCGTGGCCGTTATGCCCGATTGAAGAAAGTGCTGCCGCAGACTCTCGCCCAGGAGCTTTGCAATTTGCTGCGGATCAAGACCGGCTTCAATTTCGCCGGGTAGAGCAGAAATCCGCGCCTCCAATTCGTGAACATAGCCGAGCATTTTCTGTTGCGCTTCATCCGAAAACTGCCGATGCAGATCAAGCATTTCCTGAAAACGCTCGCGCTCATCGGCAATATCCTTTGGCGTGTGGCGGGTGAGCAAGGCCAGAATGCCCATCGCTTCGAGAATACGCAGCATTTCATCGTCCGGGCTGAGCGTCCGAGTATGCGCAAGAACACGATAGTATTCGGCCTGTAGCTCTTCCGGCACTAGGCGGGCGAGAGAGTCGAAGAGCGTCGGTTCTCCCGCCGTGACAGTTGAGAGTTGAGAACTACCCGGAGCCGTACTCATGGCAAGAACACCTGCCTTGCACGGTCGAATTCAGAGAAGAGCCGCCGCCGGTAACTCTGCGCTCGCATGACGAGCGACGCCCGCTTCAGTTCGTCAATATCGGCCTTGCGGTCGGCAACCTGTCCCAGTTGGATTCCGTGTTGCCGGACTGGGTTTTCAAGTTCAGCAAGCCGGAATTCCATTTGCAAGATTTCCGGCGAAAAGGCTTCGCGGAAACGACTCGCCTGTTCGGTTGACCTCCAGTATGTGAAATCCGCGAGGGTGCTGGTCGCGTTTTCGACGACGACGTATTCGACGCGATCCTGTAACCGGCTCGCCCAGGCCAGGACGCTTTCGACGCTTGCGGGGTCCGGCGTGACCACGCCGACCGCCGTGAAGCGGACACCCATCGCAGCTACGTCCTCGTACATCGACTCGAACCAATCGGCGGCAACCTGCCCGGCACCGGCTCCCATATCGGCAAGGATGACGGGAGTACCGCCGTCAAGGTGATCGACAAAGGCGTCGAGACCTGCCGGAGTGTGAATGTTGACCTTGGTCACCGTGCCGTTGAAGAAGTGCTTCAGCGAACCGCGAGCTTTATTCTCCGTATCGAGATCGAGCAGGGTGACCGGAATCTCGTTGGTGGCGAACCACTCGGCCAGGGCAACCATGACGCCGGTTTTGCCGACTCCGCCTTTGCCGCCCATGGTAAAAACAACACGCGTTGAATGCGCCGTCATTGCTCACCTCCGTTGCTTGTCAAGGTCAAAGGTTCGTTCTCACGGAAAACAAAGCGAGCAGGCTTCGCAGTCCGCACCACTGGCTTTGCTTTGAAGGCGCTAACGCGGTCAAGCACCGGCGACTCTGCCGTAGCAAGCTGGATTGGCGGCAGTTCGAACTGTGTGCGCTTGCGATGCTTGGCGCGGACCTTCACAAAGGAATGCAGCGTGCTCGGCGCAACGTACAAGCCAAGGCGCTCCTCAAAGAGGTGCGCAACCTCGCGGTACGTCCGCCCCTTGCGTCGTAGCTCGCGGATCAGTTCGCGATGGGGTTCGAGCTTTGAGCGCGGTGATTTCTCAGGAAGATTGTCGATCTCTGAAGTGGACAGGCTCGTTACGATTGACTCTGAAGTCATGGCGGATTCTCCTCTACAGGCGGTTTCGGAGAATCGTGCATGGGTCGAGGAGATGTTATTCGCCGCTATCGAAACACGAACTACATCTCTTTGGGCCAGACCCCACACGGTTCCCAAACTGTGGTTTCTGACCGTTTCCGAAGGTTTCTCACGGTTTCCACCCGTACCCTGTTGTCAATTGCTTGCCCGGAAAAAACGCCGCTCATAACCCAAAGGTCGCTGGTTCAAATCCAGCCCCCGCAACCAAATCTTTCAACAACTTACGAAGATTCGGTCACTCCGACAAACTCCCAAAAACTCCCAATAAGAAAGATCACTCTTCAGGCGCTCGCCGCGACCGGCTTGAGCACCATCTCAACGATCTTCCCATTCGCTTCCCTCTTCGATGAGGCCATCGCCCGTCCATAGACGTTCATCGTCGTCTGGATGGAGGCGTGTCGCATCAGTTCCTGCTGCACCTTCATTGGCGCTCCGGTCTCGTCCAGCCACGAACGGTACGTGTGGCGAAACGTATGCCAGCCGATCGCACTGAACCTGCCGGCCGCCAGCTTGCGCTCCTCGTGAATGAGGACGCGCTTGCCGTTGGCAGTCGGCCCTTCCTGCCAGCACCAGACTCCCGGCTTGGCTCCGCACGTCGGGCACTGCACGGTGCAGCAGCCGGACGGGCGCAGGTAGCGTTTCTGAATCTCGGCGGGATGGTAGGGGCGATTCGTCATCGGGTTGGCAAAAACCCAGCCTTCCGCTGTCGGTACAGCCTGCTTGCTCCAGTCGAGCACGATCTTTGCCAGGCCCGGATGGAGTGGAACGTAATCCTGGGAGTATTCGGTTTTGACATCCCCTACTCGCCCGCCCACGAAACTCCGTTGTACGAGGAGTTGGCTCTTCTCAAAATCGAAGTCGTCCCATTGAAGCGCCGCGATCTCGCTCACGCGAAGACCGAGGCATTGGGCGATTTGGACCATCGTGCGATACGGCTC
>Ga0187847_10003562_pt1 | contig 11835 bp, 9 predicted proteins | sample June2016WEW_4_10_FD_132458 | JGI IMG/M metagenome (GOLD analysis project Ga0187847, IMG submission 132458) | Peatland microbial communities from SPRUCE experiment site at the Marcell Experimental Forest, Minnesota, USA - June2016WEW_4_10 | ecosystem: Environmental > Terrestrial > Soil > Wetlands...
AGTCGATTGTCGGTATTGAGCGTCACGCGAAAGCGAAGCTTGCGGAGCAACTCGATCGGGTGCGTGGCGATCGAGGCCGCGGCGCCGGTGTGCACGTTCGAGGTCGGACAGACTTCGAGCGGTATACGTCGGTCGCGGACGAAGTTGGCGAGACGACCGAGGTGGTAGTCGCCGTCCTTCTCGATGATGTCGTCGGCGATGCGCACACCGTGACCGAGGCGTTCGGCGTTACAGAATTGAACGGCCTCCCAAATCGACGGAAGCCCAAACGCCTCGCCAGCGTGGATCGTCATGTGAAAGTCTTCGCGCTGTACGAGGTGAAACGCGCGCAAGTGATGCGTGGGTGGAAATCCGTCTTCCGGTCCCGCGATGTCGAATCCGCACACACCGCGGTCGCGGAACTCGACCGCTAACTCCGCGATCGTCTCACTGAGATTCGCCTGTCGCATAGCGGAGAGAATCGCTCGAACGACGATCGGATGCCCTTCGAGTTCGGCGTCGCGCATGCCGTGAGCGAAACCTTCGAGCGCCGCTTCGACCACTTCGTGCAGGGTGAGACCGCCCTCGAGGTGCAGTTCGGGCGCGAATCGAATCTCGGCGTAGACGACACCGTCGCGTGCGAGGTCGAGGGCCGCCTCGAAGGCGACGCGCTCCAAGTGGTCTCTGGTCTGCATCACGGCGGTGGTGTGCGCGAATCCTTCGAGGTAGCGCACGAGGTCACTGCCTGGCGTGTCGGCGATGAACCACGCTCGCAACTCATCGGGGTCATTGGTCGGTAGACCGGTGTAGTGCGATTCGCGAGCGAGGTCCAACACGGTGCTCGGGCGGAGCCCTCCGTCGAGGTGGTCGTGCAGGAGCACCTTCGGCGCTCGCTGGATCACATCACGCGTAAGTGCCACAGCCATAAAGAGAGGTTACTCAACAGGCCTGTGGACTAGTTGGTGATACGTTCCAGCAGCAACGGTTCAGCGTTCACCTTGCGTTCACCTACGACGACCGCGTTCGCGATGGCGTCGCGCCCCTGTTGAAGATGCGTCGCATCGTCGGCGTGAAGTTCGAACATCGGTTGGCCCTTGATGATCGCGTCGCCTTCACGAATCAGACACACGACGCCAGCGGCCGCGCTCACCGGGTCTTCTTTTCGAGCTCGTCCGGCGCCGAGTCGCCATGACGCGATACCCACGTCGAGAGCGTCGATCGAGTGAACGAAACCATCTTCGACGCTGACGATGTCCTCGCGGAAGAGCGCGGTCGGCAAGATGGCGTCGGGGTCGCCGCCTTGCGCGCGGATCATTCGCTGGTAGACCTCGTAGCCGGATCCATCGTCCAGTTTCTTCTCCGGATCGACGTCGATGTCGACGAGTTCGACCATGATGCGTGCGAGAGCGAGCGTCAACTCACGGACGTCACTCGGGCCGTTCCCTTGGAGCACCTCGACCGACTCGGTGACTTCGAGCGCGTTGCCGACGGCGCGACCGAGTGGCGCGTTCATCGACGTCAGTTGCGCGACGGTGGCCACGCCGTGGCCGATTCCCAGACCAACCATGGCCGAAGCGAGTTCGCGGGCCTGTCCGACCTGCTTGATGAATGCGCCTCGTCCGACTTTCACGTCGAGTACCAGTGCGTGCGTTCCCTCGGCGATCTTCTTGGACATGATTGACGACGAGATGAGCGGTATCGATGCGACGGTGGCCGTCACGTCGCGTAGGGAGTAGAGCTTGCGATCGACCGGGGCGAGCCCCTGACCGGCGGCACAGATCACCGCACCGACCGAGTCGAGTTGCGCGCGGATCTCATCGTTCGACAGAAAGGCGCGCCAGCCCGGAATCGATTCGAGCTTGTCGAGCGTGCCTCCGGTGTGTCCGAGACCTCGTCCGGAGAGTTGAGGAACGGCCGCGCCGCACGCCGCGACGAGCGGCGCGAGAATCAAGGAGATCTTGTCGCCGACTCCACCCGTCGAATGCTTGTCGACGGTCGGTCGCGAGAGGTTGCCCAAGTCGAGGCGCTCACCGGAGTCGATCATTCGATCGGTCCAGGTGTTCATCTCGCGGCCGTTCAGTCCGTTGAAGAAGATCGCCATCAACAGTGCGGACATCTGCTCTTCGGCGACGTCGCCGCGCATGTAGGCGTCGAGTATCCACGCGATCGCGTCATCGCTGAGCACGCCGTCATCGCGCTTGGTGGTGATGACGTCGACCGCGGAAAAGTAGCTCACCAACTCCTCCGGATTCCCAAATCCTCTGGGCCGAACGCGTCGGGAAGCAGTTCACGCAGGGGCATCGGATCCGAATCCTCTCCGGCGTCGACCAACAGTTCGTTCCCTCCGTGTTCGAAGAGCAGTTGGCGACATCGGCCGCACGGAGCGATGGGTTGGCCGTCGCCGGCGACAATGGAGACCGCGCGAAGACGTCCGCCGCCGATGCGCGCGAGGTCCGATACGAGTGAGCACTCGGCGCACAGCGTGAGGCCGTAACTCGCGTTCTCAACGTTCGCGCCGACGACGAAACGCCCGTCGGTGGTGATGGCACAGGCACCGACGGTGACGTGTGAGTACGGTGCGTACGACGTGGACGTTGCGTGACGGGCCCGTTCACGCAGCTCACTCCAAGGGACGACCGCCGGTGAACTCATGGTCAAACCTTATACTTCGCCTTACGTGACGAACTTTCGAAACTCCGCTGTTGTCATCGACGACGAAGTCGCCAACGCGCTCGAGAAGGGCCGCAACGTCGTGGCACTCGAGACGACGATCGTCGTCCAAGGTCTTCCCGCGCCAGTGAACTTGGAGGTCGCCGAAGAGTGCGAGTCGGCGGTGCGCGACGGCGGATCGGTGCCGGCAACGATCGGCGTGCTCGACGGTTGCGTCATCGTCGGTCTCAGCGCGGCGCAACTGCGAACGTTGGCCGACCCGGATCGACACGCGGCCAAACTGTCTGCCCGCGACGTCGGTTTAGCACTCGCTACGCACGGCGACGGCGCGACGACGGTCGCCGGGACCATCAGCATCGCGAGCCGTGTCGGAATACTGGTGATGGCGACCGGTGGACTCGGCGGCGTCCATCGTGACGTCCGCGACAGCTTCGATGAGTCGGCCGACCTCACGGCGCTGTCGCGCAATCAACTGTTGGTCGTCGCCTCCGGCGTGAAGTCGATCCTTGACATCGGTGCGACGCTCGAACGACTCGACACGCTCGGGGTTCCCGTCGCGGGATACCGGACGGACAGGTTCCCCGGGTTCTATCAGAGCGAGAGCGGTTTCTCGTTGGACTGGACGCTGGCGGATGAGTCGGAGGCGGCCGCTGCGTTTCTCGCGCACTGCGAACTCTCCGCCACGGGGTTCCTCGTCGCGAATCCGATCGACCCCGAGAGTGAACTCTCGGTTGAGCTGCACGACCGTGCGCTGTCGAGCGCGCTCGAGCGAGCGAAGGCTCTCGGCGTAAGCGGCAAAGAAGTGACGCCGGTGCTGCTCGGTGAGTTCGCTCGATACACGGCGGGAGCCAGCGTTGAGGTGAACCGTCAATTGGTGGTGGCCAACGCGGGCCTGGCCGGGAGGATCAGCACGGCCATCGCCAAGGAACGGGTGTGAGCATTCGCGTGCTGGTCGTTGGTGACGTGATGCTCGACGTCGTCGTCAAACCCGACACGGCCATCGCCCCAACGAGTGATACTCCGTCGCGGGTGCGACTCCATCGCGGCGGCGCGGCCGCGAACATGGCCGAGACGCTGGCCCGAGCCGGTCATCACGTCACGTACGTCGGTGCGAGCGGCACCGACCTCGCGGCACAACTGTTCGAGGAGACCCTTCACCGAGCCGGTGTCGAAACTGCACTGGAGCGCCTCGACTCGTCCAGTGGCGTCGTCGTCGCGCTGGTGGACCGCGAAGGTGAGCGCGCCATGATGACCGATCGAGGTGCGAACTCCTCGCTCGGCTTGGACCATGTCCTGCGCGTCCTCCATCGGTCCTACGACCACCTCCACGTGTCGGGCTACACCCTGCTCGACCCCTCGACCACCGACGTCGGTCGAGGTGCGCTCGAGCGAGCACGCGAACTCGGTCTTAGTACGTCCGTCGACGTCTGTTCCGTGGCGCCCTTGATTCAAATGACGCCCGCGGCGTTCATGACGGCCGCGACGTGTGCCGACACGCTCTTCGCCAACGAGGAGGAGGCTCTGGCGTTAAGCGGGGGAGTCGACGTCGATGAGGCGATCGACCGACTGTCGAAACGGTTCAACGAGGTCGTCGTCACGCGCGGCGCTCACGGTGCACGGGCACGACTCGACGGCGTTGACTTCGACGTGACGACGACCAGTGACGTCGTGGTCGATACCACCGGTGCCGGTGACGCCGCAACGGGGGCGTACCTCGGTGCACGCCTCGACGGAACGCGACCTCCGGAGGCGCTGGCGCTCGCGATGGCGGCGTCCTCGCGCGTCGTCGGGGGACTCGGTGCCCTCGGTCAGTCGCGGATGTAAGGCTTCCCGTCGGCGGCGGGTGGTCGCACGCGGCCGATGAGGCCCGCGACCACCGCGATCGTGATCAAGTACGGGAACATCCCCAGGATCTCGCCCGAGATCGGCACGGAGAACTCTTGAAGGTTCGCCGCGAGGTACACCGTCATGCCAAAGATGATCGACGCGACGACCGCACCCGATGGACGCCATCGGCCGAAGATCATGGCGGCCAGTGCGATATAGCCGAATCCTGACGTGTAGTCGGGGAGGAACTGACCCTGAGAGGCCATGAAGGCGACGCCACCGATTCCGGCGATCGCGCCACCGAGTACGACGTTGATGTAGCGAACGCGGACCACGTCGATGCCCACCGTCGCCGCGGCCTGGGGATGTTCACCCACCGCACGCACGTGCAGTCCGTAGCGGGTCTTGAAGAGCGCGAAACTGACCGCGGCGACGAAGATGATCATGCAGTAGAAGAATCCCGACTGATTGAAGAACAGTGGCCCGATGATCGGGATCTTATAGAGCAGGGGGATGGGCAGACTCGGCGCGATGTTGCCGGTGTTGAGGTTTGGATAGGGCGTGAAGACCTGCTGGTTGAGGTACGCCGAGAAGAAGTCGATGCCGGTGACGATGACGATGCCGACGATGATTTGATCGACGAGGTACCGAATCGCGAAGAAGGCGAGGACGAGGCCTATGAGACCGCCGGCGATTGCACCGATGATCGCGGCGTAGAAGAAGTTGTTGGTCTTCGAAGCGACGATGGTGCCGATGAAGGCCCCAGCGATGAACTGACCTTCGATGGCGATGTTGACGACGCCTGAGCGCTCGCACATCACGCCCGAAAGCGCACCGAAGATCAGCACCATCACGACTTCAGAGCTACCGACCAAGATGGAGGTCAAGTTGACGAAGGAGACCTGGGATGGTCCCGGCGAGCGCGCGGCCCAGAACAAGAGTGCCAGCATCATGAGCACGGCGACGCCGCCGAATCGGGCCATCACGCCACGCCGGGGCTGACGCCAGAAGACTTCGACTCCGAGACCCAACATCGCCAGACCCAGCACCAGGTTCCACCATCGCGTGAGTACCGTGAGCGTCCCCAACCGGATCGGCGAGTTGGTGGTGTTCACGGGGTCAAATGTCAGTTGCGAATGAGCTCCGGCCGCGCTGCCAAATCCGAAGACGAGGATCACGAAGACGGCCAGCACGATCATGATGCCCCCGATGACTCGGGTTCGGGTGTTGCCCCGAGGCGAGTTGATCGATACGAGTTCGCGGGCTTCGGCGATCGACATCATCCCCACCCTTGCGTACCCAGCTGGAGGGCCTGTGTCTTACCGGCGCGCAATCGGAAGATCTCTTTCACCAGGACCGGCGTCGCGACGAACAGCACGACCACGGATTGGATGACCGTCGCGAGATCGAACGGGATACCGGTCGCGGCCTGCATCGCACGTCCCCCGACGCCGAGCGCGCCGAAGAGGAGCGACGCCCAGAGGATACCGACGGGCTTGTTGCGACCCAGGAGAGCGACGGTGATCGCCGTGAAGCCAATTCCCGCGTCACCGATGAGGAACGTCCCGTCGACGTAGTGCGTCGTGCTGGCCACTTGCACGATTCCCGCGAGACCCGCCAGGCCGCCCGAAATCAAGAACACGAGGATGACGACGGCACGGGGACTGATACCCGATGCCCTGGCCGCCGTTGGACTGGCCCCGGTCACGCGAAAGTCGAAACCGAGTGACGATCGTTCCAGGAACCACCAGGCAAACACGACCACACCCGCGGCGACGAAGATCCCGTAGCTCACCCGAAGCCCCGAGCCGGCCCCGAATATCGGCGGAAGCTGAGCCGATGAGTGAAGAGTGCGCCCGATGTCGTTGGACTGACCGGGTTGCTGATACGGGGTCGAGAGCGTCACGTAGAGCAAGAAGGAGTAGATGACGTAATTCAACATGATCGTGACGATCACTTCGTGCGCCCCCGTGAACGCTTTCAATATGCCGGGCAGCGACCCGGCGAGCGCGCCTCCCAGGATCCCCGCGACCAACGTGAGGGGGAGGTGGATGATCATCGGCAGTTTGATCATTGACCCGACGACGGCACCGGCGATTCCGCCGAGGACCGCTTGACCATTGCCGCCGATATTGAAGAGGCCCGTTTGGAACGCGATGCCGACGCCGATGCTCACGATGACGAGCGGCGTCGCGTACGTCAGCGTCTCAGAGATCGGCGTCAACGTGTTGTCCCAGCCCTTGCCCGTGGTGAGCGAATGCCAGAACCCGGCGGGGTCGATCACCGATCCTGTGAACATCACCCGATAGGCGGCGCCGACATTGTCGAACGTGACCTTGAGGGCGTGTCCCGGTGCGCCCCAACTGTCGAAGAATCCGCGATAGGCATCGAGAATCGTCGCGGTCGTAAAGATGATGATGAAGGCACCGACGACGAATCCGAGGAGAAGGGCGAGGATGGTGACGACGATGGGATTCTGGCTCGTCAGCGTCATCCAGAGCGACAGAAGCGATCGACGTCGCACGGGTGCGTCAGTCACGTGATGCCCCTACCGTCGTCCCGGCCATCAAGAGTCCGATGTCCTCTCGGCTCGTCGAGGGGTCGACGATGCCACTGATCTTCCCCGCGTACATCACGGCGATTCGATCGCCGAGGGCGTAGACCTCGTCGAGCTCAGAAGAGACGACCAATGAGCCGTTGCCCTTGTTGCGGTGAAGGACGATCTGTCGGTGTACGTATTCGATCGATCCCACGTCGAGTCCGCGCGTGGGCTGGGACGCGACGAGGAAATCGATGTTTCGAGAGAGTTCGCGCGCGACGATGACCTTCTGTTGGTTACCTCCCGAGAGGGAACTGACCGGCTCTTTCACTGAGGTCGCTCGGATGTCGAAGTCCTTGACGAGTTGTTCGGCGTGGGATGCGACGACGCCAAGGTTGCGCGTTCCGTGACTAGCGAAAGGCGATCGCCGGGGCGTATTGAGCACCAAGTTGTCCGCCACCGACATGGTCAGCACCAGTCCGTCGCGCTGGCGGTCCTCGGGGATATGTCCGAGCCCCGCGTCGAGAATCTTCCGCGGTGATTCGTTCGTGATGTCTCGACCATTCATCGTGATCGTGCCGGACTCGACCGGTCGCATACCGGCGATGGCTTCGACGAGTTCCGTTTGGCCGTTGCCCTGGACGCCGGCAAGGGCCAAGATCTCGCCGGCGTAGACGTCGAGCGACACACCGTTGACCACCACCAGTCCTCGGTCGTCACGAACCACCAGGTCACGTATCTCGAAGACCGATTCGCCCGGTGTGTAGGCATCCTTGTGGACGGTGAGCTCGACCTCTCGGCCCACCATCATTGAAGCAAGCTCTGACTCCGTGGCGGTCGGTTCGGCGGTGCCGACGACTTTCCCATGACGGATGACGGTGATGACGTCGGCGATCGCCCGGACCTCTTTGAGTTTGTGCGTGATGAACAAGATGGACTTGCCCGAGGCCGCCAGTGATCGCATGATTGCCATCAGCGCGTCGATCTCTTGAGGCGTCAGAACCGCCGTGGGTTCATCGAGGATCAGTAGTTCGGCTTCGTGGCTGAGCGCCTTGAGGATCTCGACGCGCTGTTGGATGCCGACGGAGAGGTTCTCCACGATGGCGTCCGGATCGACTTCGAGATTGAACTCTTTGGACACTCGTCGAATGTCCTCGGTCGCCTTCTTGTAGTCGATCCGGTTGAGCGACTTCGTCGGCTCGAAGCCGAGTACGACGTTCTCGGTGACCGAGAACACCGGCACCAACATGAAGTGTTGGTGGACCATCCCGATGCCTCGACGGACCGCCTCACCGGAGTCGGCGAACTTGGTGACCACGCCATCGATCACGATCTCGCCTTCGTCGGGATGCAGCAGGCCGAACAGCACGTTCATCAAGGTCGATTTGCCGGCACCGTTCTCGCCTAACAGCGAATGGATTTGACCGGGCTCAACGGTGATGCTTATGTCGTCGTTGGCGGTGAGGGAACCAAACCGTTTGGTGATCCCCCGTAGTTCCAAGCGCATGAATGTTCATCGTACTCATGACAAAGACCCGGGTTTTCACAACCCGGGTCTTTGTCACACTGCGTGCCGCGTTGCGGCGAATGCTTAACGCTCTACCACTTGTTCGGGTTCACCGATATGGTGCCCGCGATGATGCCGGCCTTGGCGGTCGCGATCTCGGCCTTCAACTTCGAAGGGACCTTGACGCCACCGAACTCCAATGCCGTTCCGTCGTTCTTCAACGTGCCGATGTAACTGCCGGCCTTGAACGTACCCTTGGCGGCCGAAAGGATCGCGGCCTCGACCGAGGGCATGACACCCTTGGCCACGGTACCGACGAAGTACTTGCAGTCCGAGGCGTCCGAGACGCAGCCGTTGCTGTCGACCCACATGACGTAGTGACCCTTACCGTCTTGCTGGGCGGCGGCCACTGAGCCGAGGCCCACCGAACCGGCGACCGGGAACACGATGTCCGCACCGTTCGAGTAGTCACCCAACGTGATGGTCTTGCCGAGGGTGGCGTTCGTGAAGCTGTTGACGAACGTACCCTTGCCGGGGCAGGCCGCGAGTGAGCACGCGGTCTTGGGCGGAGTCCACCCGAGGACCTTGACACTCTTGCTGTACGTCTTGTCGTAGTACTTCACACCGGCGACGAAGCCGTTCTCATAGAGCGTCACGGCCGAGAAGTTCTCACCGCCATAGGTGGCAACGGTGCCCGTCTTGGACAGTCCCGCGGCAAGGATGCCACCGAGGAATCCGGCCTGGTCAGTCTCGTACTGCAGCGCTTCCACGTGCGTACCCGACTTGACCGCCGGAGCGTCGTCAACGATGGCGAACTTCTGGCTCGGGTGGGCGTTCGCGGCCTTCGCGGTCGCGGCGTCCATCAAGAAGCCGACCGTGATGATGATGCCGCAGTTCTCACCGATGAAGGTGTTGATGTTTGGTGTGTAGTCATTCGATGATGACGACGACAGGTACGAAGGTGCGATGTTTGTGTCGACCTTCGCGGCCGCTTGCGCGCCCGCCCACGCCGAAGCGTTGAATGACTTGTCGTTGATGCCACCAGTGTCGGTTACGACGCAGGCCTTGAACTTAGATGCGGCAGAAGCCGACACCGTTGTCGAGGCCACACTCACGGTCAAAGTGCCCAGAATTAGCGCGCTAGTTCCCAGCACCGTCGTGAGGCGACGAATTCTCCCCATGTATTTCTCCCTTAATCGCTTATTCAGTCTCCGTAAGGAAACTGTCCTCGGCCTCGATGCGCCCCGACACGGCGACATCACACTTTCGGATAATTGTCAACCGTGAGACTAGCCCCGAATAGGGGGCCGAAATTAGGCAGGTTCGACAGGGAGTGAGGGAGATACTTGCGGTGTCGTGGGCGCCGACGCGACGACGGTCCGGCCCGTATTCCGGGGCAGCGCGAAGGACACGAAGAAGGCGACGACCGTCACGCAGGCCGAGATTTGGAACACGCGGTCGTAACCCGACGTATAGGCCGACGCGAGTAAAGCGTTGGCGCGGTCGTGGTTCGTCACGTCGGTGGCGATCGTGGCGAGGATCGCGAGCGAAAGTGAACCGCCCACCTGTCGAGCGGTGTTGAGAAGGCCTGACGCGAGACCGGCGTCGGCGCGGTCGACGCCCGAGGTGGCGGCCGTGGCGAGGGGCGCGAAGAGCAGTCCCATCGCGAAGGCGCAGATGAACGAGGGGACGAGGATGTGACCGGCGTAGGAATCGGCCGGCTTGATGAGTGAGATCCACAAGAAGCCCAACGTCGCCAGTACGGCGCCGATCTGGAGCAACGGCCGCACGCCCGTGCGCGACAGAAGTCGCGACGAGATCTGGGCGCCGATGATGATGGCGAGGGCCATCGGAAAGAAGGCGAACCCGGCCTTGACGGGACCGTAGCCGAGGACACCTTGGAAGTAGTAGGTCAGGAAATACCACATCGCGAAGAACGTGCCACCGATGAGGAACATCATGAGATTGGCCGTTGTGAGCGGCCGAGACCTAAAGATGCTGAACGGCACGAGCGGGTGCGACGCCACTTTCGCCTCCCAGAAGATAAAGGCCGCTAAGAGTGCGAGCCCCAAGAAGAGCCATTCGAGCGTCGTCGATGACGTCCAGGCGTGCGTCGTCGTGTTCACCACGGCGTAGATGGTTGACGCGAGGCCACCGGTCACGAGCACCGAACCGGTGACGTCGAGCTTGGTGGTGGCGCCGCGGTTGCGCATCTCGCGCAGGTACATCGCCGCCACGATGCCGGCGACGAGGCCGAAGGGCACGTTAATGAAGAAGACCCAGCGCCACGACGCCCAACCGGTCAAGATGCCGCCCAAAAGACCACCTACGGCGCCCCCGGCGCCGGCGACCGCGCTCCAGGCGCCGATGGCCTTGGGCAGACGAGGTCCGTGGAACGTCGTGACGATGATCGTCAGCGTGGCCGGCGAGAGGATGGCGCCACCGATGCCCTGAACGGCGCGAATCGTGATCATCTGCGTGCCGGTCTGTGCGACGCCGGCGCCGATGCTGGCCAGGGTGAACAAGATGATGCCCGTGATGTAGACGCGGCGCCGCCCGAAGAAGTCGCACGCTCGACCGCCCAACAGTAAGAAACCGGCGAAGGTCAAGACGTAGGCGTTCACGACCCACTGGGCGCTGCTCTGCGTGAAGTGCAGGTCGTGACCCATACGTGGCAGCGCGACGTTCACGATTGAGACATCCAAGACGACCATGAACTGAGCAATGCAGGCGATGCAGAGGATCAACCAGTCCGGCGCGTGACGATTCGTCGAGGTGACGTCGAGGGGGCTGTCGGACATTTTCCGATTGTAATAGTGGGGTGTAATTTCTCATGACGCGTCAATTTCATTGGCCGCGTGATATCGGTCACACTTGATGACATGGTTGCCCAGTTCATCTTCACCATGCGAGACCTGCGCCGGTTCTACCCACCGGACCGCGAAGTGCTCCGTGGCATCAATCTCTCGTTCTATCCGGGAGCGAAAATCGGCGTCATCGGTGCTAACGGATCTGGGAAATCGTCGCTGCTGCGGATCATGGCCGGACTGGACGACGGCTTCAGCGGCGAAGCCCGACTGACCCCGGGATTCAGCGTCGGCTATCTCTCCCAGGAGCCTCAACTCGATCCCACGAAGGACGTCGTGGGCAACGTGGCCGACGGGATCGCCGAACAGCGCGACCTGTTGATCCGCTTCAACGAGGTCTGCGCCGCCATGGCCGACCCCGACGCCGACTTCGACGCGCTGCTCACCGAGCAGTCCGACCTCCAGACCAAGATCGACGCCGCCAACGCGTGGGACCTCGAGCGGAC
>Ga0187847_10003563_pt1 | contig 11834 bp, 8 predicted proteins | sample June2016WEW_4_10_FD_132458 | JGI IMG/M metagenome (GOLD analysis project Ga0187847, IMG submission 132458) | Peatland microbial communities from SPRUCE experiment site at the Marcell Experimental Forest, Minnesota, USA - June2016WEW_4_10 | ecosystem: Environmental > Terrestrial > Soil > Wetlands...
ATAGAAGCCCGAGATGAATGCAAAACACGAGAACCAGCAAAAGCAAAGGCAAAAACGCCACTAAGGAAAAAACAAATGCAAAAACAAAAACCTTGACAGCACCAGCCGTCTCATAGAAGGCCGCGATAGCGAACTTTGGTGAAGCCGAAGACGCGCTTCACGATGCGAAAGGGCCACTCCACCTTGGCGCGAACGCGAGCTTTGGTGCGGTTGCTGCGTTTCTCGGCCTCATCCACGCCCGCTTTTGTTTTGACGCGTCGTGAGGTCATATCTTGCGCTTGAGGCGCAGCCTCGCGAATCGCCTCGGTCTGTCCTTGATAACCCGCATCGCCCCACACTTTCTTCTCGTCACCGTGCAGTAACTTGGGCAGCATATACACGTCGGAGACACTGGCCGCCGTCGAGCAGACCGAGTGCATGATGCCTTCCTTGCTATCGACTCGGATGTGCGCCTTCATGCCGAAATACCACTGCTTGCCCTTCTTGGTCTGATGCATTTCGGGGTCGCGTTCCTTCTTCTCGTTCTTCGTCGAACTGGCATGGATAATCGTTGCATTGACGATCGTGCCGGTTGTGATGCGAATGCCGCGGCTTTCAAGATAGAGGTTGACCGCATCCAGCATCTGCCCGCATAAATCGTGCTCTTCAAGCAGGTGACGGAAGTTCAAGATCGTCGTCTCATCCGGTGCCGGGGCGTGGCCCAGATCCACTCCGGCAAAGCGCCGCAGCACCGCCGACTCGTACAAGGCGTCTTCCACGCCGGGATCCGACAACGCAAACCACTGTTGCAGAAAGTAAACCCGAAGCATGATCCCGAGGCCTGCCGGCTTGCGCCCCGCCTCGCCCTTGGAATAGTGCGGCTCGACCAACGCCTGTAACTCGGCCCAGGGCATCACGGCTTCCATCTCTTCCAAAAACTGCTCCCGCCGCGTCTTCTTCGTATAGCGCTGAGACTCTGCCTGCCGAGCCAAAGTAAGTTGTTGCATCCCTGATCCACCTCCAATTACATCTTCACACTGAATTCATTAGGATCAAAGAGTTTTTCAGAAATTCCCTAGCGCTTGTCGTCCAAGGTGTGCTTAACACCGCGCCTGGCACCGCGCATCCCCGCGTTAACCAGCAACGGCGACGCGGAGCGCCCCCAACCAGCAAAGAGTTCGCAATGGAACATTATGTAGATGTGAGACATAAATGCTTGTCGTACGACGCTCTAACTAATGTCCCTGCCCAGATTTTAAGGACACGGAATTGCGAGCAGATTCGCCCAGAGAAAGACGCCCGTCTCGTGCACGACGCTGTTCTGGTGATGTTTGTTGTTACCATGACCTGCCAGCAACTGAAACAAATCCGCGAAGCGCTGATTTACGGCTCGGCAAACGTTTTTAAAGGGCCGATCAACTCCTTCGCAGGCATCAGCGTGTCGGAGTCCGCTGCGGACGAGATTCGCCGCAATCCTGCCGCCGAACTTTGGCAGATTCACTTTAGCGGTAAGGAGGCAGCCGGACCGGCGGTGCACGTCATTCTCCCGCAAAACATAATCCCGGTGTTCGAGGAGTATGTTATGCAGCATCGCGCGCTTCTTGCCGGAGGCAACGATCCCGGCACGCTCTTTCTCAACATGCGTGGGGGTCCCCTCGGCGCGCCAGTTGACGGCGCTGGTTGGCAATCTCACTGCCCGGTTTGGAGGCTGCCGCATGACGCCTGCAATGATCCGGCGGTTGTTTGCGCTCGGCTGGCAGGCCGAAAAATCCCATGACTACTACACTCTCAGCCGCGTGCTTGGGCGCGCGAATGTTCGTTCAATGATCCATACGTTTCGGAACCACCTTTCTGTATCGGATGCCATGCGCAAGGTGTAAGGGTGGGCGCAAAGTCGCAAGCGCAAGACCGAGATTCCCACCGAAGAGCACAGGATTAATCGTCTTCGTCGGATCTTTTCGGTCCCACGAAGTGGCTGAGCACCTCGAAGAGTAACTCGGCACCGGTCGTGGAAAGGAATACGAAGCCGAGTTCATCAACGATCAGTTCTACGAATCCCATTTCCAGGGGGCATATACCCCAAAGAACAATCGACCGTGCGCTTCGAGAGAGATGCGACCGTTTGAATTATGCTGCGCGCTACTGCACCGTCAATGTGAATGTGCTCATTTCAGTTGTGTTTGTGGAAACACCAACGACAGTCACAGTGTAAATCCCTGTTGTGGTACCGGTACTAGAGCGAGCTTTAAAGTCGCCACACGCGGTGATGCAAACACACAGCATCGCAAAAAACAGGAACATTCCAAGCATTGCCCTCCATCGGCCCCGGCGCGCCGGAATTCCAACGAGCAATACAAAGGCCAAAGCGGCGCAGCCCGCCGGATACCGGGGAACTCCGCTGTGTGTGGACTGAGCCTGAAGATCAGAAGTCGTGGTGATGGTGAGGATGGCTGTTCCAGCAGAGGAACCAGTAATATCCACTACGCTGGTAGTGCCAAAGCTGAGAGTGGGAGGGTGCTGAACTCCGGTAGGGATGGAAGTAACAGCAGCAGTCAACACAACATTGCCTGTGAATCCCCCGGATGGCGTTACCGTGATGGTGGATGTATTCCCGGTGGTTGCTCCAGCGATGACAGTAACTGCTGTGCTGGTGATCGCGAAACCAAAACTTCCAGCCGCGGTATTGACGGTGAGTGCAATTGTGGTCGAAGCGGTCAGTGTGCCGGAGGTACCGGTAATGGTAACCGTGGATGTTCCAGTGGTGGCTGTACTGCTGGTGGTCAGCGTCAGCACGCTGGTCCCGGTGGTGGGGTTTGTGCCGAACGCGGCAGTTACACCGCTGGGTAATCCAGATGCGGCTAGAGTTACGCTGCCGGTGAATCCGTTTACGTCAGTTACCGTGATAGTATCGGTTGCGCCGGCTCCTTGTGCTACCGACAGAGTGGATGCTGATGGCGCAAGCGTATAGCTCTGCGTAGCCGCGGCATTGACGGTAAGTGCGATCGTGGTGGAAGCGGTCAGCGTCCCGGAGGTACCGGTGATGGTGACCGTGGATGTTCCGGTGGCGGCTGTGCTGCTGGCGGTTAGCGTTAGTACGCTGGAGCCGGTGGTTGGGTTGGTGCCGAACGCAGCAGTTACTCCGCTGGGCAATCCAGATGCGGCTAGAGTTATATTGCCAGTAAATCCGCACATGTCCGTCACGGTGATAGTATCGGTTGCGCTGTTGCCCTGGGATAATGACAGCGTTGCTCCCGACGGCGAGAGCGAGAAGCTTGACATCGACGTCGTCCCTCCGCCTCCCAAGGGGAACTGGATGCCTGCGAGCAGAGATTGTTTCAGTGCGCTTGAGGGTGTCGAATCGTAACTACCGTCGAGCAGTCCATAACTGTCCTCGCCATTCAAGGCCCAGTAAGTCCAGTTGATTGCAGTGTTCGTGCTGAGATAGGAAACCAGACTCTCGAACCATTGTCCTTGGCTGCCTGCGGCCGTGTTTTCGATGTCCGTACTGGTATTGTCAGTACCGAACTCGCCCAACCAAACCGGGGCAGTGCCAGCCGTGCTGATATATCCCCAGAATTGATTCCAAATAGCATCCAGACTAGCAGGTGTTGTGCTGCTGTTGAACCAGCTCTGCTGAAAGAGATTTGGCCCGTAATCATGTGCCGAGTAGACGAGTTGATTCGCGACATTCAGCACCACTGGGTTGGTCGCCACGCCGATTAGATTCCCGCCCTGCCAGCCACAAACGCCGCTATAGCAGTCGTTGCCTTCGACAAAGATAAGCAGATTGGGATTGATGGCAAGAACGGCGTTGCCAGCGGCCCCGGCTGCCACGGGCCAGTTTTGAGAAGTGAGAGTGGTTGGGCAACTGTTGGGAGCGGCGGTGTCGCCGGTCCAGCAGGAGCCGCCTGACGTGTCGGAGTGAGGCTCATTTCGCAGGTCAAAACCGATCACAGTCGGATTGCCGTTGACGGTAAACGTGCTTGCGCTATAACGTGTGGCAAGCGTCTGCCAGTCGGCAATCCAGTTCGATTGAGGATAGACACTGGTGTACCACAAGCCGCTTGCTTCATTGCTATTGCCGGCTTCCGAGCGGTGGTTATCGAGGATCACGCGCAGACCTATCGACCCGGCATAAGCGACAATTGTGTCCATATCTTCAAGCGCGGTCTGTCCAACCAGAGCAGTGTTGGCGGCCACGCCGTTGGCTTCTTTTGTGTAGTTAGTTGGGATAGGGTTGCTTTCCACCATCTCATTGGAAAACGGAATACGGATCACGTTGTAGCCAAGACTTTGAATCGTGTTCAGAACGGTCTTGTAATCCTGTGCCCATAGCCCGTGCGCGAGGTAGTCGGTAGTCTCAAATCCATACCAGTTAACTCCCGCGATGCGAACCTCGTTTCCGTTCGAGTCTAGAATCTTGTTGCCGCTGGTATGCCAGTAACCGGCTCCTACACCGTTAGTAGGCACGGTACAACTGGAAGTCACCGTGAGCGCAATGGTAGTAGTTGCAGTTACGGAACCTGAGGTTCCGGTAATGGTAACTGTGGACCCGCCGGCAGCGGCCGTGCTGCTGGCCGTCAGCGTCAACACGCTGGTTCCGGTGGCGGGGTTGGTTCCGAATGCGGCAGTAACTCCGCTGGGCAACCCGGACGCAGCAAGTGTTACGCTGCCCGAAAACCCGCTCAGGTCAGTTACCGATATGGTGTCGGTCGCGCTGCTGCCTTGTGCAACGGAAACAGTGGACGTTGAAGGAGCAAGCGTGAAGCCTGTTCCCGGAACGGTGAGAACGATGGTGGTGGAGTTGACGATCGAACCGTCTGTTCCCGTAATCGCAACGTTGTAGGTTCCAGCTGGCGTCGTCGCTTGCGAATTGAAATTCACAACGCTAGTACCGCTGGCGTTGAGCGACGAAGGCGCGAAGTTTGCGTTCGCGCCCGCTGGCAGGCCGCTTGCACTCAACGAGACGCTACCCGTAAGGCCGCCGACAAAAGTAACCGTGATCGTGCTGGTGGGATTCGAATTCACCGGCAGCGAAACCGCTGCAGGAGAGGCTGAGATAGTAAAGCCAGGCTCCGCCGTTACGGTAAGAGTCAGGGTCGCTGTTTCGATGGTCGAACCGTTGGTTCCGGTTACAGTTACATTGGCCGCACCTACCGTGGCTGTATTCGATGCAGTAAAGGTAAGTGTGCTGCCCGCGGAGCCTGTAACTGACGAGGGGCTGAAGCTGGCAGTTACACCAGCCGGCAGGCCGCTAACGCTCAAAGTAACTGCGCTGTCAAAGCCGTTAATTGCCGAAACGGTTACGCTGCTGGTCGCGATCGTTCCCTGCTCGACGCTCACGCTGGTGGCCGAAACACTGAAGCCTGGAGCGGTTGTGGCTGGAATCGCGGGAAATGCATTCTCAACATCTTGAACGAACTCGGTGATCCAAAAAGTTCCTGCGGGAGGCGAGTTAGGTATCGCGTCTGTAACCATGCCGTTCGCGAGCGCGTTGTCATGTGCCGGGTCGCAGTTCGGGTCGCCTTTTGTTGAAGTGACACCGCTGTATACGCTGCCAGGATAGTTACCGTCGGATTCTCCAGGCGGCTTTACCCAGACGTAAGCCTGCAGATTCGCAAAATATCCAGGGTTCACCGTGGGAGGGACACCGAGGCCCTGATTCTCCTGGTTGCACCATTGGCCCATGTCGTCGCGTTCGTCGATTTTGCTTGCATCTACGAAGGTGTTGAGGACCGTGCTGGTGCTCGCGGCGGTCGGCCGTAACGGACCACCCCAGCCATTGCGCGAGGTGTCGATCAGGAACCCAAGTGTCGATGGGAAGCCAGCGCTAATAAGATTCGCGTCAAATAACGCAGCATAGTCTTCCTCATCGATTTCTGGATTGTACTGATAGAACGTGGAGGATTCAACCGGATTGCCGCCGATCTCTTCAGTCGCAGTCATGAACGGCTCTTTGGTCGGACCGTAATTGGCTGTATTGGTGATAAAGCCATCGACGCTTCCTGCACCCGCCGTTGTTCCCTGCGCAACATCGAGGAAGAAGGGGACCGCGGCGGTCATGTTCGCAGGCCAGCCCAGCCATCCATGGTGCCCAACATCGAGGTAGTTATATGCATTCGGAAGCGAATGAAATTGATTGAGCGCGTACTGAATTCCCTGCACATACACGCCGTTCAGCGAAGGCGATCCTGTCTGGCCGTCGTTCGCGGCGATGCAATTGGGGAGCGTAAAGCTCAGGCCGGTGTTAGTGATCATGTTAGGAAGCGAGTCATCCTCGATCACCAACACAAAGCGAATATTAGGGTTAGTCGTATACTGTGCCAGGATGTTGTAGATGGGAGTGATGTAATCGTTCTCGTACTCCTGAATGCCCGTGCCGGTTAGTGGCGTAGTGCTTCCGATAGGCGTGTCGCCGCCGGCAATGCTCAGTTCGCCGTTCGAGGCCAATGCGGCGCAATCGCGATCGGGAAGATCGTAAATGACAAGCTGAACCACCACCGGCGTAGTGCCCTTCTGCTGGGCAAGCGCCGCGGTGATATGTTCCTGGAGGCTCATGCGGCCGCTGTTCGCCGTGCCGCCCGCGATCGCTCCTATGTGATCCATCCAGACGAATGTCGGATAGGTTTCGACGACAGACATCTGCTCCGCGAGCGTGGAGCCGGCAGGTTCCGTAGCGATCGCGGTATTGACTTCATTGGTGTAGTCCGGGCTGACGTATACAGTTGCGCCGACGTACGGATTCACAACGTGAGTCACCTGAGCAAATACGCCCCGTGCCACGAGGGTTAGAAGCAGAGCCGTGAGTACTGTAAGGTGCCGGCTCAACCGGCAAGGACGCATAGATCTGCAGGAAGAAAAAATCAGTTGGCGCATTGTATCTCCTCGTCATCAATGCGCTAGCGCGCATGAGCGATCTCGCGACACGGCGGGAGATTCAAGGCAATAAGAATTATGAGGTAGATTAGAACTGCAGGTCTAGTTTGCCTGCGCTATTCGTGAAGTTTGTACGACGCGTTTTGCATCTGACGCAGTAGAGCCTGTTGGGGCACTGTCCAATTTCTCCACTCAAAATTAGTAAGGAAGCTTCGGAATTTCGGCTGGAGAGCCTAGCGGAGACTTGGAAATTTCTTCTCCCATGCAATCTCGTTCATGCACGTCTCCACATCTGCCGTTGTTCTCCGCTGCAAACAATAAAGCTTGAGACGGAACGTATCAACCGTAACATGTCCAGATTTTCGCGTCAACGGCTATGCCTGCTTGGACTGCAGCCTGATCATCCCCCCATCAACAGCAAGCCTCCCACCGCCGGATGCGCGCCAGTCGTCCGCGCATTCGATGCGGGAACGAACGTGAGTCAGATGTGGCAGAATGCATCCACCTTCGCATCTGGATTGCGCGTGCCTAAACCATACGGAGATTCAATCATCCTCAATATTCTTCGAGCTTCTGATGGAATCGCGCTAGCGGTCAGCGATGAAGAGATTCTTGACTCCATCCTTGACTGGGCTCGGAACGAGGGCATCTTCCTCTCTCCCGAAGGCGCATCGGTAACGGCCGCATACGATAAGCTGCTGGCGGATGGAACGCTCAAGACATCTGACCGCGTTGTGATGTCAACGCTTATTTAAAACTGGTTCATCCGTAATTTTGGTGAATAGGATTCGGGCGTTTCGTCAGAGGATTGGTTGATCAGAATTCAGGCTGAGTTGATCACCCTGATTCTGAGTAAGTCGAATTTAGCTCTACCGTACATGGAGCGCTTGATCAGTTTGAGCCTGTGGACTTGGCCTTCAACCTGACCATTACTCCAGGGCAGGTTCAAAGCGGCCACCATCGCATCTTGATCTCGGACGAGGTGAGTGGCGAAGCTAGCCAACGCGGTAGTTTGGGCGGCATCAAGCCAGTTGTTCCATGCCGATCGATCACGGTTGCCTATGATGCGAACAAACTCTCGCGCCACCCGTGCAGTGGCGGCAATCAGCGGACTCTCTCGATATATTTCTTCCAGATACCTGCGCTCTGAATCCGGCTCGGTCAACATCAGCCAGACCACTTGCCGAGGAGATGTTTGCTTGGGCTGTGGCTTGGGAACTTGCTCGCTTTGCCCATAACGAGGGACGTGGCGCTTGGCCAGCCAATGACGCACGATGCTATGTTTGCCTCGAAAACCTTGCGTCTGCATTTCCCGCCAGAGTTGGGTGCCATTATGGCAACCCTGCTGCCAACGCTGATCCAGGTAGTCTGCAAAGATATCGACTGAGCTTGAGCGATGCGCGGGTTTGCGTTCCGGAAATCCATCCAAGCGCATCCAGCGGCGGACGGTGCGGCGATCGAGACTGAGTTGGCGAGCAATCCGCCTCTTCGTCATGCCGATTCGAGCCAGTTCCATCACCTGCTCATAGCGGCTTTGGCGCCGATCCCGATTCAGTTGTTGCTTCAGTATGGGCTTGGTCGGAGTCGGAGCCGCTGGCACAGCGGAAGGCTCTGGAGTCTTGGTCGCATCGACAGTTGTCGCTGCTCGTGTGAGAATGCGATGATGCGGCGCCAGAGCGTTTTTCAATGCCTCGCTCAGGTTGCGCAAGAGGTGCCGGCGATCGGCTACCTGAACCGCCTGAGGCGCAGCCTTACGTGCCGCTTCGGCATAAGCACTGGCGCGGTCGCAGCTAACAATTTCAGTTCCAGGATGCGCACTAAACCACTGAGTAACGGTCTCCGCCTCTCGATCCGGCAGCAGATCAACCACTTTCCCAGCTTCCAGATCGCAAAGAATCGTTCCATACGGATGCCCTTTGCGCCAGGCCCAGTCATCCATGCCCAGCACACGAGGCGACCGATTCTGTGTTGCCACTGGCTTCCGGCGCAAATACCGTAGCACGGTCGAACCACTGGAAAGAATGCCGAGCTGCTCGGTCAATCGTGCACATGCGGCGCCGCCCAGAGCCAACCCAATCTGGCTGAGAGCTTGACCGAGCCGGCTGGTTCGCCGTGCATAGCGCGAAACTGTACCTGGCAATCGCTCCGTGAAGATGCGCTGCCCGCAACCGGGAGTGCCGCAGAAGAACCGCCGCACGTGCAACTCAATCTGAACTGGGATCCCTTCCAAGGGAAGATCGGCTAACTTGCGCCGATAACGACTATGCACACGCTAGGATCGCCGCTGGCACTGCGGGCAGAGACCATTTGAGCCCGCGGAACGCAGTACCATGCTCAGATGATCCCGACCTACGGTCCTCAAGGAATCCAGAACAACTTCACCGGCATCAGGCAATAAAGTACTCTGTCCCATCGGCATCCGCCGCAGACCGCCAGATCTCGTTTCTTTTTTACCCGTCCTGGCTGAATCTGGGAAGTATCACCAAATGCGCGGATGAACCAGTTTTACATGATTGCTAACAGTGATCTTCAATACAGGATCCGGACTGAAAAGTCGAGCTGTCGCAGCTTCCTGCCGACCGTCTCCAGCAGGGGCGCGGGAAGATGTTCCTTCAGCGCTTGCAGTAACTCATCTTGGGAAGAAACATCGGTCCCGTCTCGCACGATGACTTATAACTAACATCGCAGCGTGCAATTTACAAGTAACTTATGCGGGTACTTTACGAAACCAGCGCCGCGGGCGCGCACGTTCCAGATCGATGCCGTTCAACAACAGCGTCAGCTCTTCGGCGCGCATCTTGATCCGTCCGCTTGCGGCGCTCTCCGGCCAGCGATAACGGCCTTTCTCCAGACGCTTTACGCAAACCCATAGCCCGCTGCCATCGAACACCAGAACCTTCAGCCGAGTGCGCCGCGCGTTGGCAAACAGAAATAAGTGGCCACTCAGAGGATCGCAGCCCAACTGATCGCGCACTCGCTCGGCGAGCCGATCAAAGCCGGGTAAGAGAGTGTCATTGCTGACGCTCCCTCCCCTAAGAACCGGACATGAAAGTTTCCCTTCATCCGGCTCAAGCCATGTGTAAGCCCTCTGGAGTGGGGAGCCGGTCATCTGCGACAGTTTGTCGTACTTTCGAACCTTTGGCCCTTTGTGCAAATACGAGCGCCACCGGGGATCGAAAGGGTTGGCTTCTCCTTTGATCTTTAGGTGTCGCTATATGGGCGTATTGCCCGCATAGAGCAGCCGTTTCCAAGAAGGTTGTCCCAGCGGGGCCGTGACGGTGCGCGCCGCAAACCTCCACATCCGTTCACCGATAGCGTGATAATACCGATTCTTCACCCATACAGCGTTCTTACGCGGATGTCTACGATAACTCCACCACCACAGCTTGCGCCATATCTCAAAGTCCATGCGCGCAAACGCACGTTTAGCAACGCAGTGTCGATGATAGTTTGCCCATCCCCGTATGACGGGGTTGAGCTGAACGATCAGATGTTCCTGCGTCGCCGACTTATTCTTCTCGATAATCCCCCGGATTTTTGTCAAAGCCGCCTGAACGTTCTTTTGGGCAGGTGTAATCAACAATTTCCTTCCATACTTGCGTATGTTCTGGCCGAGAAAATCAAACCCTTTCTGGATGTGAGTCACGTGAGTCTTTTCCGCTGAGAGTTCCAGACCCCGCTCGCGCAGGAACTGGTCCACAAGTGGTAGAACTTCGTTGACCAACTGAGCTTGGCTGCGTCCGGTGATGATAAAGTCATCGGCATAGCGCACCAGATGTACTTTGGAATAGATCTGTCGCCCCTTTTCCTTACGAGACGGGAACGTCCTCTTCAGGAGGGACTCCAGACCATCCAGGGTCCAGTTCGCCAACGCGGGGAGATAATCCCTCCTTGAGGAGCACCCTCCTCGGTGGCAAACAAGGTCTCGTTTTCGAGGAATCCGCATTGTAACCACTTCTCAAAGATGACTGCGTCCATAGGAACATGGGTAAGAAGTCATCGATGACTGATGTGGTCGAAACAGCCTTTTATGTCTCCTTCAAGAATCCACTCCGGCGCATCGCTTTTTGACAGATATTTGAAACACTGTTCGACGGCGTCAGCGGTAGAGCGGCCTTTCCGGAAACCGTAGGAGTTAGGGTCCGCGCAGGTTTTGGCGACTGGTTCCAGAGTCATCAGATATAACGCCTGCATGGCTCTGTCTTTCATCACGGGAATCGAGAGGGGCCTTAACTTGCCGTTGGATTTTGGAATATACACCCGCCGCAACGGCAGCGGGTGATATCCCCGGCGCTGTAGCGATGCGATCGCTTTGAGTTTGGATTGCGGCGTAGAGCAGATCACATGGTCCACGCCCGAGGTTCGCTTGCCCTTGTTTTCTGTCACTCGTTTAACGGCCAGAGCCTTGCCGCTGAACGAGCAGGTGAGCAACCGTTGCAAGGCTTTGACCTTGCCCCAGCGGCCCTCCCGAGACGCCTTGACGATACGCGCCTGTAGCCGAGTTACCTACCGTTCGCACTGCTTCCAGTTGACCTGGTCCCAATGTCCCACGGTGGTTGAGGATGCACACGCGGAGTTGTCCACGTTCATTTGCGATTTCCTCATAAGATGGTTCTGCCTGCTTTCTCGCCCTTCATGACCTGCTGGAAGTCTGCCTGCTTATCGCAGAGAAGTTGCCGCTTCCTATCCGTCCCATTACAGAACGGCTTTTGCTTTTTCCAGCATCCATTCCCCGCAAACCTGTCGGCGACTCTTACGAGAGGCTTTCCCCGAATTACTGGGGAGGTCAACGGAGTTTCCATGTTCTGATTCAACGACAGGACTGATTTAGCCCCGCCTTCACACCGCCATTCTAACGAAGCTCAGATTAAGCCCACGTTTATTGCGCACGGAATGGAGGAAGGCGTTTCCCCGGCGAGATTCCTCTACGAGGGCGGCAAATTGAAGGATAAATGTGGTTTCAGTGGTCTGGTTTGGCA
>Ga0187847_10003572_pt1 | contig 11820 bp, 8 predicted proteins | sample June2016WEW_4_10_FD_132458 | JGI IMG/M metagenome (GOLD analysis project Ga0187847, IMG submission 132458) | Peatland microbial communities from SPRUCE experiment site at the Marcell Experimental Forest, Minnesota, USA - June2016WEW_4_10 | ecosystem: Environmental > Terrestrial > Soil > Wetlands...
AACCGCATCTCCAACCCCGACCCCGCGCACTCCCGCTGGTCCGCCTACTGCTCCATCTACTTCACCGACGAGGACGCCGACGGTCGCCAGGACTCCTCCGAAGTCGCCCGCGTCAGCGGCAAGGTGGATTCCATGCGCCTGCCCAAGGAGATCTACTTCGCCCACCGAGTCATCCAGAGCGAGCAGCCCGACCTCCACATCCTCGGCCACTGGACCTACCCGCTCACGCAGCCCGATGGCTCCAATACCAAGAAGACCATCTACGTCATCTCCAACACCCAGTCGGTCGAACTCTTCGTCAACGGAAAGTCCGCCGGCGTCAACTCCAAGCCCGACAGCGGCTGGATCTTCGCCTTCCCCGACATCGCCTTCGCCCCCGGCAGCATCAAGGCCATCGGCAAGAACGGGGACAAGGTCGCCGCCCAGCAGGAGCTGGTCACCGCCGGTGCGCCCGCCGCTCTCAAGCTCACTCCCATCCTCGGCCCGCACGGCCTGCAGGCCGATGGAGAAGACATCGCGCTCATCGACTTCGAGGTCGTCGACGCCAAGGGTCTCCGTTGCCCCACCGACGACGCGCGCGTCGACTTCACCTGCACCGGCCCCGCCATCTGGCGCGGCGGCTACAACAGCGGCAAGCTCGAATCCACCAACAACACGTACCTCAACACCGAATGCGGCATCAACCGCGTCGCCGTCCGCTCCAGGCTGGTCCGCACCACCGATCCCGCTCCCGGCCCCATCACCGTCACCGCCTCGCGCGAGGGCCTGAAGTCCGCGCTGATACACATAACCTCGAAGCCTGTGGTCGTGACTGACGGCGTTGCACCCTTCTGGCCACAGCAATTGCAGGGCCCCGCAGAGAAGTAGGCAGGGGGCCAACTTTTCGGGGGCGGTGAAACTATGCTGCGAAGGTCCGGCGGATCGTATCGAGGAAGGCGATGATCTTCGCCTGAGGATCGCCGGAGTCCAGGGCCTCAAAGGGAAGATAGCCGCGGTAGCCGGAGCGGTCGATGATTGCCTTGATCTTTGTCAGATCGGTGGGTTCACTCTTTCCGTCGCGACCCACCTCCTCCTTGATCTGCCACGAGACCGCGTAGGGAACCATCTTCTCGATCTCGGCGTACGGATCTCCGGAACGCAGGCTGCCAATATCCAGGATGCAGGCGAACCAATCCGAGCCGACGGCGTCAATCAGACGAATCTCCTCCGCGGCTGTCTTGATAAAGTCATTGTGCTGCTGGAGCCCAACGATCACGCCATGCTCCTTGCCGAATGCCGCACATTCCTGAAGGTCGGGGACCATCCATGCGAAGGTCTTCTCGAACTCCGCGGCGGGACGCGATGAGCCGGAAAAGACGCGAATTACGGGCGCGCCGAGCTTGCTTGCGACCACAATCCAGTCCTTGATGAGCTGGACGTCTTTCTTTCGCGCCGCCGGGTCCGCCACGGCGAAGTCGTTGTGGACACCCGTGCCGCTGATGGCGACTCCGTTCACAAACGCAACACGCTTCAAGGCGTAGATATATTCGTCGGCTGGCACATTGGGATAGCCCGGGAAGTAATATCCAGTCGCGTCCAGCGCATCCACTCCCTGCTTCGCGCAGAAATAGACAGTATCCATAAGGGTCATGGAGCCTTCACGAAGCTGTTTGTTGAAGGAGTAGGAGTTGAGACCGAGTTTGAGCTTGACGCCGGCTTCGCGTTCGATGGTCTCCGACTTGGCACAGGCCGATTTAGGAATGGAAGCCATGGCTGCGAGAGTGGTGGAACCGGCGAGAAATCTGCGGCGATCGAGAGTGAGCATGGTGTGACCTTGCCTTTCGCTGCTCCTACGATAGTGATCCGGATTCTTGGGGTCAACGGCAAGCGAAAGTAATACAGCCTGGGAGGAAGGACCAAGCGGAAGAGGATGGCAGGCGAGAATGAATGTGCTGCGCCGGCCTTATCGGCGAGACTTTGTTGCTGGCCTTCCACAGTGCTACAAAGTCTCTCTTCTGCGCCGGATTATTGGCCGGGGAGGGGAGCGCCTTCCACCTGCAGGCTGACCGTGTCCAGATTGATCGACTTCAGCGTTGTGACCCCGGCATTCGTATAGAGGTCCACTCCGGGGTTGTTCCTCTGTTCGACAACCTTTGCCGCAAAGGTGAGTACGGTCTTTCCTGCCTGCGTAAGGGTGACCTTAACGTCTGATCCGGTGCCGGTGAATGCCAGCTTGTAGGTGCCTGCGGCGAGTTGCGTCGATCCGACCTGCACGTTCTCCGGAATGATCACGGTCTGGGGCTTGTTACCTACGCCAAACGCGGAGGCGGCGAACAGAACCAGCATGGATGCAAAGGCAGCGAGACGATTCATTTATTTCTCCTTAAATGGCCTCGGGGGATTATGTGTCAGGGAGCGAGGCCATGAGGAGATTAGAAATGTGGGGGGTGGGATTGAAGCTTAAGAATTCTTAAGTGGTGGGGCTGAGAATTCGGTAAACGGCCGATGCGTGCGGTGAATCGTGCAGGCGGGCCGCACTAGTTCAGGCTGGCGACTGAACGGAGGGGGATGGTGATTTGTACGCGCAAGCCGGGAGATGCGTTTTCGGCGGTGATAGTGCCGTGATGCAGTTGCACGGCCTGCTTGGCGATGGAGAGGCCGAGGCCGGAGCCACCGCCCATGGCGTTGCGCGCCTCTTCCACGCGGAAGAAGGGATCGAAGATTTGCGTGAGTACTTGCTCGGGAACACCCGGGCCGTAGTCGCGGATCGAGATGGCGGCAGTATGGATGTTCTCCGAGACGAAAATGTCGATGGTGGAATGATCTGGAGAGTAGCGGATGCCGTTGCGGAGGACATTCTCGACGGCTCGGCGGAGCAACTCGCGATTACCTTCGATCTCTCCGGCGAGGCTGCCTTTGACGGCGATGTGGCAGCCGCGAACCTCAGCTTCCAGAGTGCAATCGCGGATGACCTCGTCCATGATGTCGGAGGCACGCGCGATCTCGGCTTCCTGCCCGGGGGGGCCGCACTCGATAAAGTTCATCTCCACAATATCGCCGACGAGCGCAGCGATGCGGTCTACGTCGCGCTCGATGCGATCGAGCGCCGTCTTGCTGTCGGCGGAGGTTCGGGCGAGCTTGATGGCGAACTTGAGGCGCGTGAGAGGGGAACGAAGCTCGTGAGAGATGTCGCCAAGGAGCCGGCGCTGACTTGTAATCAGGGTTTGCAACTGGTCGGCCATTTGATTGAAGGAACGCCCGAGTTGACCAATCTCGTCCTGACGCTGGCTTTGCACCCGCGTGGAGAGATTCCCCTCACCGAAGAGCGCGATTGAAGTCGCTATTCTACGAATCGGGGAGACTACGCCAGCCCATGCCAGCCAGCAGAGGACAACAGTGGCGCCGATGACAAGGAAGTAAAAGGGGAGATAGATCCAGGTATGCGGCTGTTCGGGCACACCCACGGCGACGATCCAGTACCGGTCGTCCGAGGAGCGGTGGGCGCGGATGTAATGGCCGTTCGCGCGTGTGCGCCAACGGGAGCGCGGTGGAGGGGGTAGGAACGTGGCGCGATTTTCGCCGGAGACGACGTCGACGCCGCGGGAGTCGAGCAGGTAGTGGGATGAACCGCGGAAGATGTGATCGAGCCTAGCCAGATAGAGATTGAGCGCAGGCGGGCCACCGCTGATCAAGGCTGCGCGCGCACTTTCGAGTTCCAACTCGTCGATGCGGTCAAAGGCGGGATCGATGGTCTTTTGCTGTAGGCGATTCGAGATGGAGTGGAAGATGACGAAGGAGATGGACAGTGTGGTGACCATGGCCAGCGCGACACCGAAGTAGAGCGACTTCATGGGCCACAACTTAATTCGCGCCGGTAAATACATACCCAACTCCCCTGACTGCGCGGATGAGCTTGCGGCCGCCCTCGAGCTTTTTGCGCAGATGACTGACGTGCACATCGAGAAAGCGATCATACGGTGTGGCATCGCGCTCGAAGAGGGCCCTGGTGATCTCGTCGCGCGAGACAACGCGGCCGGCGGAGCGCATGAGCATTTCCAGCAGGTCGAACTCGAGCGGGGTGAGTTCGACAGGCGAGCCGGCGACCCAGGTCTCGCGTGTGGTGGGGTTTACCTGGATGTCCCCGATGGTGATTATTGCGGCGGAGTGCCAGTTCGCGGTATCGGCGCGGCGCAGAACAGCGCGGATGCGCGCGAGGAGTTCGTCGGGGTCGAAGGGCTTGGGAAGATAGTCATCGGCCCCGGTGTTGAGGCCCATGATGCGATCGTGCTGCTGCACACGCGCGGTCAACATGATGACGGGAAGGTCCTTTCGCCGGCGCAACTGCTGTAGCAGGGTGAAGCCGTCAAAGACGGGCAGCATGACGTCGAGAATCGCGAGATCGTAGGCTCCGTTAAGCGCTCGATCGAGGCCGTCCCGGCCATTGTGCACGCAGTCCAAGTAGTGGCCAGCCTCGGCGAAGAACTCCGTCATCATGCCGCACAGTTCCAAGTCGTCATCGACGAGCAAGAGGGAAAGTTGTATTTGCTTCTCCGCAGGCTCCATCTGTACATGCCTCAGGACGCGGCGATTATTGGGCGACCACTATCGTTCCTAAGTCTCGCACAGATGGAGTTGCGAGGAGAGGGTGAGTTAGGGAGACGTCTAAACTCACCCTCTGCCCAGCGGCGAAGCTATGGCTTTTTGTACTTTGGCGGATACTTGCTGATCAGCAGAGTGACGGCGTGGTCGATGGTGCGGTCATTTTTGTCCTCGCTCTTCGCCACCGGCTCGGTAACGGCGCCGCGCCACAGGAGTTGGTGGGTCTTGGGGCTGTATATATCGATGATGAGCGTGTCCAGAGGGACATCCTGCAAGGCGGTTCCTGAATCCAGAAACCCTGAGGCACCCGATACGTGTTGCCAGTCGAAGCCGCTGAGAGAGCTGTAAAAGTTGATGAACTCCGCCTTGTCCTGGGTCGCGTCGACGGCGGTGATGGTGACGTCGCCGCCGATGGCGACCTCGGTCATGTAGCGGCCTTCCATGTCGCGGTTGAGGGCGATGTTGATGCGGTCCTCGACGTTGGGGTCGGTGGCGTGGATCTTTTCCCAGGTGTAGGTCTTGAACTTAAGAAAGTTGATGGTGTGGTCGTAGTCGATGGTGACCGTCTGCGCCAACAGGGGCGTCGCCGCCAAGGCAGTGCCGAAGATTGCGGCGGTCAGGACTCTTGCGATGGATTTCATAATTCTGCATCTCCTCAATTGCATCGCGTGCTTTCTTGTGAGCTCGAGGCGTTGAGAGGATTGCACCACGGCCGGCTTATTTTGAAGCTTAAGAATTCTTAAGCAGCGCGGTTTTGGGATGGCTAGTGGTTTTTTCCTGCCCCGAAAAGGAATGAGCCACTCGACCGGCAGTTGGTTCGGCGCATACCTATTGGAGAGCCGCAACACTCTCGGGCCCAGGATTCAAGACCGACTCGCCTCTTAATAATTCTTAAGTTTCAGATCAAATCCACGGTGGTGTAATTCTCTTAATTTCCCTCGCTGCCGAAATTGCGCAATGCGCAAAAGAAGCACCCGAGCGATGAAACTACCACGAAAACTGCTCTGCTAAGATAACACCGCCGACACTCACTTTCATCTCCACTCCATTTGCCAGCCATTCTCTGATCGGAATAAACTTGCCAGCCATGAAGCCAATCACGCTACTGCCCCTCCTCGCTCTCGCCCTCGCCGCGTCCGCTGTAGCCCAGGCTCCCAGCCAGACTGGCGCCCTCCCTGGGGCCCAGCCCACGAGTCAGGCTCCCGCCCAGCCTCGCGCCCGGCGCCCTCCTCCAGCAGCCGCCGAGCCTGCCCCAGCTCCGTTGCCCCCGCCCCCGGTTCCGGCCGTCGGCACAAAGTTCACCATGCCCGCAACGGCGCGGACGACTTTCGACTTCAATGCGAACTGGAGGTTCACAAAGGGCGACATCGTGGGGGCACAGGAGGTCGCCTTTGACGATTCGAAGTGGGAGACCGTCAGCACACCGCATACCTTCAATGACGTCGACTCCTTCCGCGTCATCATCGATCACAGCGGCGGCGATCGCGGAACCTACAAGGGCATCAGCTGGTACCGCAAACACTTCAAACTCCCCGCCGATGCCGCCGGCTCCAAGGTGTTCATCGAATTCGAGGGCATGCGCCAGGCCGGAGAGATTTATTTGAATGGCAGGCCCTTCGGTCTCTACGAAAACGGAGTCACCGCATACGGCGTCGACATCACCTCCGGCGTACACTTCGGCGACCAGGAGAACGTAATCGCTGTGCGCGTGGACAACACCACAGCCTATAAGGAACGCGCCACCAACACGGCCTTCCGATGGAACGCCAACGACTTCAACCCCGACTTCGGCGGCATCAACCGCCGAGTATGGCTGCACCTGACGGGCAATATCTACCAGACGCTGCCGCTCTACGACGGACTGGGCACGACGGGGACCTACATCTACTGCACCAACTACAACATTGCGGGGAAGAGCTGCGATGTAACGGTGGAGTCCCAGGTTCACAACGCGACGGCCGACCGGCGAGCGCCCACTTCCAAGGTGTCGCTGTCGGCGGTTGTGATAGACAGGGACGGCGTGGTGCGGGCATCGATGCAGGGCACCAATACGGATGTGCTGCAGGGCGCGAAGACGGTGCTTGCGGCGACGGCAACGCTGACCGGCGCGAAGTTCTGGAGTCCGGACGAGCCGAACCTCTACGACGTGTACTCGATGCTGGCGGTGGATGGGAAGGTGGTGGACGTTGTGAAGACGACGACGGGCTTCCGCAAGGCCGAGTTCAAGGGTGGCGTTGGCACTGGTGGCGTTTACATCAACGACAAGTTCGTTTACCTCAAAGGATTCTCCGAGCGCTCCGCCGACGAATGGGCGGGCGTCGGCGTCGGCTACCCCGAATGGATGCACGACTTCACCGCGCAGATGATCCGCGACGACCACGCCAACTACATGCGCTGGATGCACGTCACTCCACAGAAGGAAGACGTCGAATCCTACGACCGCATGGGCATCGTCGAGGTCGCCCCCGCCGCCGACAAGGAAGAAGACGGCATGGGTCGCCAGTGGGACCAGCGCGCCGAGGTCATGCGCGACTCAATCATCTACCTGCGCAACAACCCCAGCATCCTCTTCTGGGAGGCTGGCAACACAGGAGTCACTGGGCCGCAGATGGAACAGATGGTCGCGCTCCGAAAAGAGCTTGACCCGCACGGTGGCCGGGTGATGGGCTGCCGCTCCCTGCGCGAACCCGGAGCAGTCGCCGTATCCGAGTGGTGGGGCACCATGCTCGGCGGACCCTACAACGATGACATTCGCAACCGCGAGCCCATCATTGAAACCGAAGACTTCCGCGACGAAGGCGCGCGCCGCTTCTGGGACAACTACTCGCCGCCCTACTACGGCTTCAAAAAAGGCCCCACCGACACCTGGAACTACAACTCGGAGACCTTCGCTCTGGCGCAGATCAAGCGCTACTGGATGTTCTACTCCAACCGCATCTCCAACACCGACCCCGACCACTCCAAGTTCGCCGCCTACTCCTCCATCTACTTCACCGACGAGAACGCCGACGGCCGCCAGGACACCAGCGAAGTCGCCCGTGTCAGCGGCAAGGTCGATGCAGTGCGCCTGCCCAAGGAGATCTACTTCGTCGAACGCGTCATGCAGAACGAGAAGCCTGACATCCACATCATCGGCCACTGGAGCTACCCGCTCACCCAACCCGACGGCACCAAGACCGTCAAGCCCATGTACGTCGTCGCTAACAACGTCGACGCAGTCGAGTTCTTCGTCAACGGCGTATCCAAAGGCAAGCTCACTACGCCCGAGAGCGGCTATCTGTACACCTTCCCCGACATCGCCTTCGCGCCCGGCACGATCAAGGCCGTCGGCTACTTGGGCAACGCAGTGGTCGCTACCCATGAACTTCGTACCGCAGGCCCACCTGCCGCAATCAAACTCACTCTCCACACTGCGCCGGGCGGCATGCGAGCCGATGGCGGCGACTACGCGCTCATCGACTTTGAAGTCGTTGACGCCAAGGGCGAGCGTTGCCCCACCGACGACGCCCGCGTCGACTTCACCATGGACGCCACTAGCCCCACCGGTTCCAGCCCCGCCGTCTGGCGCGGCGGCTACAACTCCGGCAAAACCAACACAACCAACAATCTCTATCTCAATACCGAAGACGGCATCAATCGCGTTGCCATTCGCTCCACGCTCGTCCCGGGAACCATCAAGGTCACAGCCACTCGCGACGGCCTCAAACCCGCCACCGTCACCTTCACCTCCAGCCCCGTCGCCATCACCGACGGTCTTTCGCAGGAAGTCCAGGTAACTCTCTCGCCGTTTGCGACGAAGTAGCTCGCGAGTCCAGCGAATCGCCGGGTATACCTTTTATGCGATTCGCACGGTGGCACTTTCGACTGTGCATGGCGAATTCAGTCTATCCAACCGGTCGCGTCTTTCGTTCCGGCGCTGCCTTCTGAAGGAGAAGTCCCCTATGCGCCCCTGCACACTTACCTCGCTTGCTCTCATCCTGCTTCCGTTCGTCTGCATCGCGCAGAGCAAACCGGGTGATCCCATGCCGCCCAGATCGTGGGTTGATAAAGACACTGGCCATCGTGTCTGGCGGCTCAGCGACGAAGCAAACTCCGGCGCCTTCTACTTCAACATCAACGGCTACACGCCGGACAACAAGCAGATGATCTACTCCGCGCCCGACGGCATCCACGTGCTCGACCTCGCCACGCGCACCACCAAGCTCCTCGTCGCCAACCCGCTCAAGCCCGACGGCACCCCCGCCAACGGCCGCGACCCCGGAGTCGTCCACATCCTCGTCGCTGGCCACAAAACCAACAGCGTCTTCTACACCTCAACCGATGCCAGCCACGTCACGTCGGTCTACAAAGCGGATACCAACACCGGCGCCATCCGCAAACTGGCTGTGGTGCCTCGTCTACCCAACACCTCCGGCTGGTCGGTCGTCAGCGTCAATGCGGACGAAACGCTCATCGCCGGCACTTACGTCGAAGGGGACGACACGGGCAAGCAATACGGCTCCAACCTGCCCGCGCAACCTGCCGGCGCAGCGCCCGGGGCGGCCGGAAATCCGGACAACCGCGTCGGAAGCGCCGCCCAGGGCCCGCACTATCAACCCCCCAACAAGAGCGCAATGATGGTCGCGCGCCTCGCCGCCCGCCTTCCCCTCGTCCTCTTCACCCTCCGCCTCGAGCCCGGACCCAACGGCGCCAAGCCCGGCGATGTCAAGCCTCTCCTTCACTCCACCGACTGGGTCAACCATCTTCTCTTCTCGCCCACCGATCCCAGCCTCCTCATGTATTGCCACGAGGGCATATGGCAGGATGTCGACCGCCTCTGGATGATCCACACGGACGGCACCCACAACACCCTCGTTCACAAGCGCACCATGTACATGGAGATCTGGGGCCACGAGTTCTGGGGGCCCGACGGCGAGACCATCTGGTACCAGTGGGACTATCCCAGGAACGCTGACTCCAACTTCATTGCCGGCTACGATGTTAGGTCAGGCAAGCGCTTCGCCTATAAAACCAACCACGACGACGGCTCTATCCACGTCAACGTGACCAAGGACCTCTCCCTCTTTGCCGGAGACGGCAGCTTCGGCAGCAAGGCGCCCGACGGGCATGACTGCTCCTGGATCATGGTCTTTCACCCACAGCTGATTCGCGGCGACGCCCTCGCCGTCAATTCGCCCGACTTCTGGCAGCCCGGCACCCTCCGCACCGAACGCCTCGTGAACATGGAGCACCACAACTACCACGAAGAGCCCAACGTGCGCTTCACGCCGGACAACAAGATGGTGATCTTCACCGGCAACATGTTTGGGCCAAGCTACGTCTTCGGCGTCGAGGTGGAGAAGGCAGTGAATCCGCCAGCAGCGGACGTGGTCTCGACGACGGAGCTGGCGAGCAGATACAACCCGGTCAATCCACCCCAGCGGTGACCCATCGTCCCCGCGGGACCTCACCACCGGCGTCGTCTGGGATTACCTCCGTCTCGAACTCTACGACAGCAGCAAGGTCTACCCACCGTCTTTCCCTACACGAGGGCACAATAAGGAATCCGATCGTTCCTCAACGTGCCTTTGCATGCTTCAGACTCTTTATAACTCTACGAATTCATTGATATTAGGCAGATGCACACGATGGAAGTCGCAGGTTCGAATCCTGCTGTGCCACCATTTCTAAATCAATCAAAATAAGAGACTTATAAGCTAGTGAGCGATCGGGAATCCGGTCCATTTAGAGCTGATCTCCTGAAGATGCAAAGGCGCTACAAACAAAATAGGGAGATTCTGGCTGCGCCAGAATGACGACTTGAAACAAGCCACAGGCGGGCTGATTCCTGACGTTCTACTTATTTTGTGTGGAACATAGCCATGGCTTCAATTTCCACCAGTAGTTCCGGCCTGCATAGTTTTGCTTGAATCCCGGTAGAGGCCGGGAATGGGTACAGTTCCTGCTGGCGGAAAAACTCATTGCGCCCACGGTTGAAATCCGCATAGTCGCGGTCGATGTCGCGCAGGAAACAGCGCGTGCGCACCACGTCCTTCCACGTCGCACCCTCGACCTCCAGCAGCGCGCTGATGTTATCGAAGGTGCGGCGCAGTTGCGCGCTGAAGTCGCCGATGTGCACCGACCTTCCCTGTTCATCGATGCTTGCCGTGCCGGAGATCATCAGCATCGTCACGCCGTTGAAGTCCAGCCGCAGCCCGCGGGAGAAGGCACTGCCGTAATCGGGTGCTTCGTCCAGCGCGTTCAGGTTGGTGATGGCGCGTCGGGCAATCGGCGCATGTGTCTCTGTTGGCTTTTCCAGGTCAAGCAGCATGGTCATTGACTCCCTTCGTTATTGCTGTAAATATCGTGTTACTTCGGTTGTTGCAACGCAGCGGAGTCATGGGTTGCATCTGGCTGGACTGCGGCTGCGAAGACTTCAAAGGGCAGCGCCGGCATCAACATGGTCTGCGCCACAACTTTCCCGTTGCCCTGCGCGTTTGGACGCTCAATGATGGTCGAGATCAGCAGGTTTCCACGCAGCCCAGAGGCGGCCTTGGCCTTGTCCGCCATCAGGTAGACGGCGACTCCGCCCTCGATAGGCGCTGTGCGGCTTATCGCGATGCCCGGCGGCGGATCGGTCAGCTCAAACCTGACCTGTCCGTTCAGCGCGGGCGGCAGCTCGAACCTCACCATTGCGGGCCGTCCCTGCGGCAACTCCAATGGATGGTCCCAGGAAGCGCTCCATCCCGTCGGCCGCCTCTGCTGTCCGCTCACGGTCAGCAGCATATCGGTGGTCGTCACCAGGTGGTGATAGAAGAAGGCCTGCTCCCAATCTTCCGCGGGGAGGCTGCTGCGTTGCACTTGCTTGCCGCCGACCGTAGCAAAGCCTTCCAGCGACAGATGGCTCGTCCGGTTGCCGCCCTGTAGGGGAACGCTCAGCGTCATGGGCACCTGCGACTGGTTGCCGGGAACCACATCGCCGCTGAGCAGGAAGCCTTGAGGAGCATCCTTGAGCTTGACCACGATGTCGCCGTCGAAGCCGCCAAGGCGCAGTGCGTGGACGGTGATCGGCACAACCGATCCAGCGCGTGCGTTGATGCTGGAAGGCGTGATGCGCAGTTCAAAGTCCGGCTGCGGAGCGCTCACGCGCAGGCGATAAGCATACTGCGGCCCACCGTTCTGCTCGGTATCGCCCAGCCGCAGAAAGTAGCTGCCATCGGCGGGCAGATGGACCAGAATGCGCGAGTCTGCCTGATCGGTGAT